>Ga0209137_1001309_pt1 | contig 23830 bp, 20 predicted proteins | sample SaaInl5LU_22_DNA_FD_184642 | JGI IMG/M metagenome (GOLD analysis project Ga0209137, IMG submission 184642) | Marine microbial communities from expanding oxygen minimum zones in the Saanich Inlet - ESP_105LU_22_DNA (SPAdes) (version 2) | ecosystem: Environmental > Aquatic > Marine > Intertidal...
GTCTTTAAACTCTAAACTTTCTTCAAATCTTATGTCTGAAGTTGTTAAGTTTTTTCTGTTTATTAAATCATCGAGTTTTGTTCTTGACTTATACTCTATTAGATAATAGTCTTTTGTTGCTTCTTCGAATCTAAAAAAATCATTATTTTCTTTAGCAGTTTCAACTTCAAATGAATTATAGTAAAACTCAGAGTCTGATATTTTTCTAAGTTCTTGAGAGTCATAATCTTCTTTATAAACAATTGATCTATCTGATACGGTTGCATAAGAAAAATCGAGATTGTTTTTTGACATTAGCTCAAGGCCTCTACCAGTCAAACTAAAATCTATAACTCTGTCTTTTTTATTTAGAAATCCTGACATTGTTACTCCTTGTAAGCACCGTCTGTTATTCTAGAATAACTATCAATGTTCCAAGTTTTATCTGATGAAAAAGGATCATATTGTCTAAATCCTTGGAACCATCTTCTATGCACATTGTATTTAGGATACTTCTCTTCGTGAACTTGCCAAGGAGATGATTTTATGTAGTCAGAAAAATGTCCAAATCTTCTTGTGTGATAAAACAATTTATTTTTCTTATAAGGTTCGTCTATTAATTTCTCTGTGTAAAATGACTCTATGCAATTAACAGAAGAACCTAGCGTGCCTGTCTCTTTTTGACCAAAATAAGTTCCGTATATAAAACTAACAACTTTTCTTCTGTTAAAATATAGCGTTTTTGAGTGTATAAGTGACTCATTAAGTTCATCAGAATTGTCTCCGTTAAACTCTATATTTCTTTTAATATTATCATGTATGTCTACTATGTTTGTTTTAACGAAGGGTTCATTATTTGATTGATATGAACCGTAAAGAGTAATAGATAGTCCTCCTAAGATTTTTACTAAGTCTATACCAGCACCTTGTTCAAAGCTCATATTAGGAGAGAAAGAAACACCAAACGTTAGCTTGTCACTTCGCTTTAATACATAGCTTGCAGATTTTCTTGTATTTGATAAAACACTTACGGGTTTATATGAATCATTTTCATTTACTGACACAACTTCAGCTGGATAATGTTCGGCACCAAAATTTTTAGTTCTAGAAGTCTGCCTATTAAGATATCCTCTTCCGTGATTGTAACAAGTAGGATAAATTTCTGACTCAGACATTTTATCGTTTTTGTCTTTGTAAGTTACTCCGATATTTGTGTCTGTCTTTATTTCTATTTTACCAGTAATTCTATTTGTGGTACTAGTCTGTAATCCTGTATAGAAGTCGCTATCTATAACAGCATTTGCTAAATTGTGTGAATTATTACCTGCTATTCCAGTGTTTATAAGAAGTATTTTGTTATAAAACACTAAGTCTCTCATCTCTTGTGTAGATGCTGGAAATCCAGTAGTAGATATTGCATTGTTAGCGTCATCATATACACTGAATTTTCTTATGTCACCTGCGTCATCTATTAAAGACCAGTCTCTTTTAAGAACATAATAAAGAATATCACTACTTGTCTTAGGATTGGCGTCAAGTAAATATACACTTGCGTCATCGTAAACTTTGTCAGGAATAGAGTCGTTTTCAAATTCTCTATTGTTTAATATAAAAAAATTTAAATATTGTAGCTGCGTGTAGTCTGATCTGTTTCCAAGATAGTCTATATCTAATGAGACTCTAACACTGTCTAATACAAAATCTTGACTTATGTAATTTGACATGTCTAATTTGCTACTGTCAAGAGGTTGAAACTTTACATCGAAAGGAAATCCAAACGTTGTTGTAGGGTCACCTCCAGTTGCAGATATATTCATACCAGTATTATTACTATTAGAAGTAAGACTTGTAAACGCTATAGGTGCTTCTAATATATCTGAACCTATATTAAAGTAATTTTTATTAATATCACCTAAGTAAACCCATTGCTTTAATAAAAAGTCCCAATAGCCTATATTAGAGTTTCTAGCAAGAATTGTTTCACCGCCAACGTCTACATTCTGATCTGTATTTGAATTTTTTGCAAACTGAAAATATCCGTCTTTTCCTGATAAATTAATGTCTATTTTCAGTTTGCTTTTTGTCTCGTTTTCATTTCCTCTTATTGAAGTCTCTACAAAAGGTGAATTTGAAGTAAATTCGTTGTTAACTTCTCCTATTACATAGTTATCTTGTACTTTACTAGGAATTCTTTGTACTGTTATGTCATCGTGTGTTGAAGGTGATGATATGTAATTTAAGCTATTTATAGCATTAGGAATTGTAGCATCATTTAAATCTGTTAAAAATTCAACAGTTTTTTTATCATCGAATGGAGAAATATTGACTTCAGGATTCAATGAGTTAAAATTTTCAGGCTTGTAATCTACGAAATTTTCTTTTTGAAATTTTTTATTTGTGCTACTTAGAATTCCAGATTTATTTTCTGTTCCTGAGTTTTTTATTCTTATTTTAGGCATTAGTCAACGCATCCTTGAAAAGATAAACTTTGTGAAGTTTTAAAATACGATAAATCATTATCATATCCGCATCTTGCATAAACAGTTTGTTCATCTTTATTATAAGATTTATCGTAAAAACTGTTATTTTCATCATCTATAAAAGTATTATTTTGTCTTTCGTCTACTTCGTAGTATGTTGTCATATTATCGCGTTTTATTACAGGAACGATGTTTGAAATAATTGATATATTGTCTATTTGATATCTGTTTCTCTCTAAATAATCTAATTGAACATCAACAATGCTATTTACAGTTTGATCACAATATGGTGCTATTTCATCTTTTCCTTCTACGTGGTCTAATATTCTATTTGAAATACGTTGGACAGTTACGCCTGAAGTTGTGACATTAGAATTTACACCTGACTGAAGGTACTCGGGCATTGCTGTTATTTTTTCGTATACAGAGAGAACCTGTATACAACCACCTTCTCTATGTGATATATCTCTTGTAAACTCTATTGGATAAGAAACAAGATCATCTAAATTTTCATTTATTATTTTTACTGTAAGCTTATTTTCATCTTCATCTATAAATTTGCTTGAGTACTTGTCATGATAGTACTCTTCTTTATCGAATCTTGTATATTTTAAATTATAAGACTTAAAATCGTTTCTTATTTTAGGAAGATTTCTGTTAAATTTTTCATGAAATACTTTTGTTTTGTACACGCTTTGTTCATATGTTTTATCAACTACTTCAAAGTCTGAGTAAAAGTCTTTGTTTACTCTAGGTAAAGCGTCAATTGTTCCAACAAGATCATAGTTTGCACTAAATAGTATATTAGGCAAATCTTCAGGTGCAGGTAATTTTTGCAAAGGTATTTTTGTGTCACAGCTGCAGTCACAAAACATCGTCAAGCCTTTCAGTGCTTATTATTCTTCCAAATTCACTAGAATTCTTGTTTTCTTGATAGTAATTATGATTAGAACTTCTTTGCCATGCAGGCAATCTATTTTCACCCATTTTATATTGGTACTTATTTCTTTCAAGTATATGTGACTCTACAACGTAGGTAAACCCATTATAGTTTACATTTTGAGGGACAAGACTATAAAGTATTTCTTCCATTATGTTTTCAAAATATTTAAAAATTTGATATATTGGCTTATAGTTTATTTCTGATTCAAGTCTTTCGAAATATTGCCTTCTAATATTATCAATGCTTGTGTAGTTATAGTCGAATCTAGAAGTGCTATTAATTACTGCTTCTGTAAAAAAGTCATACGCATCTATTGTTCTATTGATGTCTTCGTTTAACATTTTTACTGAGCTGAACTCAATCACAACTTGCCTTTTATTGTCGTAAGACGTGATTGCTTCACTATTGTGCATTCTAATGTTATCTTTTCTATTATAGTTATATTCTTTGTCATTTTCAAAAGAAGCAATATTAATTTTTTTAAAGTTAGAAGGAAAGTCTATCATGTAGTTCTGTTCTAAAACTGGATGTTCTATAGACTTAAAACACTCAGAAGATGAAACAATTTCACCTGTTAACTTAAATCTTCCATTAAGAGAATCAATATTGTTATGATTGTAGAAAAAAGTCTGTCCTGTAATTTCTGTATCTTCTGTTACTTCTTCGAAGCTAGTATAAATACTAAGATTTTTTTGAATATTTTTATAAAAGCTTAATTCTGATAATGTATTTTCTTTTGATACACTAGTAGGATCTTTTGCGTGAATGTACATATCCCTTTCAGAAAGTGAATCTGTCCATACTTTTATTCCAGCTAGAAGGCCTTCAAAGTCTGTAGTATAGTCTTTTTCTTGATAAGTCTCAGAAAGTTGTCTAGGACCAAAAGATATTGTAGCGTTTTGTTGAAATTGTTGCGTCTTTTTTATTTCTATATTTTTAATTTTTTTAGTAAATAGTTCTGATTCATCACAAGATTTTTTTATCGCTAATCCTATTTCTACGTTATCTGTGGTTAATTTTTTGCAATATATACTTGTGTACCATGTGTCATTTGCAAAAAGATCAATATCATTAATTGTTATCTCAGTAGTATTTCCTGTTCCTTCAAGATCTATATAAGCTTTTATGTCGCCTAATTTAGAATCGTTTTTAACTGAAAATACTATATTTAACAAAAGATCATTGTTGTTATTGTTTATTATTTTTACAAGCGACTGTTTGCTTTTGTATAAGTCTTTCTTTTGATAGTTAAATCTTGTGTAAAATTCTATATTCCAGCAGCAATCTACATTAAAATCACAAAAATCTTGAACTTCATGCTCTAAAACATATGAGTTTATAGGAAAACCTTGCGCGTCATATACTATTTGTTTTCCAATATCTCTATCAAAGCTAAGCATGTTAATTCTTTTGTTTTTTCTATTAAACATTAAGTTATAATTTATTTTGTTTTGAGAAGTAAACTCTGCTACATTTATAAACTTAGTATGATCAACTCCAAAAACATTAAATGCTGATTTTATGCTGTTTATAGTTCCTTTTGATCTTAATATGTCTTGTGTGTTAATAAGAAGTCTTTTCCATAAAATGTTTTGTATATCTCTAATTGTCCTGTCTGACTTTGATTTTTCATGTGTCAATCCTATTCCTGAAAGTTTTTCTAGTGTAGGAGAATCAAATATTTCATTAAAGTCATAGCCTAAGCTTTTTGCAGCAAGTTTTATTATTGCGCTAGACTGATCAGCATCGTTTATATTATCGTAATCAACGTCTAATACGTCTGACAATGCATCTACAAAGCATTTTAAATTATCGAAAAACCTTCCCCACGTTAGTAATAAATTTACTAAATAGTGATTTGCAGGCTCACTTTGTATTCCATTGTTATTGTAATACTCGTTTTCAAGACTGCTTTTGTCACTGCCTTCAAGAAAAAGATACTTAGGAAAAAGCTTGAACACAAGATTAGGGTTAAACTTGTCATATTTCTTTGCTTCTTCGACAATTATATTGTAATTTAAATTAGTAACGCCAATATCAGGAAATAAACTTAGCGTATAATATGATTTTTCATACAATATGTCTGTACTTTCTAATCTAATCTCTTCTAACTTTGCAAGAGTAACATCAGAATTATCCAAGTTTCTAATAATGCCGTGCAGTTTATTTCCAGAACTATCAACAACTACAAGTCTGTTTGAATAATTTTCAGGAATTTCATTAAATCTATAAAGTACCTGTGTACTATCAGATGAATCAGAACCTTCCTCTATGTTACTTATTATTTTATTTAATGGTAATATGTTTGTTTGAATTAAAAAGTCATCTAGTATACATTCTGATAATCCGTATTGAACTTCGTCGTATATATTGCCGCCACCTATTATAAGACCTGCAGTGCTGTACTCTTTTCTGTGCTGTTTTAAGTCTATAGCACCATAGTATTCAGCGTTTGCTTTTTTGGCATTTAAATATACTGTTGTCGATATTCTTCCAAGATCACTTTTGTTAGTAAAGCAGACATTATATGTCTTACCTTTTACAAGAAAAACCGAAGTTTTATACGACTGATTTTCGCTTATTAAATGTTGCGTGAGTTTGCAATATTCTTCATCTATATTTTCTATGTTTATTGAAAATCCTTCGTTTTTATCACCTAGATACATTTTCTGTGCAACTATATAATTGTTATTAACTAAGCTTGGAGTTATCCAGAACTGAAATGTTGTATCTTTTTCTAATACTTTTATGTTACTTGTTATTTTTCCATCTTGTATTTTTTTATCATCTTTTACGTCTATATAAAATGTACCGTCAAACTTATATTTTCCAGGTCTTTTTAATATTTTATTTTCAAGTATGTAATTACTATATCCGTCTAAGTTTACTATAAAGTTTTCTATTTCTTTCTTGCTACTGTCATATGGAAAATTATTAATAATATTAGAAAATGCGTATGTTGTCTTAGCTTCAGCAGAGTCAAAAAACACGTGATTTTCAAATTTAGAATAGTCGATATTTGAAAGCTGAGAAGTAGAAAATATTGAATCATAATCATCTATTCTTCCTTTCAAAGAAGAAAAGTTTTCAATACCTGATTTATTACCAGTTAACTTCTTTATTCTACTTGCGCTAGTCGTGCTCTCTGCTTTTTCTAAGAAGCTATTTTTCTTTTTTTTACTTCTGTAGAATTTTTGAAGATCAGACTTTGAAGTGTAAGTTGCCATATTATCTTAACCTCATCTTTAATGCTTCATTAACTATATTGTGTATTGTCCCAGATCCGTTATCTACGATAAGCTCGAACTGTATTTCTCTATCTTTTAAAATTTTTGAAGAATAAAAATCAAAAACATATTTTTCACCATCGAAATACAGTTTATTAGCTTCACTTACACCTTCAATAAAATATTTTCCTGTTGCAATATCTTTAACAGAATAATACATGTCGCCTACGTTAACAGATGTTCTTGACATTTTCTTTCTTGTAGCTGTATATTTCTCGTCTCTATCAATAAGAGAAACACTGAACGTCATTATATCGTCACTCGCAAGCTTTATTTCAGATGAATTACCTGTAATAACTACATACAGTCTATCTAAGCTATCTAAAGTTTTTATAGATCTATAATATACTTCATCTTTTTCGATTACAAACTCTTTATTGTTTTTAATGCCGTATATTGTTATATCAACTTTAAGCTCATTATTTGTTATATTGTTTAAAATATTTTCATCAAATCTACTAACGTCTGTGCTTATTGAGCTAACTACTAGATGATTGTCCATAGTGTTGCCATAAGTATCTGTTTTTTCTACCATTTGTCTATCAAAAAGAATATAGTCTTCATATGACATTGTCTGATCGTTATATCTGCTTATACTACCTCTACAAAAAACTTGGTAGACGTTATTGTTGTCTATGAAGGCATCTATTCCTTTTACGCTTGTCTCAAAATTATTTTGAGAGTCAAATGTTTTTATGCTTGACTTTTTTATACTATCTTTAAGATGCAAAACAAGCGTAGGTCTTAATATTAAGTTAGATACGTGCCTTGAAGCAAATCTTCTTACGAAATAAGTATTTTTATCAATAATCATTTCGCTGCTAATACCAATTGCGAAACCTTTGTGTGATGCTATGTTGCCTAAAGCAAAGTTATCTAGCAAAGAAACAATAGATTCTGTAACATCTATAGACAAGTCTTCGTTTTTAATAGAAGTAGTTGTAAAAAACTCATCTCCTACTTCATGTCCTGTAGTAAGTTCACAAGGAACCAAGAAGTCAGTTGTTGTACCATCGCTATTTTTCTGTAAAGTAACAAAATTACAATATCCTGGGTCTGACATTGTATTTACATCTGTACCATATCCTTCGTCGAAGTCTTTTAGCATTTCCCAACAAGATAGATCAACAGCCTCAGGTGAAGTATTTCCTAAGTTTACACTTCTAAGCAAAAGTTCAGCTTTGACTACAGCGTTACTTGAAATATTTTTAGACAAAAGTTTTTCAAAGTCTGGCCTTATAAAGCAGTAAGACTTTTCTACACAAGAAAAGTCCTTATAAGACAAAATGTTTAAGTTGTTGTTTGTAATTGTTAGTTTAGCTTCTTTATGAGCGTCATTTGTTTTTATAAAGACTATTGACTCTATATTGTCGTATGCACAAGATATTTTTCCTGCTATGTTACCTGAAGGACCATCTTGTGTAACATTGCCTATGTTTTCGCATGTTTGACAAAAAATATTTAATATTGTATTTATGTCGTATCTGCTACCTATAGCACCTATAGGAGAACCAATAGTATCTTCTCCAGGAATATTAGAACCTAAAATAAAATCTTCTAAGTTTTCTGTTATGAATTTTACACTAACATATTTTGAACCATCAAGCTCAATATTTATTTGAATATTGTCAAATATGTTAGTGCCGTTAGTATCTGTAGGATAAAAATAAGAAGTATATTTTCCTCTATCATTTTCGTTGTATAGTTTAAATATATCTAGCGTAGAAGCTCTTCCAAAGTTAGAATATGCACCATCAGTTCTTCCAATATTTCTATCTGTAACGTATGTGTCTTTTTGAATTTCGATAGGTAAAATCATTATTAGTTCCTAATTTTTATATCGCTTATTAAATATTTTAACTCGAATATACCACCCGTAGGCGGATATATGATACCGTCTTCTATGCTGTCATATACTGATATTCTATTTTTACTATAAACTAGGTCTTCGTCAAGGTCATATGAGTACCCATTGCTTGTTTCATCGACTATTTTTATTATTTCTTCTATAGGAGTTATGACTGATATTACGCCTTGTGTATTTAAGACTATGTTAACAATGTTATTAACATTTATACCTTGGCCTATATTCATGTCTTCATACGGGTAAAATTCAATTATATTTTCATATACGTCATCTAATACATCATTTATATTTAGATTTTCTTTTACTTTAACAGATAGCTCTATTTTATAGTTTATAATAGGAGCATCGACTATATTTAACTCATCACCTATAATTCTTAATTCGTTTAAATAGTCGCTTATGTTTAATTTAAGTGCGTCGTTTGCATTTTTAAGATAACCGTTTTTATCTTTACAAACAATGAATATATCTTTTGATGAATTGCTAAATTTATTTTTTTCTACAGAAGCTTTATGAATTTTACCAAAATTTGTAGGCATTGTGTAAATTCTAGCAAGCAAGTCTTCTATATTTACAACTCTGTTTTGCATCTTCATCATAGTAGGAATTATGTATCTCGCTTCTTCTATGGAAAGACCTTCGCTACCGCCTACAGCAGACTCAATATTATCAGGATACATAGAACCTATTACGTTGCTTATTAATATATTTTTCGTTTCAGAAGTTATATTTGCTAATTCGCTTATATAGTCAAACTTATATACAGGCTCTACAATGCTTTGCAATTGACCAGGTTCGATATTATGACTACTTCCTCCACCGTATCTATAAGTTATAGTTAATGTGTTTCCTGCAGGACTTATTCCGAAAGCTCTAGAGTTCAATAATTTATTAGGATCAAGTGAATATCTAGTCATGTAATTTCTTCCTTTAACAGGAAGAGCAATATCACTCAAGTCTGTCAAGACGTCAGTTTTAAGTTTTGTTCCTTCACCGTTTCCAAATCTTAAAGAAGTAATATTGTTTGTTATGTCTCTTTCTACTACAAATCTCTTAGGTGCTAGGATTAACTGGTAATAGCTTTCATTTTCATTCTTAACTGCTTTGTACACAGTATCTTGAGATAAATACTCTACTTCATAGTACTCTTCTCCGAGATCATCTATTACTGATATTATTTCTACAACATCTTCGTTTTGTAATTGATAAGAGAGAAATCTTCCTGTCGAATCACTTTGAAACGAAGCTGTTTCTGTAGCAATTTCTCCACTATAGCATATACCTTCTTTGTATATTAATAAGTTTTGTGGAATATCATCTTCATCTCTAAATACTTCAGATACAACATAGTCTTCTAAGCTAAAGTCAACCTCTTCATATAAAACAAAAGTTATATTAGAAGATGACTCTATTTTTGTCATAGGCATTATTTTTGGTAAAAGTGCCTTAACAGGTTTTACAATGCCTTCGTTTTCTAAATAAGCAATATCGACAGGGACATTTATGTAAAGTCTACACATTAAAACTGCGTTTGACTTTGATATATTATTAATTCCTGCTCTTCTTATATGCTTTTGTATATTATCAGGATTTGTAGCTAGCTCATAATCCATTTCTGCCATCTGCTGATCAATGTAAAAAGAAGTAGACTCTCCTACAAAAGAAGCAAAATCAAGAAGCATTCCGCCAAGTGAGGCTTCTGAAAAATCGTTTATTTCGCTACTAAAGTTATTTCTTGCATAATTTAAAAGCTGATTTCTAAAATCATCAAAATTTCTACCTATAAATTTAGGTCTGTCATTTTTCTTTATTTTATTCTGTAAGTTCAGTGATGATGACATGTTTTAGCTCGCTGTCTTTATATCTATTGTAACTGAATTTGTTTTGTTACCTACTATATATGTAATATTTAATTTAAAGTAAGCAGGTTCAGTATCTGTAGCATGAATCTTTTCAGAAATATATTCTTTTAGTGTTAAAGAAGGAAAATATACAGATAGCTCATTAACTAATTGACTAACCGCTTCTTCGTCAAGATTATTTTCATCTGTAGCATCATAAAAGTCATGTATTGAAGTTCCAAAAGAAGACTGGCCTAGTTTCTCGCCTTTTTTTGTCATTAAGAAAGTTTTAACGTTATTGTTTATAGACTCTTCTAAGGTCGTGCACATTTTAAAAAGTCTGTTTTTTGATTTTTCACCTTTTTGCAATGGAAGTTTTATACCAAATACAGCATCAGAGTCAGTAGACTTTTTGTTTGTCTCGTTAATTTTTTCAATGTACTCTATAGATTTTCCTGTGTTTTTAAAGTTAAACAGCCTTGACATCTATACAAACCCCTTTTCTTTTTAATAAATATGTTTATCAAGAAATATACGTAATCTTTGATAAAATTTTGTCAAGACTTTCATTTATTAGATTAAGCTGTTTGACTATTTCGCTGTCAGAATTTGTTTGTTTTTCTAAGCTATTATATTCAGAAAGAACAATAGGCACTTCAGAATTTAAAGTAAAAGGAGTCACTGTAAATCCAGGAGTAGGTCCTGCAACTATAATAGGAGAAGAACTTATTACTTGATGGTTGTGTTCTTTTATTTCTGCAAGTGTCAAGTTAATAATAGAAAGAGTTTGTTTTTGAATTTGTATAAGTTCTTCTATTACAGCTTTTAGTGAATTACCTTTTACAGCACTTTGCAAGTTATCTTTTCCTAAAAAGATATTAGAACTATTAATAATAGTTTTACTAGCTGACATGCTTATGTTTGTTTCATGCAACTTTATGTTTGAACCAAGCTTTGAAAGATTTATTTCACCTTCATCTAAAGAAATTAAATTTATATTGTCTGATATTGCATTTATTGTAGGTACGGATTTTTCAGGTAATGCTTTAAAAACAGATGTTTTTTCTTTATATTTTGTCTTTGAATTTTCATAAAGATTTTTTAAATCTTCTATTACATCATGTCTTTCTGTAGATAAATTTACAAAGTAATCATTTTGAATATTTAAATTGTTTTCTAGCTCTAACACTTCTATTTTTGATGCGTCATCTTTTTTATTATATAAAAGAGACAAGTTTGTAGTTTTATTAGATATTCTTGTTCCATCTGGAAGCAAAGAATCTTTATTTGCAAAAAAATTTAAATTTAAATTTGTCTGAATTCTTGTGTCGTTTATACATGTTACTTCATTTGTAGTGTCTATATAGTTTTTCTTAAGTGATAAAAAATCATCACTGTCTATAGAATAAGCGTCTTTAAAAGAGTGAGTTATTCTTTTTCTACTACCTACTCCTGCAACTATGTTTACAGCTGACATTTGATTGCTGTGTTCACCTAAATTAATTACATTATTAGTAGAGCCTCTTATACTTAAATCTTGATGTTTAATAGGATAGTGTCTTTGAATATGTTTGTTTGAATTATTAAAAGTTAAAAATTGACTGTTGTCTAGTATATCTTGACTTTTAAAACTGTCGTAAACATTAGAAAATATTTCTACAATATTTGATTCTTGAGGTATCTTCTTTTCTCTTGCGTTTTTATAGTTATATTGTACAACTCTGTCTCTATCACTAAATGTGTACGTAGTGTCTTCAGTATAATTTAAACCATGTGGCCTAGAAAGCCAGTAACCACTTACAAGTGTGTTGTTTTCTCTATAAGGATATACCCATACTTGTTCGCATGGCTTTATAGAAAAAGCAATATGCGAAGAGAAAAAAGGAAGACAGATATATTTGTCACCAGTTTTAACATCTTCACAAAATACTGAATTTACAGGTAGAGTTTTTAAAAATAAAACACTATTACTGTTTTCAAAGTCAAGATCGTTTTTACTACTAAAATCAAGATATTCACCAGTTAAATTAACTAAGCTGTCAATATCTGAGTACAATTTTTCATCTAAAACTACATCTATTCTGCATTTTAAAAACATTTTTTCTCTTATTGGTTTATTTTATTAAATATGTCATCCTCTGATATTGTCTCTGATTTTTCTTGCTCTTTTGAAATAAGCTCTGCAAGCTTTAAAATCTGGTCGTTAGACTTTGACATTCTTTCTAAATATTTTGATATTACTGCGCCTATATTCATGTGATCGTTAAGGCCACCTGAAAGATTCAAGTAAGCATCAGTAAACATCATTTTTGCTTTCTCTCTATCTTCTAGCGAGTTTTCGTATATTTCTTTCCATAGATGCTTTTTTTTATCTTCTATAGAATCTATATTATCTAAAAGATCTGAGAAGTTTTTTATTTTTACTTCTTTTTCATTTTGCTTGTCAATTTTTTTTGATATATCTTCGACGTTCATTTTTTATAGTCCTCTAGGTTTACAAGCTTGTCTTCGCCTTGTATTTCTCTATATATTTTTCTTATTCTAGACAAAGAGCTACTAAGCTCAGCGTTATTAAGTCCTGATATTTCTCTCATGTAAACAAAAACTGCACGTTTATTAAAAAAGTTAACTTTATCGATATTATCGTAAAGATGACGTATAGCCTCTACACACTTTTTATCTCTAGGTGACTTTATTTTGCATTCTATAATGTCTATTACCTTATAAATTCCTACAATAAAGTCTTCTCTGTCGTCTGCAGGATCTTCTTCAACAATATTGTCTCCAAACAAAAACTTCTTTTCTTCTTTTGTTAGTGACTCATGATTGTTTATGTCTACATTTCTTTTATAGTTTTTGTAAAGTCTTCTAGACTGTATAGTTAACCAGTTTTTTGCAACAACATTAAAGTAAGAAAATGCTTTTGTTCCTTTGCTTTCATCCCATTTATGTATTGTCTCAAATAAAAATGAAACACAATCAGACTTAAAATGATCCATTTCTTCGCCAAAGCTTTTATAGTTATAGACTGTTACTAAGTTGCATACTAATTCTGTAAAAGCTGGATGTATATATTTTTCATATATTCGATTTTTTTCAAAGTCAGAGCTACAATTTTTAAACTTTATTATATAACCTTCTGTGTCTTTAGTAAAGTAGTAGTTTGACTTCTTTTTTTTTTGAATAATATTTTCTTTTTCTTCCATTTTACATTTCTTCTTCTTCCAACTCTTGAAGCGAAAGTTTTGCTGCTACCTCAATTACTGCTTGTCTTGCATCTTTTATGTCATTAAGGACTTGCCTTATTTCTCTACTGTCATGAAAAATAGGTATTTGCAATACCTCATTTATTTTCTCGTATTTTTCATCAAGAATTTCTAAACTTTGCTCAATGTTTTGCTGTATGCTAATTATTATAATCGCAAACTTAACACAGTAAAAGATACTAATTGCAAGCATTAAACTTAACAATATCACTGCATATATCATTTTACACCTACTAATTCTTTGTACATTGACATTATCTCAGTTTTTCTGTAAATGTTTAAAGTATTACATGATTTTAATTTTGATAGTTGATCAAAAAAAGAAGATTTGTTATATAAAGCCCATTCTGAATTTTTCTCTATAAAAGGCAAATTTATTTTTACTTTTTGCAACGAATAGTCTACAGGATAATACCCGTCATAATAGCTTAAATATTCAGTGTGTGCTGACCAGTTTGTTGCTATTACAGGTATTGCTGATACTGCTGCCTCAAGTGCGGGTATACAAAAACACTCTCCTTTTGTTAGCAGTATAAAAGCTTTTATAAAACTATTATCATATAACTTTCTAGTTTCATAGTCTGTAAGAGTTCCAGTAATAAATACAACGTCAATATATTTGCCATTAGAAAATATTTCTTTATAAAAACTTTCTTTAAACATACTAATGTCTCTGCTGCTGTTATGTCCTATAGAAGTTTTTATAAAAACTGTGCAACTTTCTGTTTTTGTTCTATAATATTCATTAATATCACTTAACGTTGACAAAATAGACTTTCTGTCTTTAAAATTTTCAAATGAAGAAGTCTTGCCTACTATAAGATAATTGTCTAATGTATCACAGTTTTTGTAAAAATCAAGTTTTTTAAATTCATTGTCAATATAGAATTCTTCACTTAAAAACAAAGGAATTACATCAATATCAGTAGTTATATCAATATTATTAATTTTTGCTGAAGTTATAAAAGAAGATTTTGCGTGTGAAGAAGGTACAATTACTCTATTCATATTGTTTACAAATTCTAACCAAGACTTTTCGCAAAAAGTTGTTTCTATTCCTGCTGTTACACCTATATTGTATGACGCAATATTTTTATTCCACTCATTAGGAAGCAAAACTTGAAATGATATGTCATAACTGTCAGACTTTTTATGACAATACTGTAGTATTTCTTTTGATTTTTTTTTGTTTACAAGATATGATCTAATATCATCACCCCATCTTGTATCCTCAACATATAAATCTATGTCTAATACTTTTAGTGACTCAAATACTTGTCTTGCATGATTGCCGTACCCTGTAGAAGTAAGCAGAGGACCTCTTAAAAGAACTTTCTTCATATTTTTGTAACTCTATACTTTGTTTTATTTTTCCAATTAACAATTGTTTTTTCTATTGACACGTCCCAGTCTATTATCATTTTACCATAACTAAACTCTTCAGAAGCGTATTTGTAGCTTTTTTCACAAATACTTTCATATTCTTCTTTTTTGTTTTTCCAAATGTCGTAAAGCTTAAATATAGAATTTGATATATTTTCATGTGAAGCAAAGTCTTCATAGATGTAATGGACTTCTTGATTACCATTAATCACAGAAACATCTGGATATATCGCGACACCATTTTCTGTGCCATCATTATGGTTTATTATTTGTCTCTTCAGCCCGCCTGTAACCATTGCAATTCCAGGCTTTTTGCAGCAAAGACCTTCTAATATATTTAATCCAAAACCTTCAGCGTGACTAATGTTTATTGTTGCATCACTAATATTATACATTACGTTAATAAGAGAATTATTTAATTTATCTACAGAAAACTTTACATTTTTAGTAATGTTTAAATACTCTGCTATTTCTTCAAGATTATATCCTGATGGGTTGTTAACGTCTGTATGCATAATTAGTATTGCATCTTTTTCTATTGTTTTGTCTAAAAACTTTTTCCAAGAAAACAATAGGTCTGCGCCTCTTTTTCTTAGTATGTTTCTGTTTATCCATAAAACTATAAACTTGTTTTTTTCTTCACCCAATATAGCTTCTTTGTTTTTAAAAATATCTTTCTTTTCCATTGGATATAACACGGTATTTGGTATACTGTGTGGTATAAAAGATGTTTTATTAGCAAAATTTTCTTTGCACATTTCGTAAGTTAAGTAAGAGTGACAGTTTATTTGATCAACACTGTCGTAGACATAATCATTAAATCTAGGAGTTGGCATATTATCCCACACGTGCCAATATATTATAGGACAAAACTCTCTTATGCTTTGCTCTCTATTGAAAATACTACTAAAAAATCTAGGATCATTAACAAGAATAATTGCATCTATATGATTTAATGAAACATATTCTAGAACTTGATTTCCTGTAGGAAATCCTACGTTATAAATTATTTTTAGATTTTCATTAATAATTTCTGTTTTGTTTTCGCCACTTACTACTACTCCTATTTGAGTTATATTATATTTGCCTGTGCTTATCAAACCTTGAGTCAAATATAAAGATTGCAATGCAACGCCTGAAGTTGTTTTGATGTTGTCACTTATAAGCAATATATTTTTCTTCATTTACAATGCTCCGTATCCCTAAACTCACAAAACTTACAAGAGTTTCTGTTTTTTATAAACATTTTTTTATTTACTGTATTTACCATGCTTCTTACAAGCTTTTGAGATTTCTCTAGTATTACAGGTCCTGCTGAAACTTTTATAAGCTGACATGACTTTTCTTGTTTTGTTACTTTTTTTAGAAGAACAAACGCACATGAAATATTCTTCATTTCAATATTATGCTTTTTTCCCCAAAAATATTTATAAAGCACAACCTGAGCATGCATATTAAAGTCGCGCTTTTTCTCTGTATCCCATCCTCTAGCTGACGCTGTTTTCCAGTCAATTATCCAGTATTTATCTTTTTCAGGAGTTTTTCCAGGCACCTTAATTATACAGTCTATAAATCCTTTAAACTTTGGAAAGTTTTCTTCTACGTCCTCATATAATGCTTCCTCAGCTGAAACATATTCCCAGTTAGGAAAGTTTTCTTCAAGAAATGCAGGTAGCGCAGATATGCATGTTTTTGCCCACATTATCCATTTATCTACATTATTATGTTTATATACCCACCCATTTCTTTTTGCACTTATAGTCTGAAGCTGAACGAAATCCTCTGAGTCAAATCCACACTGGTCCCATGCTTCTACTATTTTTTCTTCTAATTCTTTTAGCTTTAACTGCCTTGTTTTTAAATAGTGCTCGCAAGCATCATGAACTATTGTGCCATAATGAAGATGAGGAGACTCTTCAAATGTTTGTATTTTATCTATATATACTAGTTTGTGGCGCCAGCCGCACTCTTTCCATTGTTTAATTTCAGAATAAGAAACATGTTCTTTGAGCATAATAATCTCTCTTTTTTTATATTATAATACAAATGAAATTAATATGCACATATTTAATTAAAAATGACACATGTGAGGTAAAATAAAATGGCAGACATTGAAAAATTTATTTATTATAATAACGGTTCGAAAAAAGTATTGAAGCCTACTGATAGAGTTGTTATAAGTTCAGGAGGACTTGCATTCGAAGGAGAAACTGATGATAATTTTGAAACACAGTTTGCAGTTCAAGATCCTACAGCTGACAGAACAGTAACTTTTCCAGATGCTTCAGGTACAGTTTTGTTATCTGACGGTTCTTATACTATGCCGACTTCTGACGGTACTTCTGGACAAGTTCTTTCTACAGACGGTAACGGAAATATTAGCTTTTCTAATGTTGAAAGCGGAACACAGCAAAGACTTTACTTTCAAGTAAATCAAAATCAAAGCAATCCTATAACATTGACAGCACCATCTTCTTCTTACTTCGACGCGTTATATAACGTTAATTGCGCAACAGGATTTCCGTTCGATTTAAATGTTTTTACGCCTAATTCAGTACCGTCAGGATTTAAAATTACAATAAAAGGCGGAGTAGTTGTAAATGACGTTGTAACTGTAAAATGCACTTCTGGGTTTGTCCTTCAAAGCAATCCTTCTACAATTTCTACAAACTTTAAAATTAATAGAGCAGGTTATACAAAAACTTTTATTAGCAACGGCTCAGGCTGGTACGAAATAGACGAAAATGAACTTTCATATAGCAATGACGTGTACTTAGCAGGAAGAGCTACAAACGACATTCTTTATTGGAACGGAAGTGATTGGCAAAACAAAAACTTAAAAACTGCAGTAGTTGAAAATGGGTTTATTAATACTGTATTTAGTTCTTCCACAACACTTACAGCGTCTAATAATACTGTTTATATATGTTATACATTATCAAACAATATGGTGATAACATTACCATCAAATAGTCCTGCAGGTTCTATAATTGTAGTTAAAAGAGCTAATAGTAATAACACAGTTGCTATAGATCCAGGCGTGGGTTCTATAGATGGCTCTACTAACAATTTAGAGCTTCTAAGCGGAACAGAATCAGTAACACTAGTAGCAAGAGGATCATTTAACCAATGGTATAAAATTGGCAGCACGTACTAACATTAAGTTGTTAATATAAAAAGAAAAAATTACTTAATATTTATATTTGTCATTCAACAAAAGAAAGGTTTAAGACATGGCTAATTACTCTGATCAATTAGTTGCTATAAGCGGCGGATCAATAAAAAGAATAACGGCTTCAGATTCAATCACACTAACAGCGTCTAGCTTAAGTATGACATCAGGAAGCTTGCGATTAGTAGAAGGTGATATTATACTTGAAAGTGGCTCGCTTTCAATAAGTGGCGACGTTGTAACAACAGGAGACTCTTCAGCATCTGCAGGTAGCTTTTCAGGAAATGTTACTATAGGAGGAACGCTAGAAGTAACTGGAAATACAACGCTAAACGGAGACTTAACAGTTAATGGTACAACAACTTCAGTACAGTCTCAGACGCTAGAAGTGAAAGATGCTTTTATCAAAGTAGGTGATGGCAATATTTTAGCAGCTAATGCTAAAGACTTAGGTCTTTTATTCAGCATAGGAAATGGTTCTGCTGAAGATATTGACAATCGTGCAGTTTTTTGGGACTCTTCAGAGTCAGAATTTGCACTTGCTGATGTTGATACATTTAGCGCTACATCTTTTTCTGCAGGTGATCCTACAGTTGCAGCATACTCACCACTTCGCGCACTTGAATTAAGAGCAGGCGCATTAGGCGGTACTGAGGTTACGTTTGATGCTTCAGGTATTAGCTCTGCAGCTAGCTTAAGTTTATCTTCTAGCGCAGGCTCTGTTGATTTATCTTCAGCTACTACTATGGAACTTGCTTCAACAGGCGCAATGCATATTAACGGAACAGCAGCAGTTACTTTAACAGCAGGCGCTGGACTTGATATAAATGTTACCGGTTCAATCACAGCAGACGCTTCTACATCAATTGATTTAAGCTCTACGACTACTACTACGATTGATGCAACAGGCGATATGACGCTTACTACAGGCGAAGATTTAATAGTTGCTTCTACTGCAAGCATTGGTTTAACTGCTGGTAGCACAATGTCATTAGTAGCAGATACTGATATAAATGTTTCGTCTACAAGCGGATTTATTATTGCTGATGTTGTAGGTGCAGGCATATCATGGTCTGGTATCAAGTCTTCTTCTACATCTATTGCAGCAGGAATGGTTTTACAGGTTTCAAGCGATGGAACAAATACATATGTTGAAGAATCGACAGGAGACAATATGCCAATTGGTGTTTCTTTAGAGTCAGCTGCAGGATTAACATCTGGTGTATATAGCAACAGTTCAATTAAATTGCATACTTTCAGAGGACTTCCTGCGCCTCTATATATGGGTGCTTCAGCGCCTGCAAAGTCAGACAATGGAAGTATCGTATATCTAGACAATGCAAATAGTCACGGAACGCTCACAGCACCTACATCAGGAGTCATTTATAGACTAGGTGTTCTTACAGGCGCTGACGGCTCTACTACTACACCAACAGTATTGTGGGATCCTGAGTTCATTGCTGATCTTACTTAATACTTAGATTTTAACTTATCCTTTGTGCAGTTATATAATTAATTAAAACAAAGGATAAGTTAAAATGAGTGATAGCAAAATTGTCAAAATAGGACTAGGTGAAGCACTTAGTCGATTTATCAAGCTTAATTTTTTAAAAGCAAGAGGCGTGATAAAGGATACTGACCCTGGCTGGAAAGAGATAGATCTACTTAAAGAAGCAATAGATAGTATTAAATTAGATCTTTCTTTTGACTGCGATGGTGACGGAATTCCTGATACTGTTGAGATTTTTGAGAGATCTTCTAAGGATGATTGCTGCAGAGTCATCAAAGGTGATTCAGCAAAAAAGCCTAGTGCAAGAAGAAGAAATACAAAAAAGAGCAAATAAAAAATGTTACCAGAATTGTCTCTGTTTGATCTTCTTTTTTGTTATGCATTAACATTCGGATTAATGAACAAAGTTACGTTTTTATATGATAGATTTACTATAACAGATAAACTTCTTTCTTGTTCTTACTGTACAGGATTCCACTCTGGTTGGATGCTTTATTTTTTTAAAGGAATGAGCATAGAAAAATTTTCTGATGTAAAGCTATTAATTTATTATGCTATGATATCAGCAAGTTTCTGTTATATTGCTGACATGTTTTTGGTTTATATAGAAGAATAATAAACTATTCGTATCTTTTTATGATCATGTAATCATAATAACTATTGCCATAGTGTTTCTGAATTGTACCTGAAACTATACGAATGCTGTATTCAGTTGGCTGTGTTAAGTTTACACATAGTCTCATTGATTTGTCTGAATTCGGTTCAGTAGCATGACATTTTATACCTTCGTATCTAGATTCAGTTATATTGTAAAAAGAATACACACCTACTTCACTAAGTGACGTGCTTGCTGTATTCTGATTTTGTACTCTTTCTATCCAGTATATTCCAGGCTGTAAAACAAATGTATCAAAAGCACCTGCGACATTGTTGCCATTATACTTTAATTGTATAAAATTATTATCTATATTAAGAATCCATGCATATTTAAAATAATAGTTTGTAGATGTATCTGTATACTTTGGTCTTACGCCTCCAGATTTAGAAGTATGTTGCATATATAGAACAACATCATCATTAGAAGGCTCACCATTTATTATTATTTTGCTATTTCTATCTTGAGTCAGGTCATTTACATTAACGCATGAGTGTGACATTACGATTTTACCCCTACAACTTTTATCCAAGATCTTTCAGAAGGAGTAGTTCCTTGATTAGCTTTGCTAGCTACATTGCTACTATATATAGAAGGAGTATAAAACTTCATGTAAATTTCATAGTCTTGAGTAGCATCTATATACAGTTTAGACAAATAAGGATTACCCCAAGTAGAAAAAGTTCCATTTGAAGTTACTGAAATGTTCGATCCTCTTCCTGATGTTTCATTAATGCTAAACGTTGCAAATCCTGTTGCTGAAAATTTTGGGAAAAATTGACATTCTACTATATATTTTCCTGGTGGCACAATTATTTTATTGTACCAGTTTGCACCACCATTTTCTATATTTGATATGCTAGAACCTTCTATAGTATTAATAGGATTTTCATCATAGAAATGAAGTTTATCAAAATTAGGATATAATTCAGCGTTATAAGCTGTAGAGTAGTCTATGCTAGCGCCGCCGCCGATGTATATGATATTTTGCGGACCAGAAGTACTAGTTACTGTAAAATCGCTAAATTTATCAGGCTTTTTGTTATTTAGTTTTACTGTATTGTGACTCATATTATCTCCCAGTTTGTTTTAGACAAATTATAAACAAGTGTAACACTCTGATATGGGTTATCTAATGTTAGTGTAGCTTCGCCTTCTATTGTATCAATTATTGATCCTCCAGCAATTATTACTGAATTATTTAATGCAGAATCATTTATCTTAAACGTCACTCTTTCGTTATTAGAAGCTAAAGGCATTGTAACTGATATGTTTCCTACTGCTGCACCAGTTTCAATAGAGTAGTACATGCCTACTTCAGCATTAAAGCTTGCAGATTTATTTTGAAAAAGTGCTTCTTGTTGCAACTTTTCTTTGTAGTTGCTGTCTATTACTACCCATTCATTTCCGTTAAATGCAAACTTTACAAACTGATATGGTTTATCTAATGCGTAAAGAGTTTTTCCACCTTCGAGATTGTAGTCACTAGCAGCATTTATTGCTACAGGAACACTCATTTCATCCATTTTAAAAGCAATTGTATCACCTTTTTTAAAACCATAAATAGAGCCAAAACTAAATCCAGAAGTCGGCAAAGTCAATCTCATACTAGTTATATTTTCACCATTTGGATTAGTATCAAGCAAGTATGTTACATTAGGAACTATATTTGTAAGTGTAGAGCTTGTTAAACTTAAATCTCCTCTTGCTAGCCAGTTTTCATAAAAGCTAAAATTTATTATTGAATTTTCTTCTTCATATACTCTTGATATTTTCCATTGATTTTGTACAGCAGAAAATTTTAGCGTAAGAGTTTGCTTTCTAAACATATCTATTATATTGTCAGGCTCAGTTTCAAATGTATATGTACCTGAAAATTTTGAGATTTGCATGTATGTAGTTACACCTATATAATAAGGACTTGCTTCATCTTCTAATTTTATAACAATTACATCACCGTCTTCTGGACTTTCTGGTGTAACTAAAACAGGAGTTGTATAGTTAGTACCATTTGTTGAATTGTAATTGTTTACAGCATCTTTGTATTTTACAATATAATACTTATTTGACTCTAACTTTGGAAAAGCGTTAGTATCGTTATTATGCAAAGGAAGAAGAAAATTTTCTGGTTGGTCTAGAATAACTAAAGGTAGATTATTAGAAGATGTGCTACCTGTTCCTATGTTTGTAATGTCTAATTCGTACAGTCTTTTTAAAAATGTCATTTTATGTGTTCCTTTTTATACTAGTATCCAGTTTGTATTAGAGTCAGCTATTAATGTTATTGCGTCATTATTTTGAACGATAATTGAAGCTATTTGTCCATCGTCAAATGTTATTCCTGCAGTAGGTTGCAGCAGTATATTGTTTGTAGAAGTACTTAAGTTTTTAATAATGAATTTTTGTCCTACGCGCTCAGGAGAGCCTAAATTAACTGTTTTCAGAGTATCTGCAATTCTTGATATAAAAATATATGTTTTGCAAGATACAGCTGATATTGTCGGCGTTGTCTCGTTTTTTGAAGTATCTGTAAAGCTTTCTATGTTTTCATCTAACATAAAAGCTGACTTAACTCTATAGAAACTTTGTCCATCATAAGTTTGCTGATCTACTGCTTCGAACTTGTAGCTCATAGGAGACGTAGAAGCATTTACAGGTAAAGTTAAGTTTGCTATTTCGCTACTTAAATTATAAGGTAAATCAATTTTAACATTAGCTGATCCTGTAAATGCAGTTTCTGTAGAAAGTGTAATATTGCCACCGTTGGTATTTAGTTTTAAATTTACTGCGCCTCTATTACTAGTAATATTTAATATACTTTCTATGTTTCCTGTAGTTTCAAAAGTATATTGGCCAGGAGTAGTTAATGTATTTAAACCTGCAACATTTATTTTATTTGATGTTACTTCAGCAAATCGATTATTAATGCTTCCTAAACTTCCACTGTTTGTAACTTGAGGTACTAAGTTATACGGTGTAGCTATTGATCCTGATGTGCTATCTAGACCTGTCCTTAGAGTTATTGTATGCGCTTGATCGTCTGAAAGTCCTGGCAAGTAAGTTCCTCCTGAAGGCGCAGGTACATTAATCCAGTTTGTTCCATCGTATTTAAGAATTTCATTTGCGGCTAGTGAATTTAAGCTAACATCAGACATATGTGCTATAGATGTTACATCGGTTTCGTTGACTTCAGTATCACTTACCCAAACAAATGTTCTTGTTATATTAGGCTTTATTTCTATACTACTTGTTGTTCCTTGAGTTCCATTAGCAAGCTCATAAGTGATGCCTGTAAATGCCAAGTTAACGCTAGATGAAGAATTATTTCTTACTGAGAATATTCCGCCTGCAGCACCACTTGCAGCAGGAATTGTAATTGTAATTCCTCCTGTCGTTATATTATAATGTTGCCTTCTAACGTCTGTTATTTGTTGAACAGTTTGACTA
>Ga0209137_1001317_pt1 | contig 23690 bp, 23 predicted proteins | sample SaaInl5LU_22_DNA_FD_184642 | JGI IMG/M metagenome (GOLD analysis project Ga0209137, IMG submission 184642) | Marine microbial communities from expanding oxygen minimum zones in the Saanich Inlet - ESP_105LU_22_DNA (SPAdes) (version 2) | ecosystem: Environmental > Aquatic > Marine > Intertidal...
TAGTTCTTCATCATCGTATATTTTTATTGGTTTTTTTGTTGATGAAATCATATCCTCATTATCAGAGTCTTCATTTTCAGAAACAGAGGAGGTTTCACTAATATCGCCAATCTTCTCGTCAAATTCATCCATACTATAGATTATATATACTTTATTTTTTAATTTTATTTCAATTCAATTTTTTATTTTGATATCCAAGTGTAATCACAATCTGGACAAATATATACAAACTTAAGATTTTCCTCATCAAATCGCAAAAATATAACCTCATGCTCTGTTGTAGCTGTAGCATCCCCACCACTTGTTTGATTTGTCTTACATAATTCACTCGGACATTTCATTGCAATACGTGGTAATGTAGGGTCCAATTTGGTATAAGGGTTGATGATATGGTCAAATTTTTGTTCTGTTTTCTTTAATTGATTTTCTAAAACACATAAGCCCTCATTTGTTAATGTGTCGTCTACATTACCACAATGTCTACAATAATGTATTAACGAGTTACAATTATTATCATCTATTTTCATGTAATACATGTTACCACAATTGTTGCAAAATTTCATTATATACTAAATACGAAGATTTATATTTAAATGAGTTTATAAAAAAATACATTCAATTTTTTATAAACCAAATGCGGATTGTATCAATGCATTTTTGTTGGAAGTTTCATTTTGCTCACTATTACGTTTCACCTTATAAACGGATTTATTTGTAGTACTCTGGTCCACATGTAGTGAGAATGTGTCATTATCTTCATATAATTCCGGTAATATTCGTGTCATAGGCTTTTCAACTGTCAATAATAAATGCTCAGAATTTAATAAACGTCTATATTCTGTTATAGATATATTTCCATAAAATTTCTCCAATGTATAATAAGGGTTTGGTGCTGGTTTAATATTCTTCTTATAATCATAGATTTTTCCATATATTTGATTGAGCAAATTGTAACGTTCAAATTTAATGGAATCGTCTAAGTGTTCATTCATCAAATATGCTACTGCACATTCAGGACCACAAAATGAACCATATCCACTTATTTCATAATCCATTTCTTGTTTTGGAATATAACATGATGGATTATCATATTCATATGTACACCAGAAACAAGCCGATTTTTTATCATCCAACCCGTTTTTATGTAGCTCTAGTTTCAAAAATTTGAGTTTATTTACAATGTTTTTCATGTTTACATTTTCATTGTTGTCCTTCTTTTGTATTTTCTGACAAACATCACATACTATCTTATTGTCTTCATTTTTGTATGCATATTTTACAGGTTGTAAATTGATATTTTCCTGTAAAGAGAAAAAAGTTTCTTGTTCAGCATTGAAACTTTCAATTTCTGGTGGAACACTTGGGTCATATGTAATTTCATTTAATTCCTTACTTTGTTTCAGATCTTGTAATGAACACTTCAAATGCAAAATAATATTAGATGATACAAATGAATCATTGGATGAATTGTTATTTGTTGTCAATATTTTACTACCTTTTGGTTTGCGGCCTCTTTTTTTGGGCTGTGTTTCCGTATTTGAAATAGGCTCCTGTATTGGTTTCACCTCTATTTCTATTTTTATATTCTCTTGTTCCTTCTTCTTTCTTCCGCGCTTCTTTTTCTCAATAGTAGACATATTTTATATATCTTTTTAATACAAACAATTTTAAATTGTTTTAATAAATTACTTGTCTTTATACAAGTGAATACTTTAATCAACAGGTAATATTTTTTCACAAATGACAGGATTTTCTTCATCATAACATTTCCTACATAATGGTTTGTAGTTTGTAACGCCTATATCCACTTGATTAGAATTTTCTGCTATATTAATTTTGTGTGTAAATAAAGCTTTATTATAACACTTTTCACAGAAAGCTGTTTTCTTTTCAACATAATCACAATATGGAATCAAACCCAATATTTCGCCGAATTTTTCGCGTTTGAAATCTCCGTCTAGTGCATATATGAACACTTTTTTCCCACATTCAACCATGCTTCTAACGACAACATCCAGATTTTTGAAAAACTGTCCTTCATTAATCAATATATAGTCAGCATCATTTAACTCATGATAATGTGGATTTTTACTATCAAACCATATATCCATGATATTTTCCACCATGATACATGGTATTTCAATTAGGTCATGACTAACGATTTTGTTGTCACCATAACGTGTATCTAAATGAAAATTAATGGCGACGACATTTTTATCTCTTGATACTTCGTAATACTTTGTAATGAGTTGTTTAGTTTTACCAGCAAACATAGGACCAAGTGTAATGTGTAAATAACCTACCATTTATATATGGAAATATGAATATTATAAAAATAATACGTTTATGTGTTTTTAATTCGTTTAATATAACATTTCAATTTTGTTATATAAATATTTGGATTTACAACATAATATGAACGAAAATATTCCATGGGTTGAAAAATACAGACCAACACAATTTGATAATATTGTATTAGATTCTATGAATAGGAAAATATTTGAAAATATATTAAACACTAAATATTTCCCCAATTTGTTATTTTATGGACCACCTGGAACCGGGAAAACGACAACTATTATCAACTTAATTAATACATATCAACAAATGCATTATAAGATAGATAAGAGTCTAATTATTCATTTAAATGCTTCTGATGAACGAGGTATAGATATTGTTCGAAACCAAATAAGCACGTTTGTGAAGAGTAATTGTTTGTTTGAGACTGGTGTAAAGTTCGTGATATTGGATGAAGTAGATTATATGACGAAATCTGCTCAACAGGCATTCAAATATTTATTGCAGTCATGTAGAGATAATGTGAAATTCTGTTTGATTTGTAATTATATTAGTAAAGTAGATGAATCGTTGAAAAATGAATTCATTTGTATTCGGTTCAATCAATTACCTCCAAATGAAATACATGACTTTGTTTATAATATATCATTAAAAGAGAATTTGCATTTGGAAAAGAACACCATTGAGGCAATACAGAAAATTTATCGTTCCGATATCAGAAGTATCATAAATTTTATACAATTAAATCAATATTTGGATTATGAAGAATGGACATCTAGTGTATTGAACAATTCAATTTATGATTCTATTTATAACATATTGAATAGTAGTAGTTCTATTGCAGATGTCACTCATTATATACATAACTTGTCTATTCAATATAATAAGGACATTAAGACACTCTTATTGAATTATTTTGACTACATTATACGTAATAAAATGTCAATTGTTGATTCAAAATGGTTGAATAAAATAAAATGTTTGATTCATAACCATGAATTGAAAGATGAAACATTATTGAATAATTTTTATCAGCTAATGACGTGTTAGAATATGTTTTTATAATAATGATACTATATAAACATATAAAGCTAATGATATACATTAAATAGTATGGTATTAATCTGTAATGAACCCTATAAGAAAAATGATTATGATGAACATTTTGCAAGATTTGATTTTGAATTATCTGATTTCCAAAAATATGCAATAGAAGCCATTGTGGAGAAACAGCATTGTTTAGTTACTGCTCACACGGGTTCAGGAAAGACACTTCCTGCCGAATTTGCAATATATTGGTTTGTTGAAAATGGCAAAAAAGTAGTATATACGAGTCCAATAAAAGCATTGTCCAATCAAAAGTATTATGACTTTTGTCAGAAATTTCCAAATATAAGTGTTGGATTATTTACTGGCGATATTAAGATAAATCCAAATGCGGATGTATTGATAATGACCACTGAAATATTGATGAATTACTTATTTCAAATAAATAGTACAAATGAAATTGTGGTGGATGAACGGAACTATGATTTCCAATTAAATATTCAGGATGAACTGGGTTGTGTGATTTTTGATGAAGTACATTATATTAATGATGAACACAGAGGACAAAATTGGGAAAAGACGATATTAATGTTGCCGAACCATATTCAAATGGTGATGTTGTCAGCTACAATAGATAGGCCTGATAAATTCGCCTTGTGGATAGAGAAAAATAAAAATAAATCTGTTTATTTGTGTAGTACATACAGTCGTGTTGTTCCATTGACTCATTATGGCTTCATGACAACAAATGAAGGAATATTCAAGAAAATCAAATCCAAAGAACTTCAACAGAAGATACGTGCACAAACTAATGATTTTATTGTATTGAAGACCGCGCAAGATGAATATAAGTCCAATAATTATGACATACTGTATTCCACGTGTGATATATTCAATAAAAATAATGTATTTGTGAATAAAACCCATATATTGAATCAGCTTGTGAAGCGTCTTTTTGAAAAAGAGATGTTGCCCGCAATTGTCTTTGTATTTTCCCGTAAAAACGTAGAAGCATACGCAAAGTCCATTACTACAAATATATTGGAATTTGATAGTAAAATCCCTTACACCATAAAATATGAATGCGACCAAATCATTAGAAAATTACCGAATTATCAAGAATACTTACATTTACCAGAATATAACATGTTGGTTCAATTATTGGAAAAAGGAATTGGTATTCACCATTCGGGTATGATTCCGATATTACGTGAGATTGTGGAAAAAATGATATCTAAGAAGTGTGTGAAATTATTATTTGCAACGGAATCATTTGCAATTGGTTTGGATTGTCCTATACGAACAGCAGTATTTACTAGTCTAACGAAATTTGATGGTAATAAAATGCGGTATTTGTTTTCACATGAATATGGTCAAGCTGCTGGGCGAGCTGGTCGTCGTGGTTTGGATGTTGTTGGTCATGTTATACATTGTAATAATATGTTTGAGCTACCTTCCAGTAATGAATATAAAGATATTCTGTGTGGAAAACCGCAAACTTTATTGAGTAAATTTCATATATCATTTGATACAATATTGAGTCTGATAAAAAATGGACAAACACATCTAGAGGATTTCCATGGTTTCATAAACAAATCCATGTTAAAAGAAGAGTTGGATAATTCACATGACTCTGCACAAAGACTATTAAATGAAACTATAGAGTCTTGTGATAAACAAGAAAAATCAGCGAGGAATCTTAAAACGAGTTACGAAGATATGGAAAAATATAATGAAATGGAGTTGTATTTACCAAATGCGCCAAATAAGAAAAGGAAGGAAATCCTGAGAAGTATGCAAAATATAAGTGATAATACACGAAGTTTTAAGATTGATTATACACAATATAAAAAATATATTGAATCAAGAAATATGATAAATGAGTATACAAGTGAATGCAATCATTTTGAAAATTACATATCAAATGGTGTTGACAATATGATTAAGTTGTTGATAGAAAAGGACTTTGTTACGAGAAATACAGATAAGGAAAATAATTTCATTATGACCCAAAAGGGTGAAGAGGCATCATGTTTGGCGGAAATACATGGACTAGTATTTGTAGATTATTTAAAATATTGCAATTATTTTGAAAATTATGATGCAATACAGATGATTTGCCTTTTGTCTATTTTTATAGATGTTAAGGTAAATGAAGACTACCGAATAAATTTTCCTAAATCTAAAGATGATATATTAAATAACCATGCAAGAAAAATAATGGAATTAATGGATGTGTATTATGACTTAGAGGTAAAATTCAATGTAAATTCTGGATTTAATTATAAAGATGCACTATGTTTTGACTTAATGGATAGTGTGATGTTATGGTGTAAATGTAGTAATATTGAAGAGTGTAAGTATTTTATAGAAACACAATTAGTACCAATGGAGATTTCGCTGGGAGAATTTACAAAGGGTTTATTGAAAATACTGGCCATGTCCAAAGAATTGATAAAAATGACTTATATTACAAATAATGTGGCTTTGGAATTTGAATTAAACAAAATAGAGTCATATTTAATGAAGTTCATAGTAACAACACAAAGTATATATATATAATTGAATAATACGTTGATGATTCATAATATTGTCCAAATATTGTAATATTATGAATATACTTAACAAACAATTCCGTCATTGATTTTTTTAGTGATATTTTCTTCTAATTCTACAAGCTTGTCGGTTTCTTTGTTAACTGTATTATTATGCTCATCTTTAATTGGAGTATTGGCTTCGTTCATACTATTGGTCACTGCATCTGCAGCAGAAATATCTATTTTTATATTTCCACCTAGTGAATTTTTATGAAAATTTTGATAATGTTCAAGTAAATTAGTATTATTTAAATTACGCGGTGATAAGTCAAATAATCTTGGTGCCTCGCTATCATCCCCTTGACTGCTAGACGATTCATAATTACTGGGTATAGATGCCAATAAATCTGATTTCATTTTTCTATCCAATAAATTGGATGATTCACATAACTTAATATATAATGAATATTTTTCATTTAAATATTCCTTGCCATCTTCAAGACGATTTTCACGACATAAAGCAAGAGTTTTGAACAGATGAATCGCAAGTGTATAATATTCTTTGGATTGTTTTAATTCTAACTCCATTGATGTCTGTATTCCTAAATATAATTCAAGAGAACCAATAATACCCATGATCATACCTAATAAACAAGTAATACCACTAATAATTTGTTGGTCTAGTACTGGCTGTAAACCGACAGATGCAGTACTATTAACAGATGCTAATATTATTAATGGTAAACGAAACCATTTTCCATAAGATTTGAAAGTGTAATAACGTTTTCTATGATACTCGCTCAAATTAACGCAATTAATACGCAATTTTTCGCAAATTTCCTCAATTTCATCACTCCAATGATTATGATCCATTATATAGTATAATTATATTTTATGCTGGTTTTGTAAAAAAATTGTATATCAAACGCATTTACATAATAAGGCTATTTTGATAATCAGTGTATTTTATATCTGGAATGTCAAATATATCTTGATCGTTTTTTTTATAACAGGTCCTTATCATATGTAACATCATATTAAATATTTTTTTGTTTTGTTTTTCATTTTCCATATGAAAGAACTCATCTTTTTCTTGTAACGTCATATTGAATAAGTCATAATAATAATGTACTATTATTTGGATGTACAGATTTTCCGTTTCTATCAATATATGATACATGTAGTCAAATGTAGTCTGACTAAATAAGTTTTTTATTGTTTTATAAAGAATATTATTCTTGTGTCTGTAATATAAACAGAATGATATTAACAAGAGGTTTATAAATCTAATTCCGTTATTTATATGATGTTGTTCTTCAATATTTTCATGAAACATCCATGGTTCACAAATACAAAATTCACTATCCCAATCAATAACTTTCAATATAACTCGGCCATCTTTTATATTGAGAACTATATTGTCAGGTTTGAAATCATAATAAATATAGCCCATTTTAGTTATAGTATCAACAATATGTACTAATTGACTGCTTATATCGTCATCAAGTTCGTCAATATTCTTGTAGTAGTCATTACATTCTATAACATTATCGTATCTTTTTTTATAAAAGAAGTTTGACAATGTCATTTCATATGATTCAATAATAGTATACCGATGAATTTTTGAGTTCCAAATGATGTTTCCCATGAAATATATGTATGGACTGATATTGTGTTTAACTGCCTTCATTGCAATGTGTTCATCTAATTTTGTTATATGTGTGTCCAGATGAATTTCATCATTAAATTCTTCATTTTCAGTTTTCAAATAGCGTTTAGAAATTCGCAATGTGAAATCGCGATTGATGTAAATAATATTGTTACCACCTTTACATAGATAATTCCTATTTTTTATGTTAAATTTACTGAACACTGTTTCCCAACTATCTGTGAATCTTTCGTGTAATGGATTTATTCGTGGCTTTATTTGCGACATAGTCCTCATTTTTACAGTATCAAGTATTCGTAATTCGTTTGTTGTCATTATTGTGAATGTGGTTTTATGAATTATACATGATGTTTAAATATTATTTCAATTTTTCATAATTATATGTAATTATAATATATGCATAGTTCTTTTGGTATTATTAGAAAAATACATAATAATGACTATTATAAAGAATATTTGAATCTACTATCACAATTAACAGAAGTAAATCCAGAGAAAATAACTTATGAACTGTTTTCAAATTTTATAAATAATTTACACAAGGACCATCATGTATTTGTAAATGAATATAATAATAAGATTATTGCAACTGGAACATTACTAATTGAAAATAAATTAATTCATGGAATAAGTAAAGTAGGTCATATAGAAGATATTGTTGTTGATAAAAATCATCGTGGGTTAGGATTAGGTAAAAATATAATTAATCATTTGGCTGAATTTGCAGTAAGAGAAAAATGCTATAAAGTCATATTAAATTGTAAAGAAACTAATTGTAAATTTTATGAGAATTGTGGATTCAAACAATATGAAGTAGAAATGGTCAAATATACAAAATAAATATTTATACAAAATAAATATTTATAAGCATTTATTCCGGATTGCTGGACTTGAACCAGCGACCTGTGGGTTTACAGCCCAACGCTCTGCCAACTGAGCTAAACCCGGACAATATATTTTATGCTGAATATTTATATTGTTTTTTGATTTATTGATTTATTTGTTATTTATATGAATAATTAATAAAATTGAATTAAAATAATGATAATAGTATTAATTATATTGACATCATGGATATTACAAAACTAAACAAAACAGAATTATTGGATTTATGTGAAAAGAGAAATTTGAAGAAATATAAATCAAAGACAAAACAACAGTTAATTGAATTGCTTCAATCCAAACCAGTGAAAAAAATCAAAATAGACATATCAAATAATGTCACGTCGCCACAAGAAACCCAAGAGTTATCATTGGATACCATATATGAAGAAGATTGTATTGAAGGAATGAAGAAAATAAAAGACAATAGTGTTGATATTGTCATTTGTGACCCTCCCTATAATATTGGCAAGGATTTTGGAAATGATAGTGATAAACAGCAAATGGATGAATATTTGTTATGGTGTGATAAGTGGATATATGAATGTTTACGAATATTGAAACCTAATGGAACAATGTATATTTATGGTTTCAGTGAAATATTGGCATTTATTAGAACACGAGTGAATTGCAATGTACGGTGGTTAATATGGCATTACACGAACAAAGTAACGCCCTCTTTGAACTTCTGGCAAAGGACTCATGAAAGTATCTTATGTTGTTACAAAGAAAAACCAGTATTTAATCGCGATGATGTGCGCGAACCGTATACTGATAATTTCTTGAAAAATTCGGCTGGAAAAGTAAGGAAAGCTACCGTTGGACGCTTCAGTGACGGCACGAAGGAGACCACATATACAGCACATGAAGGCGGTGCATTACCAAGAGATGTAATTAAGACACCAGCATTAGCGGGTGGAGCAGGAAAACGAGAGCGTGTGGATCATCCGACACAGAAACCATTGAATTTATGTGATACATTGATAAGAGCATCTCGTGATAAAAATACAGAGTGTTTGGTTGTAGTACCATTTGCTGGTTCTGGCTCTGAATGTGTGAGTGCTAAAAAAAATGGTGTGAAATATATAGGATTTGAAATAAATAGTGCGTATATTGATATTGCAAATAAACGTTTGAATGATGCTGTTTGATGTTTATGATGTTTATGATGTTTATGATGTTTATGGATGATTACAATCAATATCAAATATATATGGGATTTTATCCAATGGTAATGTAGTCCATAACTGTGCGCTCATTGCTTTACCTATACTGGCAATGAATTCACCTGAACCCTTGTATTCCTTACCTGATTCTGATTCTTGCCATTGAAGTTGGTCCACTTTCACGAGTGAAGAAGGAAAGACAATCAACTTGTATGTTTTGTCAAAGGTTCTGTTCTTTGCCAACAAGAAGTAATAATCATCATGGTCTTTGCAGAAATGAACGATTTTTTCTTCAAGAGACTCATACGATGTACTTCTGCTGCCATTGAACTTCACACATTGCCTATTGTCAAGCTGTTTAGATGCTATGAATTGGCCTGACTTACATGATATTCTGCTGTTTTCAATGTTTTCTAAACGTAAGTCTTCGCCGACCGCATGGCTTCTATTGGGCTTCCATGATGTAGGTTGACCGAGTTCCTCAAAACTCCTATGTAACGTCTCTTCCCAGAACTCACCAATGAGTGGTAAACTAAACAAGCTGTGATATAGCTTGATGTTTTTCACTAATATAGGAAGGAGCTCAGGAAGGAGCGATACAACGGAAATTGGTGTAGATTGTTCGGACATTTTAGTAAGTACTATGTGTTTGATGCTTTCAGTGGAAAACGACTCAAAGTTCTCAATTTTTTTGGAATACCCTACTGAAAACCCATACATTTTGGAATTTTTTAAGTACTGAAAATACGAATTTCAGTACTTTCTAAAATCGGACACATACTCGTTATTTTATAATAGATATCTTCTGTAAATATATGTAGATATGTCAATAAATGATATTCGTATTGAAACAGAATTCAGGAATATAAGCTTCTCTGGATATAAATTAACAGAGGCAAAAAAACAACTGTTATTAAATCTAAAAAATTCTAAAATAGAACCAAGTTGCTATTGGTGTGCTGAATTAGTATGCTCTGGTCATTATTTGGAATTATGGGAAAATATATTCTTATTTGTAGGAAAACATATACATATCGGAAATCCAAAAATAGCAATCTACTTGGATAAACGTTATAATGTGTTTCGTAATATAATTCAAATGAAACATTATCGTACAATATTAGATTTACGTAATAATTCCACAATACGCACAATGTTTAGTGAAATAATGGTGATATTGTGTCTATCAGTGAAAAAGCCAAGTTTTGAACATATTAAAATAAATAAAACTGAAGAGTTTGATATGACATTATTACGAGAACGATTTAAAGCCGAAAATACGAGCTATGCCACCGAGATATTTCAAGATGAAGACCCTAAAGAGTTATTCATTGCAATAAATGAATTTGCCTATCATATTGGTGGCAAAAAAACGAATATGCAAGAAGCTTGCTATTGGATAGAGTGGATTATAGAATTTGAGTTATTGTGTAGGAAGAGAAAGCAAAAATGTTTATTGAAGCGGCGTAATTATAATGTGGAGAATAAATTCCAGCAAGATACCATATGGATTATATGGGATGCTTTAATTTATTATTGTGAAAAAAATAAGCCTAAAATATTGAATACAGTATTAAATTCAATAAAGGAATTATTCACAGCTAAATATTCCACAGGCACACCTAAGAAAAGAAAATATTTGTTATATTATGCTGTTGAGTTGTTAACAGAACATGTGGACACGAATGTTGAATTAATATCAAATAAAAACACATTGGAAATAGTAGTCAACAAAATAGATGATATATACAAACAAATAAAGAAAAATGAAGTAAGTCCAAATACAGATTACTTGTTCAATGGAGTTCAAAATCATAACTTAGAGAACTCATTGAAAAAGATAAATATGATTGAATCTATGGATTTTGTCCCACAATTATAATAACATATTATGTAATTTGTTATTATAATAATTATTTACCATGTGCCACCGAGTGCAGAGTTAGCGGCCATAGGTTCAAATGTGTCAACAACCGGTTGTTGAGGTACATGTACGGCAGGTGCAGGTGGGAAAGTGTTATCTTGTAATGCAAAATTATCTATATGATCACTCCGACTTGCACTATGTGTTTGCTTATTTTGTTTGGGTTCTTCAAAGTTTTCAGAGGGTCCATTGTATAGTTCATATGCTCTGTCGGCCAAAATATTGGCCTTGAGACCCAATTTTGATTGAATACTAAATACGATGACTAAAAAGGCCAAAATGATACCGGTTAGATTGATGTTTTCATATTTGAATCCACTGTATGTTGGGAAATATGTGATCATACGATGAATCAATAGAATACCGATGAAAATAATCAATAACTGAATACATATTTCTACTAAAAGTTCAACAGAGGATTTATCAGGGTCGGCGTCAGGAATAAAACGATTCATAATCTTGTTGAGAACCAACACAGGGATTATTGCTAAAAATGAGTACTGTACAATATTAATCATTTCACCTTTTGATTCGTCATCAGTGGAAAATACATGTGAGAGAAATGTCTTTTTTTCGTCTTTTAATTCTTGGCTTACTTCCATATATATTAATTAAATATATATTTTTGAATTATATGTTATTTGATTAAAACAATATATAAAAAATAGTGATTATTTAGGTTATATGAGTAATTCAATAGCCGCAGCAAAAAAAAGAAGAGCAGGAATACAAACGTCACAACCTGTCGGTTCATCTGCAAATTCAGGAACATGTTCAATCAATGGACCAAGATCACAAGTACAACAGCAACCAAAAATGACAATACCCATATATTTAGGCCAATTGGAAACACGTATGAAGGAATTAGAGGATAATGTGAAAAATAAAGACCTAAATATTCAGTTACAAGTAGAATCTTCAGAGGGAACAAAACAGATGAATTTGACGGAATATATGGTGGAAATGGATAATAAATTTAACATGGTTGTGAATGAATTGTCAGAATTGAAAAATGTATTATTTGATTTACAGAGGTTTACCATGAATGTAAATGAGAAACTGTTTAACAAAGTCGCTGAAACATCACCACATGATATTTTAGAAAATATTATACAAGAGACAAATGAATTAGAAAATAGCGAAGTAGAAAATCCAAATGTAGAAAATACTGATAATTAATAATATAAAAACATAATAAAAATAATTATATTCATATAAGTAAATGTCGGATTTATTGAAAAATATTGAGAATTTTCAAAGTCAATATTATGAAAATAAGAATAAAAATACATTTTTTAAGAATAAACAGAAAATAGAATTAGCGAAAGAGGTAAGTAATAGCTTTTCGATAGATGAGTTGATTAATTTTACATGTTATAATGTTGCAAATACAAATAGAGTAATTATTGATTATAATATACTCAAATTATATGCAAATCCTGACAATTATGAAAGAATAATAAATCATATTGTAAGTGTGTTTACAACTACAATTAATACTTATGGTAAATTTGAGGTACATATGAATTTAAACACTTTTACGGTTACAGCGGCGGAGAGACATAAGAAGATGGTAGAGTTATTTTGTAATGTATGTATGTTAAATCCAAATACGTCGTATTCTGAATCTACAGATAAGTTTGTAATATATTATTGTAGTAATAGTATCAATCAAATTGGGAATTTATTTTTGTGTTTTGTAAGCCCTATTGTTAAAGATAAAATAGTGTTAATAAAGAAAGAAGAAAGTGATGTATTATGGAATTCGCTATCATCGCCTTAATATTAAATGAAAAAGATATAGAGTGTAAATATCATAGTATGATAGAGCACGGATTCCCGAGCGGTCAAAGGGGCCAGACTTAAGATCTGGTGCGTTAGCTTCGTGGGTTCGAATCCCACTTCGTGCATATAATCCCTTATTGTCTAACGGTTAGGATGTGGCCCTTTCAAGGCTAAGGCCCGGGTTCGATTCCCGGTAAGGGAATAAAAAAATTAGTTTAAGATTTATATAAAGTATATAATTTACTTTATATAAATGAATACCGTACTTTATTTGATAGTATTTATAGTAATAATGTTGATATACATGCATGTAATAAAGCATTATGAATTATCCTTTGAACGTAGTATTGATACGATTGAGTATTCTAAAGAACAAATAAAGGAATGTTGCAAAAACAAACAAGTTGTCATTTTTGATAATATTCTGGAAAATGATAGTGATGATATATGGAAAGGTTCTCATGATTTCTATTTGAAAAGCAGTGAAGAACATTTTCTACAATATCCTCTTTATATGAAATACACAATTGTTGAGAACTTGATGCAAAATAATTCAAAATATTTCAGTGAAAACAATCATAGTATCGCTCATGAAATCCTTTCTGATTCGTGCATTGATAAAGAATTAAGACCTGAATTGTGTGTAAATACTATATATGATATATTATTAGGTTCTCAAAACACGAGAACATTTTTTAATTATCATAAACACCATTCCATGTTTTTGTTTGTACAAAGTGGTAAAATAAGATTATATATCAAATATTCAAGCAATAAAATTATTACAGAATGTGAAAGTAATTATTATGATATGACATATGGTTCTGTTAATAAGTTCTCATATGATGAACAAGTTCTCATAAATGAGAACCAGGTATGTTTTATACCTCCATTTTTACTATATCAAATAGAATATATTGAAAATACTACAATTATGAGTTATTCTTACAACGATCTTGGTAGTTTTGTTTCTCAAATACCTGATATTGGACTTTATTATATACACAGGTTCTCACATAGCCAGAAGAAATCTATTAACACGAAGAAGGGTGTAGTTGTAGAAGAGAGTGATGTTGACGTAGAAAAGGAATATAAGGATGTAAATGAGAACTTGGAAGTAATAGAGGAATAAGTATCCTTGTATTTGTACCGAGTTTTTAAAAATCGAAAGTTTTTATTTTTATTACCTGAATATATTATTACATAACTTATATGAACTTTATCAAAATGAACCAAACTAGCGGATACATCTATATTAGAAACCATCCATCATATGATGTTGATGATGCATGTAAAATGGGTAAGGCAATTAACATTCAGGAAAGGGATACACAATATGCTACTGGTGAGATTAAGAGAGGATATTTTGAAGTGGTATTTGAAGTTCCTATTGAAAAAATGGGAATTGTTGAACGCTTATTACAAAATGAGTTTCGTGAATTAAATGTCAAATATGATGCTGGTACTGAATTTTACAATAAAAAAATTATTACACTTATTGAACCTTATCTAATTACACTTGGAATTAAATATAGAAAATTATCAAAACAAGAAATTAGTGATTTGGTAAGATGCAACAGAGTAAGAAAAACAATAAAAAAAATAAACATTCAATCATTAATCCACATACTAAAATCCAAGAGAACAAATAAACAATATATTTGGACTGAAAGAGATTATCAAACAAATATAATAAATTTTAGTAAAAATGAACTTTTATCGCAAAATAAATTATATATTGAATTACCAACAGGAGGAGGAAAAAGTTATATAGTATATAAGTTATTTGAATACCTTAAAAGCGAATTTATTATTATTGTTTCGCCAAGAAAAATAGTAAATTCACAAAATATTTCACAAAAATATTTACAAATACTAAAAGATAATTATATCACATTCAATTATTCTACTGACAATAACTTTGATGAATATTTAAGATTATCAAATAAAAAAATTGTAATTTGTTGCACACAATCCATTAGTAAAATTTATGAGAGCATATTATCAAATGAAATTATTAATATAACAATTTGGTTTGATGAAGCACATTGGGGAATTGAAGAATGGATTGATAATTTAAAGGATGACAAAATTTCACAATTTTGGTTATTAAATAATAGACATATAAAATATCGTATATTTACATCTGCCTCACCAAATAAACCAAAAATTTTACAAAACGAAAATATATTTGGTAAAATGTATTCACCTATAAAAGTAAAGGAATTAATAGATTTAAATTGGTTATCAAAAATAGAAGTTTGTGTTTATAGTGAAAATATAAAAAATGTTGATAATATAAATTATATCATTAGTGATTTTTGTGAAAAAAATAGATATTTCGGTTTTAGTTTTCATAATAAACAAAAAAACGCATTTAGCTTATTTTATAAGCATTATATAAAATATAAAAGTAATAAAACACATATAAAACCATTCTTATTAGTCAGTGATAATTTTACTATTGAAAAAGAACCAAAATTACAAGAAGTTGTATTAGAGTATAATTATAGAGATATAAAAAACTATGAAACCACAATCCATAGCATTGGTTATGTTGTCGCAAAATATAGTATGGGTTATGATTTTAATAAATTAGATTTTATGTGTTTAAGTGATCCTAAATTATCAATACAAGATATTAAACAATGTATTGGAAGAGGAATTAGACCAGATGAATTAGGAGTGAATGGTTCAAATAGAGAAAAAATATTAAATGTCTCATTACCAGTGTATATTGATGAAAATGGTAATAATAAATATGAAAAAATAATAGAAGTATTAAAATATTTACTATATGATATTGAAATTCCATTTGAAGAAATAGAATTTAAAAATAGATATACTCCTAATCTTAAAAAATCAGAGCACATTTCAAATGATTATGATGGAATAAATTATGTAAAATCTACATTATTAAATTTATTAGAATTAGAAAATAAAAGAACTGTACTTGCTACGACATATGAAAAAGCAAGAAAAATAATTGCTGATAAAAATATAAAAAGTAAGAAAAGTTATGATGAACTATGTGAAAGAGATAATAGATTATCCAAAGAACCTGAAATAGTATTCAAAGGACAATTTATAAACTGGATAGAATATTTAAGTATTGAACGAGTATATTATGATTTGGAAACCTGTAAAAATAAAGTAAGCGATTATTTATTGTTGTATCCTGAATTAAAAAATAATTATTTTGACTTATCATTTGTAAGTAATGAATTGTGTAAAATAGACACATTATTTCCTCCAAATGATTTATGGGTTGAATACTATAATGTCAATGAATTGCAAGATATAATTACTATAACAAATAAGAAAAAAAAAATGGGTGCTATTTTGTAAATATTCGGAAATTGTAATGTTTAGGAATAATTAAGTAAAAAATACTTTTTTTACAATATTATAAAAAAATTGAAATAATTCAATATAAAGAAATATTATCTTATAATACTATATATGGCAATGTCAAAACAATATTCCTGTGATTTATGTAAAAAGGTGTTTAAACAAAAAATTGATTTCACACGACACCAAAATAAGAAAGCACCTTGTATAACATTAACTGAAATGCAACAAATTAGTCAAACAAAAGAAGTTAAAATGGATAATAAAACCACACTCATTGGTGTATTCAAAAATTGTTTGAATATATTGAGAGATAATGAAGGTTTAACAGGTGAAAAGGCATTAAGAACTCTGTCTTATTTGCTAATATTAAAATTACTTGAACCTCATTTTGGAGGTGAAATAAATATTTATGATTATGAATATGATTTTAGTCATATCGAAGATGAAATGATTGAAAAACATAAAAATAAATTATTAGAAATTGTTCGTTTCAGTAATCTGTCAAATGAAAAAGAGGATAATATTCCTGTAAATATGAAATATTTATGGGATGATATTTTATCAAATCATCCTACCACAAAAAATATATTCTTGAAAGACAAAGGGTTTGATATTCAACACAAATCAACCTATAAAAAATTAATTGATAAACTAAACTCTCTTGACTTATCTCAAACTGAATATGATGTTTTGGGTAATGCCTATGAGGAAGTTATTCAAGATATTATGACAGGTAAAGTGTTAGGACAATTCTTTACACAGCCATTAGTCAAGAAAATGATGGTGAAATTAATCAATCCACAAATATATCCTGACGGCAAAATAGATACTTGTGGAGACCCTACTATGGGGACTGGTGGTTTCTTGATTACCTATTTACAATATATTTTACAACAAGCAACTGCTAAAAATATTAAACCTGATTGGGATTTTATCAAAACCGAAGGATTGTATGGTAAAGAATTAGAACCTGATACATATCAACTGGCGGTTTCCAATATGTTAATCTCATCAGGACATATGTTTGAGGGTTTAGACAGAGGTGATAGTATTCGTGTTCCTATCACAAGAAAGTTTGATAATATTCTTGCAAACCCACCATTTGGGATTAAGGGGTTAAAATATGATGATTTTCAAAGTCCATTGAAGACAGAATATGTTCCAATCAAAACAGATAATGCTGTTTCCTTGTTTATTCAAGCAATTATTTATATGTTGAAGATTAATGGTAAATGTGCTGTTGTATTACCTGACGGACAAGATTTATTTTCAAAAACAAATACCACATTAGTTGCGATTAGAGAATATCTTATGAAAACTTGTGATTTGAAAGAAATAATATATCTACCATCAGGTATATTTACATACACATCCATTAAAACTTGTGTGTTTTACTTTGTGAAAAAGAGAGAAGGAACTGATGTTTTGGAAACCATGATTACTTATTCTAAAACTACACAAAAAGAAACGAAAAGAAATTACAAGTTTTCAAAAACACATCAAACAACCAAAGTTAAGTTTTATGATTACAATCCTTATGAAGATGTAAAAAATCTATTGGTTGAAGTTCCTATTGAGAAAATCGTGAGTAATTCATATTCACTTAATTATGCTGAATATATGAAAGATGAAACCGAAGAAGAACAATATGAAGAAGGTGTTGTTGTGAAAACACTTGGAGAAGTTTGTAAGTTCTTACCAAAAAGTAAAAGAAGTGCTAAATATGGTAATAAAGAAGGATTATATCCATTCTTTAAAAGTTCTACAAAAATTGATAGTTATATTGATGAACCAGATTATACAGAAGAAAGTTTAATAATTGGCGATGGAGGAGAAGCAAATATAAATTATGGTATTAAATTCTCAACCAGCGACCATTGTTATATTCTTCAAAATAAAAATAAATTATTATTAAACCTTAAATATGCTTATTATTATTTGTATCATAATTTAGATATGATGAAACAATTATATACAGGCGTTGCTATTAAAAATATTTCAAAAACAAATATTGAAGGAATAAAAATTCTCATCCCATCACTTGAACGCCAACAAGAAATCGTAACTTATTTAGATTTCATATACGAAAAGGCAAACAAAACAAGTAATGAGAAAATTGCGGAATTGAAGCAACTGAACGAGTTTTGTTTGAATAACCAAAAAATATTTGGTGAGAATATTGTAAAAACACTTGGAGAAGTATCAAAAATAAACTATGGAAAAAGAATTACAAAAAGTAAAAATGAAGGTAGTGAATATTTTGCGTATGGTGGAGGTGATTTAATGTCATATAAAGTTAATGAATATAATAGAGATGGAATTACATATAAAATTTCACGAGATGGTTTATCAAAACATAATTGTATAACAAAATTATATGGGAAATTATTTCTAAATGATACTGCATTAACATTAGATACATTAGATGATAAAAGTGTAAATAATTATTATATTGGCGAGTTCTTATTAAGTCAAAAAAGTTATATTTATGATAACTGCACTCACGGAACAGCACAATTACATATTGATATAAATAATTTAATGAAATTAAAAATCCCAATTCCATCACTTGAACGCCAAAAAGAGATTGTTGAATATTGTGAATATAATGACACACTAATCAAACAATTAGAAAAAGAAATTGAAAATAATAAAAAACAAGCACAACAATTTATTACAGGTATTGTAAAAGCACAAGTGAAAGAAGAAGCGGAAGAGAAAACTGAAACAAGTTCAGTAAATGCTGAAACAAATGAAGTCATTCAAGACACATTACCAAATGAAGAAGAAATCATAATTGAACCAAAACCAAAGACAAAAGTTATTATCAAGAAAAAGGTAAAGAAACCTCTTCTTATTGTTGAAGACGAAGATATTGTTGTATAACTATACAGTCAATAATGTATTGTCTTGAAAAACTCAAAGAAAGATATCTACATTAACATTAAGTCGTTTTCATTTGAACCGAATAGTTAATGATAATAATAAACAAATTTTCGTTATTTGAGACCATTAAAAATGTAATTATTAGTTAGGGTTAGGATAATTAAAAATATAATGTAATAATATTATATTTTTTATTTAATATCCACCGCGTAATCGGAGAACCAAATGTAGTGTGGATTCCTTTTGGATATTGTAATCAGAAATAGTGCGACCATCTTCTAGTTGTTTGCCAGCAAAAATAAGACGTTGTTGATCTGGTGGTATTCCTTCCTTATCTTGAATTTTCTTCTTAATATCATCAATAGTATCTGCTTGTTCCACATCTAATGTGATCGTTTTTCCTGTAAGTGTTTTCACAAATATCTGCATATTATGGATTTATATACAAAATAACTTTTATATTGATTCATAAAATAATTCAAAATCATGAACACACTATTATGGAGTTCATAAATACCAATTAGAATATATTTATTTCTAATAATTATATAAATGTGTTATAATAGCAGCTCATCAATAACAAATTATGCATATGTAACATTACTTTCAATCATTTTGTATTTGTATGGCGACAAATATGATAAACATATATCATTATTTGCTTTCATTGTTGTTCAAATGCAACTCGCTGAATATTTCATGTGGAAAGACCAAAAGTGTGGAATTACAAATAAAATAGCAACAATTGTCGCTAGAGTGATATTATTTTTACAACCTCTTGGAATACTTTTGGGTAGTTATTTATTCAATACAATGAACATTTCCAATAATATTATATTGATTATAACCACTATATATTCTTTGGTATTTTCAGTAAATTTTATTGACTATTTTAATGAAAATTCAAAAATATGTAGTTTGGATAAAGACGGCCATTTACAATGGCATTTTTTCAAACATAATATTGATTTCAAATTCAAAAATATAAATGTCATATTTCAATTGATAATATACTTAACATATTTCATTATATTTTTATTTTCTTGGTTACTCTTCAAAAATACTACATTAGGAATTTTCACTTCATTATTAATGATTATAATATTCCTGTTTCATTATATTCAATTTCCCAAAAATAATCAATGGACCACATTATGGTGTTTTCATGTAAGCATTGGATATACAATATATGCTATTGTAAGAGCTTTAGATTACAAGTATGGTATATTTTACATATCATAATTATATGAATGTTTTTACAATTTATTTATAAATAGGTTCTCATTTTCGGTATAAACTATCTTATTATAGTATATAAATGAAAACCAGAGCACATACAATGAAAAATAAACACAAACATAAGAAACAAATAAGAGAACACAACACAAGTATTAAAAAGCATGGATTGAAGGATAATTTTAAGAAAAATTTAGTAGAAACATTTATCGGTATGTTAAATACAGTAAAATTATATCATTGGAAGACATATGCATATTCAACACATGAGTCCTTGGATGTATTATATAAAGAATTAAATGAATACATTGATGAGTTCATGGAAACTTTATTGGGAAAAGATGAGTCGCGCATACCCAACTTCAAAAAAAATATTGAGCTTTTCAATGATAGTTCTGAGAACCTGTTCAAAGAAAAAATCTATAATTACAGAGATTATTTAATGGAAATGGACCGAGTTTTAGATAAAAAATATCATAGCGATTTGTTGAATATTCGTGACGAAATTCTTGGTACAATTAATAGGTTCTTGTATTTAATGACACTCAGCATATAAAATTCTAAAATTGCAACATACCATACAATGTTGGCATTAATTTGCTGTAATTATTGATACCAATTTCTCTCATACGTAATGCATTCAAAGACTTCATTTTCTTAATATAAAGCTGCTTTTCTTTGTATATTTTCTTCCATGTTCTCTGAATTAGTCTAATATAATGTGTTTTCAGAACAACATTATATACACCATCATCGCTTATATGTAATTTCATAATATGGACTTGTGGGTTCACTATGTAACATATACTCATAGAATGTAGATAAGATATAATATCTTTAAATGGATGCTTCAAAAATCGTCTACATGATATAGATGACATTAATACGTATTTTTCTTCTTTCTTTATGTATCCAGGCAATCCTATGTAATATTTATTGGTTTGATGTGCTTCGTCTTCATCTGACTCATAGAACACGTCACCAAGCAATTCCATTTCATCTTCTGTTTCGCTTTCTGTTTCATCGCTCAAATCAAATAGCTCTTCAGATGATTCCGATTGATAATTGAAATCGCTTTGAATTTCACTCAAGTCTATTGTTTCATTCATGATGAAGTTTTATACAATTGTTGTTTATTTATTTTTTAACTTCAATTTTTTCATTATGAGATGTGTGTTGTGTATTCTTTGCTATCATATACAATGATAGTTCTCATTTTTTCATTCAAAAAGGGCCATATTATCGTTGTCATACTATAAATATACCAATTTGGATTTATAACATATATTTTCTCTAAATTTGTGCTGTATTTTTTACTAATAAGTTCTCCCAGACCTATCCCAACTTGTGGTTGCATAAAGTGTTTCATGTCAAATCCTTTACAATCCATTACCCAAATCCACTTTTCTGTTTTGATCGTTTGTAATTCATTATCATAATGATGAATAATTCCTGAACAATCGTAATATTTCGTTGCTTGTGCCGGACATGTGTAGTAAATAGTAGTGTTCTCATTTTCCGAGATTTTTTTCAATGAATGAGAACCAGGCTCCAAATTACATGTGTTGCAAATCATATATTGCTGCTTATATATTATATGTTTGTATTATCCGAAACAATAAAATACCTATATATATTATAATGAGTGCAATAAATACAAGTAAAATAATAAAAAAAGCCGAGGAAAATCAACCGGAATTTAAAAAATTAGACAATAGAATCAAGTTCTCATTTACGATTACATATATCTTGTTAATAACAGTGATATCAATAACATTCATTGAAGCATTACGAACAAAAACACCATATGAAAGGCATATATTAAATTTAGAAACATGTATAGCCCTCATTTCTGCGTATTTTTATTCAGTTTTTGTTGATAAAATTGTCACAAGCGAAGAACAAATGAAACCGACGGATTGGGAAGAAATATCACAAAATCGTTATCTAGATTGGTTGATTACTTCGCCTTTGTTACTATTAACATTATGTATATTCTTCACATCTAAAGATAAGAAACCAGTGAAACTTGCTAGTATTTTAATTTTAGTGTTGCTTACTTACATAATCCTCTATATTGGATATTCAGGAGAGATTGGTACTATTAACAAATATGTATCCTTTGTGTTGGGTATTTTTGGTGCCATTATATTGTTTTATGTGATGTATACTAAATATATTTTGCCTTATAACAAACGTACAAATAATATATTGTTTGCTTCATTTGTAACGATATCATCCTTATATGGAGTTGCCTATTTATTTAATGATGAATACAAGAACATGGCCAATAACTATTTAGATATGTTTTCTAAGGTATTCATTGGTCTTGGTTTTTGGATGTATTTTTCTAATATGGTAGCATTGTAATGTACCTTTGATTTTACATGAATGACGTATAGCAAAAAGCAGTACCCAAAAATCAAATGCAAAGTACTGAAATTCAGAAAAATTGAAACCTATTGAAAGCAATAGTCTATAAGTACAAACTAAGCATTCTATTAACGATGACTCCTTCTGATAACAACACACTTGAGAACTTGGTCAACACTCTTACAGACACACAGATGACTCTCCCACAAGATATCATATGTGCTACCATCTCGTCTCATTACCATAAGAATGCTCGCATAAGGATCACAGACTTCTTGAATGATCCTTCGCAGCGTATGGTTACATATGGATATTCATCTGGCGGGGCAAGAGCACACATCTTATACCGTTCTGAGAACGGTAGACTGTTCCTTGTCTTCAAGACTGCTGACCGTGGCTACCGCGTGTATTATCTGAGAAAGGACTTGTTATATGACGTATTTGAGGAGCATGAGAATGAAATTCCGTACTTTGAGGAGCATGAGAACGAAATTCCGGACGTTGAGGAGCATGAGAACGAAATCCCGGACTTT
>Ga0209137_1001318_pt1 | contig 23681 bp, 21 predicted proteins | sample SaaInl5LU_22_DNA_FD_184642 | JGI IMG/M metagenome (GOLD analysis project Ga0209137, IMG submission 184642) | Marine microbial communities from expanding oxygen minimum zones in the Saanich Inlet - ESP_105LU_22_DNA (SPAdes) (version 2) | ecosystem: Environmental > Aquatic > Marine > Intertidal...
GAAGACGGGAATTGGTGAAAACCTGATTGCTTCTAGTAAGATTATATTTTTTCGACCTCGGGGGTTGCATGCACCCGCAACCAAAAAGCCAATTTTAGCAATAATATAAGCCGTCCTTTAGGGGCGGTTTTTTGTGTCTGCAGCACCGAGATGTAGCCCTTAAAATTAAATTGCAAAACCTGCCATCAACCATCACTCGCAACAATTGGTATCCCCAAACTTGAGGGAACCATGCCGAGAAGGTCGCTTGCATACCCAAGAATACTTGCATAGTCTCAAAGCTATAGTTGCGGGGAGGGCATTAGTAATGAATAAATCAATTTTGAGGTCGCTGCTTTTTGCACCTTTTCTTTTGTTTATATCATGCGGAGATAATAATGACGAAGAAGTATCAAATATTACACCTCAGGCCGAAGATATAGAGCTGGCCGCAAATTTGCTTCCGGCCAACGCTGCGCTGGCGGCTAAATATGATCGCAGCTGTCGTAACTGTCACGCCCGACCCGATGCCGCCGCGCCATTAACCGGCCACAGCGCTGCATGGGCTCCACGTTTTGACGCTAAAGGCCAGCAAGGGCTTTTGACGAGCACGAAATTAGGACTGAAAGCCATGCCAGCCATGGGACTTTGTAATGACTGCTCGGACCCGGAGTTAACCGCATTAATTAGCTTTATGGCCGGAGGAAAAGACTAATGGCTCTAACTCGTAGACGTTTATTAATGGGCGGTGCCGCCGCCTTGGTCGCCGTTCCCGTGATTGGCCAAATACGCTGGTCATCTAAGCAATTTATGCGTGATGGCTTTGATCCGTCACCTATTTCGCCACCAGAGGGGGCGCGTGTTTGGGTGAATTGGTCTGGCCTACAAAAAGCGACACCTCAGACGATTGAAGCTCCGGCCAATGCTGCTGAAGTCGCGGCGCTGGTCAAAGATACGCCAAGCCCAATCCGCCCCGTCGGCAGTGGCCATAGTTTCACGGCGCTGTGCCCCACTGAAGGCACCATGGTTGATATTAGCGCTCTATCGGGCCTACTAACCCGCGACAAGGCGGCCAAGACGGCAAGCTTTGGGGCTGGAACAAGGTTGCAACAAGCGGCGCGTTTGCTCGACGCCGAAGGTCTGGCATTTGCAAACTTACCTGATATTGACGTGCAAACCTTGGCTGGCGGTTTCGCGACGGCAACGCATGGAACGGGGCGCGAGCTTACCGCAATCCATGATTATATTCGCGGATTTGAAATGGTCACACCATCCGGCGAGGTTTTAACGGTAAACTCTGAGACAAATTCACATCTACTGCAGGCCGGTAAAGTATCCCTTGGGGCGCTCGGAATTATGACTAAATATGATTTGCAGGTAGAGCCGATGTTCAATCTGCATCGCCGCGTAAAGCTGGCGAAGACACCCGATATTCTCGATCAGTATTTACAATTATCTCAAACCCATCGAAATTTTGAAGCCATGTTTTTTCCAGGCACAGGCCATGGTGCGACCTTTACCCATGATAAACATGACGGGCCATTAAGCGGGCCAGTGCCCAATGAGGACGACACGTTTTTGCAAGACCTTAAACAATTGCGCGATATGTTGGGTTGGTCGCCTTGGCTGCGTCGCAAGCTGTTTTCATTGTCCATCGACCCTGAAGCTGGTGAAGATGTAACGGATGCAGGTTGGAAATTATTATCGACGAGCCGTAACGATAAATTTAACGAAATGGAATATCACATTCCCCTCGAGAACGGTGTTGAGACGTTGCGCCAAGTCATCGCTAAATTCGATGCGAGAGGCGATGCTTTCTTTCCAATCGAAGCCCGCGTAACGGCACCGGATGCCGCTTGGCTAAGTCCCTTTAATGATGGGCGTTGCCTATCAATTGCCATCCATGCCGACGCATCGGAAAGCTATAAGTATTTTTTCCAAGAATTCGAACCGATATTCCGCGCGGCGGGCGGCAGGCCACATTGGGGTAAGCTGCATAGTTTAGGGCCCAAAGATTTATCCAAGCTCTATCCACAATTCGACGCGTTTCGGGCCTTGCGCAAAGAGCTAGACCCGGCTGGTAAAATGTTAAGCCCTTACATGAGCCAATTGCTTGGGGTAGGTTAATATGGAAAAACTCAGCCGCCGAAATTTCATGGTGGGAGGCGTAGCGTTAGCAGGAGGAGTGGCCTTGGCGTTAGGAAAATCATCGGATCTAAGCGGGCCACGCCAAGCCTATTTTTTAGATATTCAAAATGCGCTGAAGACAGCAAATATTGCTCAGCCGACACTGGTGATTGATCGAGCGCGGCTCGATGCCAATATTGATCAACTGATGTCGGATCTACCTGATGGCATGGGTTATCGCATTGTTTCCAAATCCCTGCCGTCCCTCGGCCTGCTTACCCATGTAAGACGCCGCAGCGGTAGCGACCGGCTTATGACATTTAACCTGCCAATGCTGCTTGCGCTTAGCGTCGCTATGCCAGACGCCAGTCAATTGCTTGGTAAGCCATTGCCTGCACAGGCTGTACGAAATTATTTTTCGGACTTGCCAATAGATAGTGCCGAAGCGGCAGAGCGCGTGCAATGGCTGGTCGATACGCCCGAGCGGCTGGCGCAATATGCCGAGATCGCGGAATCAGAGGGTGTGAATATGGCTATTAACATCGAACTAGATGTAGGTCTGCATCGTGGCGGCATAGAGCCGGGCGAAGCTCTTAATGCGATGCTCGAAACCATTCGCGGTTCGAACCGATTGCGGTTTGCTGGGTTTATGGGGTACGAACCGCATCTCGCAAGTTTACCGACCGTGTTGGGTTGGCAAAACCGAGCAAAACACGGCGCTTGGGAAATCTATGATGCGGCGTTGGCCGCGGCCAAATCCATTGTTAGTGAAGTTGAGTTTTTAGCGGCGACCCGCAATGCGGCAGGCAGTCCAACCTACCGGCTCTATGAAAACACGGATACCGCGAATGAAATTTCAGTTGGCTCAGCGCTAGTCAAGCCAACGCACTTTGACACAGATCTGCTTGCGGCTTTTCAGCCCGCTGCTTTTATCGCAACACCGGTTCTAAAATCCTTTGATCAGACGCGAATGCCAGCTATTGAATTTGCCGACGGTGCGAATCGCATGCTCGACCCTAATCTGGATAAAACAATATTCATCCATGGCGGCAACTGGATGGCCGAGCCCGAAGACCCGCCCGGACTGCGCTACAATAGTTTTTTTGGCCACTCAAGTAATCAAGAAATGCTCAATGGCGGTACCGATACAGATCTTCAACCCGATGATTTTGTTTTCTTGCGCCCCAGTCAAAGCGAGGCGGTATTTCTCCAATTCGGTGATATAGCAGTTTATGAGAATGGAGCAATCGTTGATAGCTGGGCGGTGTTTGCGTCCAGCGCCTAAAACGATTGCATCCCTCGGTATTTTTAGCCACTATCCAAATCTAGTTGAAATTGAGTAAAATTTGTAGGGAGGCATGTGAATGGTGAACGAGCAGCAGACTAAGTTTTGGTCGGGAACAGGCGGCGAGTATTGGGTCGCAAACCAGCAACAGATGGATAATATGCTATCGCCTCTCGGTGATAAGGCTTTGGAAAAACTTGATCTGACAACGGTTACACATCTCCTTGATGTTGGCTGCGGAACCGGAACAACTACGCTTGATATTGGCGCCGCGGTGCCAGATGGAGGGCGCGTGACTGGAGCCGATTTGTCAGTACCTATGACCGAGTATGCGCGCGAGCGCGCGACGCAGCAGGGCGTTGCAAATGTGGATTTTATGCAATGTGATGTTCAGGCAGACCCGTTTGATGCGCAGGCGTTTGATGCGGCGTTTTCGCGTTTCGGTGTTATGTTTTTTGATAAGCCTGTGTTGGGCCTCTCCAATATTCACAAGGCGTTAAAGCCAAGCTCACAATTTGCGTTTGTCTGTTGGCAAGCCCCCAACAAGAATTTATGGCATAGTTTAGCCTTGGAGATTGCCAAAAAGTATATCGATATACCCACACCACCATCGCCTCAAGCACCTGGTCCTTTTGCGTTTGCTGACAAAGATTACTTGGCCTCGATTATTAGCTCAGCAGGTTTTTCAGATATTACAATCGAACAACACGAGCAAGAAATTGAGCTTTTTGCTGGGATGGGTATTCGCGACACCGCTGAAAATTATGCCCGAATTAATCCAGCTATTGCGAATTTCGTTGGCGACGCAGATGAAGCCGCAGTTATGGCTCTTATCGATAATTTGGCCGAAGGACTATCTGCGTTTCACGACGGACATTCGTTACGTCTGCCTAGCGCAACGTGGATTGTTTGCGCACGATCATAATATGCTTTGCTTTATAGCCGAGGTTTCGTAAAGCCGATATTCGCCGCAGTGCTAGGCTTGAACGCAGCGTATTTATTGTTTGGGTTGTTGTTAGAGTAGGAAGTCTGGTTGGCGTTGCGGGTTTTTAAGTATCAAATTATTATACTGTTGTTGCTGTGTGGGGGAGCGCCAAATGCCTTCGCGCAGAACCAGTCGGTCACGAATTTCAGGGATGCGAAAAGGCTGATCGAGAAAATACACGCAGATCAACCGATCACATTTTACTGCGGTTGCACATATGATCGCAACAAACCATCCTTCGATCAATGCGGATATAAACCAATTAAAAATAACAAAAGGGCGTCGCGCATTGAATGGGAGCACGTTGTGCCCGCATCCCAATTCGGCCGAAGTTTTACCGAATGGACAAAGGGAGATGCGCTATGCGTAAAGCCATCAGGAAAATCTTTTAAGGGCCGGAAATGTGCGCAGAAGGCTAGCCCGAAATATAACCTTATGGCCGCCGATTTATATAATTTACAGCCGACGATTGGCGAAGTTAATGCGCTTAGGCGCAACTATCCGTTTCGCGAAATTGCTGGAGAGGCGCGTGCCTTCGGTATGTGTGATATCGAAATACATTATAAAACTGTGGAGCCCGCAACCCGCATCCGAGGCGATATAGCGCGCACATATCTTTACATGGCGGGTGCTTATAAGGGGCGCAATATACTGAAGCCTGCGACCCGTGATCAGATGCTAAAATGGAGTGAGGCTGACCCTGTCGACAGTTGGGAGTGCGAGCGCCATGAGCGAATTCGTGCCATACAAAAAGCTGGTAACGCCGTGTTAGACGATTTATGTCCGGCACGTCTTGATACGCAAAAACCCTTCCATGAACAGGTTGACGCAGTGGCCCAGTAATTCCGTCTCTTTCATCGTTGCTACCACTTTTTTGGGTTTTGAGATTTTATCCATCTGTTACGGTTTAGAGCGTAATAACAGTTAGAGAGGGAGACGTATTATGTTGCTACATTCGATGATCAGTACCCCGATCCCGGGGAAAATGGATAATTTCAACAAATTTTTGATGATGAATTTAGAGCTCGCAGGCGAATGCGGCGTAGCTACATCCGTCAAGGTTTCATCTAGCGGTACAGCAGGTATTGAAATTATGGCCAATAACATGTTTGCCGATTGGCAAGATTATGGCGACAAGACGCAAGCGATGCGTGCACACCCCAAGTTCAAAGCGATTATGGACTTTGGTGCTGACAACGAAGTCGCAAATTGGGTGGATTCGTATATGGCCGACTTATTGCCAGGTTTTGAGACGGACGCGAAGTTGTCCGAGGGACCGATTTTGGCAACAGTTTGGAAACCAATAGCCGGTCGCGCCGGTGATATGATCAAAGTGTTCCACGAGTCAAAAGGCATTCATGAGCCGCATGGCTGCATGGTTCGCTCATTTCAAGTGATTGGCGGACGTTATTCTGGTTGCTATCTCTATAATATGAGCTTTGAAGATAATGCCGCTTTAGGTAAATGCATGAACGGAATTCAAGAAGAACATCGTGCTCTGGCAGCTCGGTTTGGAGCGAACCCACCGGCCGAAATGGTGGCTCAGTTAAAAATGGATAACCCAGTTTTAGTTGGTTAAACTAGAATTTTCGGCGTCCCCTTTTTGGGGGGGCGCCACTACCGGATTTTAAGGATATCGGTGACAGAGATCTTAACTTGGGAGATTAGCTTCAGGGTTACTACCTGAAGCGCTCAGTTGTTTTGATTTCGCAAAGAGACTGAGTGGGCGCTTCGATACCTCGTATTGAATAAAAACCAAGAGCTCAGTTGGTCGCATATAAAAATACGGCTTGTCATTATTGAGTTAGTAGGCTTCTATTTTATGATCTGCTCCATAGCGCGACTTTCTCAGCGCTAGGTCGATATGGGGTTTATGACGGGGATGGCATATGACTGTTTTTGTAATAGGGCAAATTACGATTCATAATCGGGATGAGTATCAGAAATACGATGATGGCTTTATGGATATCTTCAATCGGTTTGGCGGTACCCTGCTGAGTGTTGATGAAGCTGCCATTACATTAGAGGGCGCATTCGATGCGACACGTTCTGTCTTACTTAGTTTTTCCGATGAGCCAGCATTTCGTATGTGGTTTGAAAGCCCAGAGTATAAAGCGCTATGCGAACACCGCTGGGCCGCCGCAACCACAAATATTTACCTCGTCAATGCTCTCGCCTAATACTTTAGGTTGCCTGTGAATCGAGCCAAAGTTAAACAAATAGGATATTATTAACTATGACAAAAGTTTACATGATCGCTAATTTGACCGTCGAAAACAAAGAGGGTTATCTCAACTATGAAAAGGGTTTCTTTCCTATCTTAAAGAAATATCAGGGAGAGTTCATTACCTTTGATGATGGACCGAGGCATTTTGAAGGAAGTGGCCAAGTGCAAGGTCGGGTGATCATGTTCTCATTTCCATCGGCCGAATTGGCGGAACAGTGGTTTAATGATCCGGATTATCAGGCGCTAGCGGATATTCGGCGCGAGAATGCGCCATTAACATCGCTGACTATGGTAAAAGGTCTGCCGCCTCGACCTTGAACTAGGTTCGGCTAATCTTGTACGCTTGGCGGGCTGGGGCCAATTCCCAACATATTTGGGGTCGCGAAAGTCGTGAGCGTTGCTAAAGTTATTAGTCTAAGACGGTGCGAGAACATCCGTGAAGTAAAGTTGTGTTTTGAGTGATTGTGGAGTGAGTAAATGCAAATTAGATCTAAATTAATGGCGACTGTTATTGCCGCAGCACTTACAGGCGTTGCCTTCACAATCTTCGTAACGGTCATCCAATCTCGGGCTACGAATGATGCAGACAGCTTGAGCCTGCGAGAGATTTACCAGAAATCTTGGAACAACCTTTTAGACGACACAATTCTTAGCGTTTTTGATGATTTCGGCCCAATGAGTGAAATGGGTGCGAATTATATTGAAGCCAAAGAAACAGGAAAATTTGCTAAAAATCAGATCACGCGCATTGTCGAACGCGGTCTCGATAGCGGAAAAATATCGTTCCACATGCTTTTTGATGCGAAAACCTACACGCAAGTATATTGTGAAGCGTCTGGTTATCTTTTGGAGAGAAAGCCGTGTAACTCGCTTATGGCCGTTAATCGAGAGCTTGGACGAGAGGTAAGTGCGGAAGATCACTATTGGAGCGATGACGCTAGCTATAGTTTCGCGGGTCTTGGTGATGGTTTGTCCGGGTTCTTTTCACAGATTACTGGTTATGATAACTTCTGGCGCGGTCTCATGCTTCACGAGAACGCAGACTATGGTGGCCATTATGTGGTTGTTGTTAGGCCCATCTTTTACGGTAGTGAGCTGGTTGGTTATTCCGTTTTGGGAACGCAAATTGAGGAATACCTCGAAAAACTGTCCTTGAACTTAGTCGCGGATACAAGGCTCTATAACCTAAACCGGTATGACTTTGTCACGGTCGATGACTTAGAGGGCGAAGAATTAGCCGACTATAAATTGTTGATGCCATTCTTGGAAGATAGCAGCAAGTTCCGTTCCGTTGATGTTGAAAGAGCTATCGACACGATACTCGTTGAAACCGATCAGCCTATGCGTTTATTCCCTGGCTTTGTTGAGTTAGAAGGTGAGGGCGCCAGTTATCAGCTCGCCATTCACCGTGATGTGAGCTCTACGATCGCGGCACAAACGAAGATTAGAAATACATATGTTCCCGTAAGTTTAGCGGTTGGCGTTTTGGTTCTTCTTCTACTTGTATATATACAGAGGCAATCATTCCGGCCCCTGCAAGAAGCCGTTGGTGTATTACAGCGCCTTGCTGACGGTGACGACCAAGTTACCATGCCGACTAATAATGGCTTTCTGTCCAGCGAGAATGATGAAGTGGGCCAATTATTATCGGCGCTTAATAATTATCGCGACAAGTCGCAGGAGCTTGATAGGGTCAACGCGCTATCCGTTGAGTTAGAGCTGGCACGCGATGATGCCAAAGAAGCTAACCAGGCTAAAAGTAAGTTTCTTGCCAATATGAGCCACGAATTACGTACGCCACTAAATGGTATTCTCGGTTATGCGGAATTACTTTTAGACGATGCAGAAGATGATGGTAATGAACGCATGGCGAGTGATTTGAAAAAGATCACGCAGTCAGGGAAACATTTGCTGTCATTGATTAATGATATCTTGGATCTATCCAAGATTGAAGCCGGACATATGGAACTTTATCTTACTGATTTCCAATTGTCTGAGTTGATGGAGCAAACATCTACCATTTCCCAATCGTTGGCAGATAAAAACCAGAATACGCTCAACTTCGATTTAGATAATATGAAAAATGTACATGTCCGCGGAGACGAGACGCGGCTTCGACAATGTATTGTGAACCTTGTGAGTAACGCCGTGAAGTTTACTGAGAATGGTGTCATCACGGTCAGTGCAGACCCGTATGATAAGGATGATACAAAGTGGTTGGCGGTATCCGTTAGCGACACCGGCATCGGCATGACCGAAGATCAGTTGAGTAAAATCTTCCAAGATTATGTTCAGGCAGATAAGTCAACAGCAGCGAAATATGGCGGCACAGGCCTCGGGCTAACGATTACAACAAGCCTGATCCAGATGATGGGCGGCCGTTTAGAAGTCGAGAGCGAGTATGGATCCGGCACGAAGTTTACTATTCATGTCCCGCGCTATATTCACGACAGCATCGATTATAGCGCTTATGCGGAAGTCACGGGCGAGGGCGGGCCACTGGTCCTTGTGATTGATGATGACAATAATTCCCAAGACCTTATTCGTCGTATTCTTAAGGGGCAGAATTATCGGGTCGCTGGCGCATTTAATGGTCAAGACGGATTAAAGCTGACGTCTGAGTTACGCCCAGACGTGATTTTGCTCGATATTTATTTGCCAGATCAAAATGGTTGGTCGGTATTGAAGACGCTCAAAAATGATGCGGATTTAGCGGATATTCCGGTCTTTATCATTAGTGTTTCCGAAGAAGAAAATAATGCGGTTGCGCATGGCGCTCATAAGTTCTTACACAAGCCGATTGATCGTGAAGTACTGATGAGTGCGATAGGTGATACGGGTGTGATACTCGAAACCTCGAAGACTGTTTTGGTGGTAGATGACAGCGCGGACGCGCGCGACATCGTTACCCGAGTTATTGGTCAGTCTGGCGCCACGGTTATTGAAGCTAAAAATGGCGCAGAGGCGCTTAACTTGGTGAACGAGAATATAGCGTTAATTATTCTTGATCTCGACATGCCCGTTATGAACGGCTTTGAGTTTATGAAAGCCATGAACGAGCTTGGTAACTTGAAAGATATACCGATCGTCGTTTTCTCTGGAATGGAATTGAATGAAGAGCAAAAGCAAACTCTGAGCCAAGAAACAATCGGCGTCATCGGTAAAAACGAGATGGAGCGCGAAGCGGATCTGGCCAAGTTACTGGCCAGTCTTAATTTAAGCGCTAGCTAATTAATTAATGGATCACGATATGCGGGCTGAAATATGCCGCTCCCGACTGATCTAGCCACAAGCCTCTATTGCTTACGGCAGAAGCCGTTCAATTTTCTCGAGCAATCGCGGCAGTTCAATTGGCTTTGTATCAAAGTCATCCGCGCCCGCTTCTTCAGCTTGCTCACGGTGCTCGGCAAGCGCATGGGCGGTCAGGGCGATAACTGGAATGTGGCTAACTTCAGGGTCATTTTTGACAACCCGTGTCGCTCCCCACCCATCCAAAATCGGCAAGTCCATATCCATTAAAATTAGGTCCGGCTTAAGCGCCCGGACCATGTCGACACCTTCTTGACCATCGACGGCCATGCTGATCTCAAAACCGCGACGCTCAAGGCGACGGCTTAGCATGTCGCGGTTCAACTCATTATCTTCTACAATCAAAATATGTGGCACGCGCTGGGCTCCTAATCGTTGTGAATTATCTGATTTCGACCGCCATCCTTCGCCTTGTAAAGACGCTCATCGGCGATGTTGATCATCTCGGAAATTTGTTTTCGACCTTCCTCAGAAAAATAGGTTCCGCCACTGGTCGTAACTTCAATTTTAGCGCCTTCAAAGAAACACTCCATAGATTGTATTGAACTTCTTACGCGTTCACAAACTAATTTGAAATCGTCAAAGCTTGAATTCGGGATGGCTACCAAAAATTCTTCGCCGCCCATCCGACCAACCAAATCACTCGCGCGCGTTACGCTTTCTAACATCTTCGAAAAATCGCGCAAAACCTGGTCGCCACCCGGGTGGCCGTAGGTATCATTTACCTTTTTGAAGAAATCAATATCAAGTAGCATCACGCCGAAGTCGCTATCACTCTCTTCGGCCGCCAAGCGGATTTCTTCTAACCTGGCAAGCGATGCACGCCGATTTTTCAATTCAGTCAACTGGTCAGTTGTAGCCAGAATATTTAGCTCTCGGCGATAGGCAAAGCGCTCTAATGCCGATATCACCTTGGCATCCAAGATCAACGGTTCAACTGGCTTTGACAGATAATCGCTGGCGCCATGCGAAATACATTTAGCTATGCCGCGTGGATCGTTTAGCCCACTAACAATAATGATCGGAATGTCCCTTGTTTCTGGCATAGCGCGCATCTCGTGGAGGACCTCAATGCCGTTCTTATCGGGCATAAGAAGGTCCAGTAAAACGAGGTCAACCGCTTGTGCTTTCACGGTATCGAGGGCTTCATTGCCGCCGTCAGCCAGCAGACAACTAAAGCCATTCGCTCTGAGGCGTCTTAACAATATATCCTGATTGGTCTTATTATCATCGACGATGAGAATAGTACTGCCGGCAATCTCATGCCCGATTTCCATCTTTATCGTTGTTTCTTCGAGAGAGGCAAACAGCTTACTAATGGCTTCGGCTTCGCCTGACATAGCGTCGCCTGCGTCTTCACGGGCCGAGCTGGACAGAAATGCGCTGTCAATTGAGGCACTGATTTCATTGCCCAATTCAATCAAATGTTGAAGTAGCTTTAGGTCCGCCGCGGATAAGGAGGCCGCCGTTTCCTCTGATATAATTTCGGCATAACCAATAATTGAATTGAGCGGGTTTTTGAGGTCATGACGAATTTTGCTGAGCTCCGCATCGCTCTTGCTGCTGCTGATGCCGCCACTATCCATCAAGGCATTAATGAGCGATTTTAGTCGATCGCACCCATTAGACACTTTATCCAAATCAGCGAGCGATTGTGTGTCCGTGGCTAAAACTTCTTTCAAATCGTCTATTTGACTGTATATTGAAGTTATAGGTGTGAGGATACGTTGACGCAAATTAGCGTTCTCTAACTGAATTATTTGGGCAGAATCTTTAACCATGTTTACAGTCTAAGAACCCCCATTTGATCTTAAAACACCAAAAAAGTTGTTGTAACCAAGAATGATAGTTATGAGCAATTATTGTAATAGAAATGAGTGATTTGTGAAGATTAATGATCAGTTCTTTAAAGTTTTTGATAAGACCGACTGGTACTTAGCGGGCCAGTTGATTACGGAGTTTAGCGCCGAACCGGTAAAGTCTGATGGCGGCGATGAAACGCCTAATGTTTGGGCTGCCGAGTTACTTATTCGGTTATTTGAAGGGGATAGGTTTCTCTCGAACGGAAAGTTCTTCCCCGAGATTTGCCTCGATGATAGATATCCGCGAATAACCCAACAAATTATTCGGCTCGTGAAATCTCATATGGAACATGATGCACGGGTTTTTCCGAAGCGGACGTTTATTAACATAACGCCCACGGATCTTGAGATTCCAGAAACCATCGGGCTAATTCGCGAGCTGATCGAGAGCGCGTCGCAACATGGCAAGATTATTTCTCTCGAGTTCTCAGAAATATTTACCTTCGGCCAATTAGAACGCAACCTAGCAACGAGCGAGTTATTGCAATCTGAGGGTGCGCTTTTAGGTCTTGATGATTTTGGAACGGGGGTTCTTACATCCGAAAATGTATCTAACTTCCCGTTTGATTTTGTTAAGGCGGATCGCTCCCTTTGTTGCTCGGTCGAGGCGACGCAAAACCCGTTGCATCTGGAATTGGTCAAGGTTGCCAAAGCAAAAGGCATTATGTTGATTGCTGAAGGTATTGAGGAAACGGACGTTATCGGACCACTTCGCGCGTTAGGATATGATTATGGCCAAGGCTATTTGTTTCAGATGCCGGCAAAACTATTGGAGCATATGAACGGGGGAACTCAGTAAAATGACAACTCGTAAAAGTGCCCGGTTTAAGGTTCCCATCAACCTGTTCATCGATAATGTATTATGTCCCATAGCCGATCTGAGTTTGACCGGCGTTGGGGTAACTTTCACAGCGCCCATTCCGGAAATTGGATCTGAGATTACCATTACCATGGTATTCCCGCATAAAACCGGCCAAGAGGGTTGGGAGGTGAGGGCAACTGTGGCACGCTTTGATGAGCGTAAGAAAACGCTGGGTCTTCTATTCGCCGAAGACGAAGAATTTAAGGCTTTCTTGCTAGAGTTTCTCGGCCACATGCGCGATGAAGGCTTGATCTAAACTGCGCCCGTCGATCTACAGATTAACATCCGATATTTCCGGCCAACGATTACCCCAAGGGGCGGCTTGCTCAAGCTCATAAGCTAGCTCCAAGAGGGTTTGCTCATCACCATATTTAGCTCCAAATTGGCTGCCGATGGGCAGGCCTTTGCGGCTGGTATATAGAGGCAATGTAATGGCGGGAATGCCAGCCGCATTGTGTTGAGGGGTATATCTTACATAGTCTAAGACGGTTTCAAGATGGGTTTCAAAGTCCTGATTGATACTTTGCTCACCGATTAAGAAGGGTGGCCGACTGAGTACTGGCGTCAACTGCACGTCATAGGATTTGAAGAACGCGTCATATTGTTCGGCAACCTTGTCGAAATAGGCGAGCGCTTTGGGAATTATCTGATCATCTTTCTCGAAACGGCGTTGATAGAATTCAGCCAATCCTAAGGTCCAAGGTTCAAATACCTTTTCAGCGGATATAATGCGAGCTTGCGTTAAACCGATCAACCAAGCTTGGTCGACCATATTGGCTGCCATGCTGGCCCAATTATTCATGAAATGCTCCATGAACTCTTCCCCAACGGCGGGCGCCTCGACGGGCTCAACAATATGGCCTAAGTCGGCACAAAGTTTTGCGGTCTTCTCGACAGCAGTGCGAACATCGGGGTGCGGCTCTTTGCCCAAATAGTCGCGCGTTGAAAATGCAATTTTTAGGCGGCGCGTGGACGCTGAGCTAACAAATCCGACAGGGTCGTGAACAACATTCACTTCCTCGCGCTTAAACTCACTAACATTCAGAATTTGCGCCGTATCGCGCACGGAGCGACTTACGGCAAGCCGCACACTAATATCGGCAGATGACTTAATCGGTTCCATTACAAAGAGACGATTGCGACTTGGCTTTAGCCCAACAAGACCACAAACAGACGCCGGGATCCGGATCGATCCACCACCATCAGAAGCATGCGCGAATGGCACCATACCCGAAGCCACTGCCGCCGCCGCGCCGCCGCTGGATCCACCGGTTTGATAGGCCGTGTTCCAGGGGTTACGAGCGGCACCCATTAAATTGGGTTCCGTTGTTGAGGTGAAGCCAAATTCTGGCGTATTGGTTTTGCCCAAAATAAGGAGACCAGCATTCTTGGCGCGCATGACGCTACCGTTATCGACGTTCGCTATATTATTCTCAAATAGCTTTGAGCCAAATGATGTGGGTAGGCCAGCCACATCCGATAGGTCCTTGATTAAATAAGGGACGCCTGTAAAAGGCCCGTCTGGGATTTGCCCCGCCGCCGCCTTTCTAGCGTATTCAAAACTCTCATGGACAACAGCATTGAGGACCGGGTTCATTTTCTCGATCCGCTTGATAGCTGCATCCACTAGTTCCAACGGGGAGACTTGGCCCGACTGTATTAGTTTGGCTTGTCCCATACCGTCTAAACTTGAGAATTCGTCGCGGGCTATTGCCGTGGATGATAAGAACGGTGCTGTGTTCATAACCCCTGCGAGCGCGCCAAGCGCTGCGCCTGATTTTAATAACTTACGTCTGTCCATAAAGCCCCCCCCCGGAGAAATCCGCTATTATTTGCGAAATTGCTATTATCTATTGTTATTATCTAAAGGGTAATATAATCAGACGATCAAATGCAAGTACTCTTCTAGGCGGTTCTGCGGCGGCGAACAAATATCCAAACTAGGAAGGATATAACGATGCCGAGAAAGCCAATCGTTTGATACCCATAGTTAGACCAAAGGTGCGCGACTATTTTCTTGCTAGTATTTCTTCCCATTTGATCCATAGAATTATAATCTGCGGGCATCGGTTGAACCCCTACATTTTGGCTATACTGCTCATACTCAGCCAACATAAATTGAAACAGTTCGGGGTCGGTCTGGCTCAAGTCGATGGTTTCGCCGGGATCTTGTTCAATATTATACAATCTCCACTTCTTGTCTCCCACCGGAGGGAAGTGACGAACTATCTTATTGGCGCCACGATACAGCGCTGAATTGCCCGCGACCTCCAAGCCGACACTGTCTTCGGCGGTGTAGACTTGCGTTGTCTCTGAATTGAGAACAGGTAACAAATTTTTCCCTGAAAAATTAATTAGTTTTTCGGTCTGCGTGCCTGTCAGGGCTAAAATAGTTGGCGTAATGTCACTTACCCAGCTGCGCGCATTCACAGGTTCCCCCGTTTTAGGGATGCCGGGGCCCGTTAAAATAAGTGGAACCCTAACGCCACCCTCGCTCGCGTAGAACTTAAATTTATCACTATTGCCCGCAGCCGCTTGGGCCCATTCAGGGCCGATATAGGCATAGCTCCCTTTTTCACCAATATTCTCGATATCTTTATTGTACCCATTTAAAGAGAGCCAAATATCAAACCGACGATCTCCTTCCGGCAGGCTCGAGGCTGGGCCGTTATCTGATGCAACCACAAAAATTGTATTGTCGAAGTTGCCCGTGGCTTTCAAATGTTCGATCATTCGTCCGATATGGATATCCATCGCTTCGAGCATGGCGGCGTTCACGGCCATACGTGCCGCATATAGTTTCTGGTCATCCGCGGATAGACTAGCCCAAGATCGAGCTGAAGGTAAAAATGGGTTTGTCTCGGCGTTTTCTGTGATAAGGCCGAGTTGTTTGGCTCTCTGCGTGCGTTTTGCGCGCAGTGTTTCCCAACCATCTTGATAGGTCGTTAAATATTTTTCTGTTAACTCAGCCGGCGCTTGAACGGGAATATGGATCGCTTGAAACCCCATAAAGGCAAAGAAGGGTTTATTCGCGTCCCCTTCATCTAAGTAGGTTAACATTTTATCGACAATGAATTCCGACGAATAAAAATTATCAGGAAGTGTGGCTGGCTTGTCATCTTCAAACCAAGGGGCGTAGAGATAATAAGGCATGTAAGACTTCTGTTCCCAATTATCGGCACCCGATGCATCCAAAATGAAGGAGCGATCAAAGCCATGCGCGACGGGGAGTTGTCCGGCAGCACTTCCCAAATGCCATTTACCCGTCATGAAAGTTTGGTATCCGACGCGGCGCAAATGCGTGGCCAGTGTCTCAACTCCATCCTCTAAGTGCATTGCATATCCAGGTTTATCGACATGCTCGCTAGGAAGAATTTCAGGTATAGTTGCAATTCCCGTTTGGTGATTATCGAGACCCGTTAGCAGCATCGCCCGAGACGGGGCGCAAAGTGGAGTGGTGCGGTATTGGGTAAAGAACACGCCAGAGTTCGCCAGTTTATCAATATTCGGCGTTTGCGCCTCGCCACCATATACGCCTAAATCCATTAATGCCGCATCATCGATCAGCATAATAATGACATTCGGGCGCGCCTCTTCTGCCCCCTCATTGGCGAAGGAAAGGGGGCTTAGCACAACTGCAGAACCGATAAATAAAACTGTCATAACGGACTGCATAAGCTTGGCGGATAAACCGATCTGGCTTTTTTGGGTGTCCATGGTCACTCTCTTTCTATTTAGTCTGGGTTCTCTTAGGGGCGGATTGCTGAACCTGCCTTAACCAGCATGCAGATTAAGTAACTCGGGCCGACTTGACAATTCCATTTGAGAATATTCTGGCACTATGACGACAGTAATTGTCTGCACTTGCTGTACTCGGTATCACTAAGGTGCTGCGGCGGTTGGCTATATGCCCTGACCTGAATGTAATAGATACAGCCAAGCCGCGAGGCTCAATAGAGATCCCGTCACGACAATTGTAAGCATAACCCGAAAATTTGGGTACCAGCCTGGAAGCCGACCGTCGCGGCCGGCGGCATGATCGGCAAATCCTTGGCCGATAAAAGCGATGGAAAGAGCTAGTGAGGCGTCCTGCCCGGGCATGAAAAAAGTTGCAAAGGCCAATAGCGATGGCGCCACGCTAAGCACCAGGGCGGCATCCATTTTATAGCTTTGTACCATGGCCGCGCCCCAACGAACTCCGCCTAAAAATGAGAGAATAATCATGCCGTAGGTTAGGGTCATTTGCGATATACCAAGCTTGATATTAATCGGAATATCTATCCAAATGCTGATGCCGCCAAACACAAACGGTATCAATCCAGCCCAACCTAAAATCAGCGCGCTGCGCGGTATAGCTTTTAACTTTAGTAACATAAACCCTCTTAAATGCGGATGCTAAAATACGGATGCTAAAATACGGATGCTAAAATAGGCAGCTCATAAGCTAAGATTTAGATGCCTACATCTATCATATTTTTATAGGCTTGCCGCTGGCTGACTTTTTCAAGCCATTTGGCACTGGCTGGCCCTAGCTTTCCAGTACCCAAAGCGGCCGCAACATTAAAGCCCATCAAGCAATCCGCCGCTGTGAAGGCATCGCCAGCGAAATACTCATTTTGGCTAAGGTGAGCCTCAATGAATTTACCGGCCTTAACTCGCTCGGTTTCCATTTTTTGGTCTAGTGGTCCACCTTGGTGACCATAGCCATTGGTATAGACAGCAAATAGGAAAGGTAAAAATGGCGCCCCTTCAGCAGCATGAACCCATTCAATATAGCGCGCAAAATTTGGGCTATCGGCGCTAGGGTGTAGCTTATGATCTGTGTCAAACTTAGCCAGTAAATATTCTGCAATTGCCCCCGTTTCGGCAATAATCTCTGCGTCATGCTCAAGCAGTGGAGACTTACCCATTGGATGAATATTTAATAGTTCCGCAGGGGCTAGGTGGGTCTCGGCGTCGCGCTGATAATGCACAACCTCATACTCAATATTTAACTCTTCCATTAACCAGACGAGACGCTGCGAACGAGACGCGTTTAGATGATGTAGTTTTAAAGACATATTACCCCCTCCAAATATTCTGTTCGAATATCTTATTAAATTATAATACTCATTTATTAGGTTTCAAATTTTGAGCGATCGATGGTTGGAGTTTAATCTAGCTGCCCAGTGAGCGCTAGCTCTAATACTGTGCTAAACATCGCTCTGGATTGCACTGTCGCGGTCGGATTGTATTTATGGCGACCTCTTGCGCAGTTTCATATATTTAGCTAGGCAGAAACATTATTAGCATTGGAGACTTAATTCTTGTCGACTACCCCACCTTTACTGCAAATTTCTAATGTACATTTGTCATTCGGAGGCGACCCGCTTCTAGAAGGGGCAGATCTGTCCGTCGGTGCAGGCGCGCGCATATGTTTGGTTGGGCGTAATGGGTCTGGAAAGTCGACCTTGCTTAAGATCGCCGCAGGATTGGTTGAACCAGATTCGGGACAGGTTTTTGTTCAACCCGGTATCGTCGTTCGGTATCTGGCCCAGAACCCGATATTTAAACAGGGTAAAACTGTCGAAGAGGTTGTGCTGGAGGACGTATTCGGCAACGAAGATCGCCAAAAAGCGCATCAGCTTATGGCTGAATTACACCTGACGGTCGATGCTAAAATTGATAATTTATCGGGTGGTGAGATGCGGCGTGTTGCTTTGGCGCAAGCGATGAGCTGTCAGCCCGACATTTTGCTTCTTGATGAGCCGACCAACCACCTTGACCTTCCGGCCATTGAATGGTTGGAAAATGTCTTGCGACAACAATCCGCAGCTTTGGTTTTGGTCAGCCACGACCGAAGATTTTTGACGAATATGGCTAATGATACCATTTGGCTCGATCGCGGTCAGACGCATGTAACGGGGACGGGCTTCAGCAAATTTGAAGACTGGCGCGATGAATATATTGAGCGTGAAACGGTCGCTATGCAGAAGCTCGGTCGTAAAATTGCTCGCGAAGAAGACTGGATACGCCATGGCGTTTCTGGTCGACGCAAGCGCAACGTTCGCCGCGTCGGTGAGCTATTATCCTTGCGCAATCAACGTGACCAACATATTGGCCCGACTGGCGGCGTCACCATGCAAGTGCAGGATGCGGAAAGCTCGAGCAAGCTGGTGGCAAAATTTGACAATGTAAACAAGACGTTCGGTGATAAGCAAGTGGCGCGCGATGTGAGTTTTACGTTTAGCCGCGGAAATCGGATTGGTATTATTGGTGCCAATGGTTCAGGTAAAACGACATTATTAAAGTTGATGCTCGGTGAGATTGAACCCGATTCTGGAATTATTCGTCTGGGTAAAAAACTAGACCCATTGATACTCGATCAAAAGCGCTCGGGCATTAAAAAGGACTGGACGATAAAAGATGCACTTACCGATGGAGCCGGGGATCTCGTCAGCCTTGGCGAAGAGACCATGCATGTGATCGGTTATATGAAGGCGTTTTTGTTTCACCCATCACAAATGCGGACGCCGGCTACAATATTATCGGGCGGCGAACAAGCACGGCTACTGTTGGCTCGTGGTCTTCGTCATCCATCCAATTTTTTAATCATGGATGAGCCGACCAATGATCTAGACCTCGAAACGTTGGATCTGTTGCAAGAAATGTTGGCCAATTATCCGGGCACAATTATCATTGTTAGCCATGACCGAGACTTTCTCGACCGAACCGTCACCCATATATTAAATGCTGAAGGAGACGGCAACTGGGTGGCGTATGCTGGCGGCTACAGCGATATGCTGGCTCAGCGCTCAGGCAAAGTAGCTGGCAACAAACCCGTAAAGAAAGACGCGATAAAAAAAGAGGCTGGCAAAAAAGACAGTACGAAAAAGAATGCGGATGAAAATGGTGGCGAGGGTTCGTCAAGCCAATCGGCAAAGCGTTCCAATCGATTAAGTTATAAGCAGACCTATCGGCTCGAAAAATTGCCCGGTGAGATGGAAGCGCTGGAGCATGAGATTGATAAGCTCGAAACTCAAATGGCAGATAGCGATTTCTATGTACGCGACCCGGAAGGCTTTCAGGCTTGCGCTAAAAAGTTAGACCTTGCGAAATCGAATTTCGAGCAGTCAGAACAAGAGTGGCTCGAGCTCGAGATTTTGCGCGAAGAGCTCGGGGCTTAATTACAGCCGGCCATTTTGTTAAAGCTTATTGTTTGGCCTTTAGCTGGAAGCTATCTCCCGACACTCTATCCCAATAGGCAGATATTTGCGGGTCATGAACGGGCTTATTGTCGAGCAAAGCATTGTTGGTAACATAGGGATATATTTTTTCTGTAATCTTACCTAGGTTAGCGGATGTCCTGCGGACGATATGCTCCCTGGTTAAGTCTTTGGGGTGGGAGACGCCGGCAGCTCCGATCATTTCTGATAGAGCTCTCAATGTGTTTTTATGGAAATTGCGAACGCGTGCCCCTCGTGTTGTTACATCAAGGACGCGATAGCGCTGTGGGTCCATTGTCGCAATACCTGATGGACAATTATTGGAGGCACAATTTAGCGCTTGAATACAGCCGATGGAAAACATAAATGGCCGCGCCATGTTGCACCAATCCGCTCCAAGGGCGCAGTGCCGGATAATATCATAGGCGCTAACCAGTTTTCCGGAAGCCGCTATCTTTATCTGATCACGCAAGCCTGCGCCCCTTAAAACATTGTCGACAAATACAATCGCGTCACGTAGTGGAAAACCAAGATGATCTGCGAATTCAACAGGTGCTGCACCCGTGCCGCCCTCGGCTCCATCTACCGTAATAAAATCTAGACGCTGGTTGGTTTCGATCATGGCACGAACAATTGCCATGAACTCCCAAGGGTGTCCGACACACAATTTTATTCCAACAGGTTTGCCGCCTGACTTATTTCGCAAAGTATCGGCGAAGTCCAATAATTCTTTGGGTGTGGAAAACATAGAGTGCCGCGCCGGGGATACGCAATCCTCACCGACTTTTATTCCCCGTGTTTTGGCAATTTCTGTATTAACTTTACTACCCAGTAATATACCGCCATGGCCTGGTTTGGCACCTTGGCTTAACTTAATTTCGATCATCTTGACTTGGGGGAGCTTGGCCTTCTTTTCGAAAGCGACAGGGTCAAAGTTATTATTATCGTTACGGCAGCCGAAATAACCGGAGGATATTTGCCATATTAAATCACCGCCGCCAGCTTCATGATAGGGTTATAAAGACCCCTCGCCAGTATTGTGCGCAAAGCCGCCGAGTTTAGCGCCAAGGCTTAAGGCCTCGATGGCTGGCGGGGAAAGGGCGCCGAATGAGGTTCCGGATATATTAAGAACGGACATTAGATATGCGTGTTTACCTCTCCCAACCTTCACCCTAAAAGTGTCTATGATTTGTTGCGTAGACATCGCTTCTTCAGGTTTATATGGCTGCATAGAGTGGTTTAACCAACTATGTTGTTCTTCATACATATCCGAGATGGAGCCAAAGGAGCGGTTGCTCGGAATGTTCTTGGAGCGACGGTAAACCATACTACGCTGGTCGCGCGAATAGGGAAACGCGTCGATATCCGATTCCCAAAAATACTGGCGCAGTTCTGGGCGAATCCATTCCATAAAAAACCGAAGGCGGCCGAGTATGGGGTAATTGGCAAGCACGCTATGTTCTTTTTGCAAGTAGTCAGCCAGTCCCAATACAGCTAGCAGATTAGCCAGAATCGTTAGCCCCCAAAGCGTGTTCGTAAACGCAGAGATGACAAGTAAAATTAGGCTCGCAAGCATGACTACAATTAAAGTGATGTAGCGACTGATATGTAATCTTTTCATTTTTTATCGTTTCGTATTTCTATTATTTTTGTGAAACTGTTTCGCGAAGTTTAGATGCGCTATCGTTTGACTTTCATCCGACAATAAAAATTAGCAAGTAATAATTAAGCGAAGACAAACATCTTTACTAAAAATTAATTTTTATACATTTATTTTTCATGTTTGATCAGTATAGAGGCTAAATTTAATTAGGTAAAATTAATCATTGAGTTGATCAAAGTTCTTGCATAGAACGGCAATACAAAGCACTCTTTCAATGTTCAATAATCAGGCATAGATATATTAACTTTTTAGCACCTCGGGGTGCAGCCAAGGAGAAAAGATCAATGGTAGTCAGTAAAGCAAAAAAACCAGTTGCTAAAAAACCAGCAGCTAAAAAACCAGCCGCGACAAAAGTGGTGGCGAAAAAACCAGTCTCTAAAAAACCAGTCTCTAAAAAACCAGCCGCTAAAAAACCAGCCGCTAAAAAACCAGTTGCTAAAAAAGTAATCGCGAAAAAACCTGCCGCTAAAAAGCCAGTCGCTAAAAAAGTAGCTGCTAAAAAGCCAGTTGCTAAAAAAGTAGCTGCTAAAAAGCCAGCCGTTAAAAAGCCAGCCGCTAAAAAAGTAGCCGCTAAAAAAGTAGCTGCTAAAAAAGTAGCCGCTAAAAAAGTAGCTGCTAAAAAAGTAGCCGCTAAAAAACCAGTTGCTAAAAAAGTAGCTGCTAAAAAGCCAGCCGCTAAAAAAGTAGCCGCTAAAAAAGTAGCTGCTAAAAAGCCAGCCGCTAAAAAGCCAGCCGCCAAAAAGCCAGCCGCCAAAAAAGTAGCTGCTAAAAAGCCAGCTGCTAAAAAGCCAGCTGCTAAAAAAGTAGCCGCTAAAAAGCCAGCAGCAAAGAAACGCGCTACTAAGAAGTAACCGCGCCTCGCAAGAAGCTTCAAAACCCCAGTGTGGATTAAGGTCACTCTGGGGTTTTTTATGGGCAAATAATTTATTAACCGGGAATAGGCGCGACTATTCTTAAATTCAATTGCTCCTTCAGGATCTCTTTAATTTGGTCGTTCAGTAGGTTTTTCGGGTTCTCGTTTCGCGGCCAATTTACCGGCTAGTTTTTGCGGCAGTGTTGCAAGACTAGTTGCCCTATTCGGTGCTTATGAAGAGTGCGATTTAGAGCGCGATGTAGAGCGCGATATAGAATGCGAATGATTGGACAAAGTGGTTTGATAATGTCATTGTTGAGTTTAGAATTTTAGGCGTGTTCAGTGAACACCAGACTCAAACTAAAACTTCGGGAGGGTTTTATGTCACACGGAAAAGGGGAGCGGCAAGCTCAGTTCACGTCGATGGACGTTGGCACACAAGAAGATTGGACGATAATCGCAGATGCCGCGAAAGGTTTTAATAAGGGCCTGGCTGGTCGTGTCATCGAGCATTTGAAATTATTGGACGGTGACTTTGGTGGCTTTGCTATCGATCGCCTCTCGCACTCAGTTCAGACAGCGACGCGTGCATGGAAAGATGGTCGCAACGAAGAGTATACGGTCTGTGCACTATTGCATGATATTGGCGATACATTGGGAAGTATGAACCACCCAGATGTTGGCGCCGCCATATTGAAGCCATTTGTTTCAGAGGCAGATCATTGGATGGTCGCCAATCACGGAATTTTCCAAGGTTATTACTTTTTCCATTACATAGGGTTGGATCGTGACTTGCGCGATAATTTCAAGGGTCATGAATATTATGATCATTGCGAAGAGTTCTGTCGTAAATATGATCAGGCCGCATTTGATCCTGACTATAAAAGCGAACCATTAGAATTCTTCGTGCCAATGGTTGAGAAAGTGTTCTCTAGCCCGAAAAACTCAGTTTATTTGAAAGCTATGGAAGCGGCCGAGTAGAACTTGATGTTGTGCTTTGGCTAACTGGCGATTTGAATGATTTTATATCGCCCAGTTAGGCCAGAGCGAATAGATAGTTTGTGCTTGGGTATGTTTAATTCTCGAGATAATAACGCGATCACAGCTGCGTTAGCTTGTCCGTTTTCGGCGGGAGCTGTAACGTAAACCCTTAATTCTTTGGTGCTGTTATCGCGGTAAACCTGCTTTATGCGGTTGCGCTTTGCGTTCGCGGTTACGGTTACAGCGAAACGTTTACCCGCACTAAAGTCACTATTAGCGTCATCAGTTGCGTTACTGGAAGTGTCGCGCCAAGAGAATAGGTCGTTTATCATGGCCAATCATA
>Ga0209137_1001325_pt1 | contig 23570 bp, 23 predicted proteins | sample SaaInl5LU_22_DNA_FD_184642 | JGI IMG/M metagenome (GOLD analysis project Ga0209137, IMG submission 184642) | Marine microbial communities from expanding oxygen minimum zones in the Saanich Inlet - ESP_105LU_22_DNA (SPAdes) (version 2) | ecosystem: Environmental > Aquatic > Marine > Intertidal...
CTCACCAATTGCGGCTATATCTGTAACGGTACCAATCTCGTTGTTTATGTGCATCAGCGAGACCAATATAGTGTCATCTCGAAGGGACTCTGCGACCATCTGAGGCGTTATAAGACCTTCAGAATCCGGGGTCAGGTAGGTAACTTCAAAACCTTCACGCTCTAACTGGCGACATGCGTCCAAAACTGCTTTATGCTCGATTTTAGACGTTATGATGTGTTTACCCTTCTTGTTGTAGAAGTGTGCAACACCCTTAATTGCTAGGTTGTCCGATTCAGTGGCGCCAGACGTCCAAACTATTTCACGCGGATCGGCATTCAACAGATCAGCTACATTGTGACGCGCAGTCTCCACCGCTTCTTCGGCCTTCCAGCCGAACATGTGTGAACGACTTGCAGGGTTACCGAAATTACCGTCTGGCGTAAGGCAAGCCATCATTGCTTCTGCAACTCTAGGATCTACGGGCGTAGTGGCAGAATAATCCATGTAAATAGGCAGTTTCATCTATATCTCCAAAAATCGGGCTATATTGGCATCTAACTAATATGTGTAGACAGAATCAGGTCGTCAATAACACGACCACCCTGCCGCTTAGCGACTAGTTGCACATCATTACGCAGCACGAGGTCCGCTAGACTTATGTTGCTCAAAAATCTATGGATTTGACTGCTCAAATCCATCCATAAATGGTGTGTTAAGCAGAGCTCGCCAGATTGGCAATTACCTTTCTGATGACAGCCAGTTGCATCCACTGACTCATTTACGGCGTCAACAACCTGCGCTACGTTAATTTCAGAACCATCACGCTTCAGCTGATAACCACCACCTGGGCCACGCACGCTTTGAACTAAGTCCTGCTTACGAAGCTTGGCGAAAAGTTGCTCGAGGTACGATAGCGATATCCCCTGACGCTCTGAAATGTCAGCTAAGCTAATTGGCCCTTTGCCTTGATGCAAAGCTAAATCGAGCATAGCCGTAACTGCGTATCGTCCTTTGGTGGTAAGACGCATTATCCATACCCCTGTCACTTATTTCACTGAGGTCATTATGTTATCTCCTACAAAAATGGTCAACTATTTAACCAACTGTTTTAGTAGGAATTGATTATTATTCGATCTATGTCTCTTTTTTAGAATCGAGCAAGCGATTGATCTTAGTAAGAATTCCCCGCAAAACATTAATCTCTACTTTGTCAGGCACAGACCTTAGAAAAAGGCGCCTTAGTCGAGACATTAACTGACGCGGATTGTCCGGATCTAGAAAATCAATATCAACAAGCGTTTGTTCTAAATGGGTGAACATCTGTTCGACTTCATGATTGGCCGCTAACTCAATATCCCATCGCGTACCCCACTGCGGAACATCACTAAGCTGCCCTTCAACCAAAGCCATGCGCATCTCATAACTAATAACCTGTACTGCAGCTGCAACATTGAGCGAACTAAAGCCGGGGTTGGTAGGAATGTGTACGTGCTTATGGCACATGTGTAGCTCGTCGTTCGTGAGCCCCGATGCTTCTCGCCCGAACAGAACTGCAACTCGGGCAGGCCTTTCACCACTCATCAACTCGGCACTAATAGCGCCAAGCTGGCGAGGATTAACGAGTGGCCAGGGAATGTGACGCTCTCGAGCACTCGTTCCAACAACCAGCTCACAATCCGCTATCGCCTCTTCAAGAGTCGGTACAACACGCGCACACGCTAAAACATCATCAGCCCCAGCGGCTCGAGCATTTGCATCAGCATGAGGAAACAGCTTTGGCTCAACTAAACACAGATCAGAAAGCCCCATGTTCTTCATTGCACGCGCTGTTCCACCTATATTTCCGGGGTGTGAAGTGTTGACTAAAACAATTCGGATTTGATCGAGCATCTGAAGTCCTCAATTTAAGATGGCGCAGTCTATCAAAATCAATGAACCTAAACACACACTCTAGAGTTTTGACACGGACTTGCGTTATAATTCGGATTCGCTCTTTTACAATTGATGGATACCCGACTGATGCAACCGATGGTCAATATTGCGCTGCGCGCTGCGCGCCAAGCCAGTGAACAAATTGAACGTGCCCTTGAACGAGTGGACCTGATCAAATCCGAACAGGGAAACGTTGTTAAGTTCCTTAATGACACCTGCAAAGGGGTTGAACGCAATATCGCCCAGGTTATTCAGAAAGCATTCCCTCACCACAGCGTGATGGGTGAGTACTCTGGCATATACCAAGCAGCATCGACTGAGGGTCCAACTCCATGCCATTGGCATATCCACACAATCGATTCTGTAACTCATTTTTCTAACGCGTTACCTTCATTTGCACTCTGCATCGTAGGGCGCGTTCGTGACCGCGTTGAACATGCTTTAATTTTAAATCCAATTACTGGCGAAGAGTTCACAGCGAGTCGTGGACAAGGGGCACAGCTTAACGGTCGTCGCTTACGTGTTGGCGCACGCAAGTCACTTGAAGGCGCTCTTATCGGCACAGGCCATCTTGGACGTCCCAGTGACAAAAAGCATCTAGAGATGCAACTTGATATTACACGCGCGATTGTAACGGCAGGCGCTTCAACCTTTAGCACGGGCTCGGTAGCTCTTAACCTAGCCTATACAGCAGCGGGCCGTCTTGACGCTATGATTCAACCAGAAGTAAATGCTGACGAGCTAGAAGCAGGACTGCTTATTCTTCAAGAAGCAGGAGGCCTGGCCTCTGACTTTGCTGGTGGAGCAGCCTTTCGAGAAAATGGACAGTTAGTTGCTGGCAATCCTAAGATTTTTAAGTCCTTAGTGACTACGGTTCATGGGATCAGCAAACACTATTAGAAACACGAACCGCCCAAGCCGCCTACAGAGCGCTTAATCTTATGCAGATTACAGCGCTCACTAGCACTATGAATCTGCAACTCACCTAAACCTCTTCACTAAGACCCAATAACCCTCTTTGTTCCACTACAGTCCAACTTAATTGCACATCACGAAATAAAAAAGCTTGAATTAACGGCACTTAGGCCTTCCCTGTGACGTGACTAGGGGGTTATATTGTGATAGTGCAAAGCACATGTTCCGAAACACAAACTGGTACGCCAGCACAATAAAAATTAGTGAGGATACATTATGTGGACTAAACCAGCTTACAACGACATGCGAATCGGCTTCGAAGTTACTATGTACTTTGCAAACCGTTAAGTTGTAATGAGTGCCGGTTAACCGGCACTCACTCCCCCTCCAACCCTTCTGAACCCGCTTATTTTTCTAACTGACATTTTGACTCTGGTTTATCAGCACCTAGGGTGTCGACATAGTGTGTTGGGTGAAGAAATTTCGGCATTGGCGCTAAATCAACAACATAATCATCGCTAGTCAGCAAAATCTGGTGACGCATCTGATGATTCCAGCTACGAAATGATCCTCGCGTACCCTTGTAAAGATCCACCCTGGATTCAGGGTCGTTAAATAACGCTCGAAGATCTATCCGTTCGTTATCAATATGTCGATCAGCTATACTGTTAACAACAAACTTCACAGCAGCCCAGGCAGCAAACTCAGAATCAGTCATTGAGGTCTTAGGGTCTGTAATTTGTGGTGTCATTTCGCGGTAACGCTCATTCAACTGTGGTGCACCATAACGCTCAAGAGCATAATGCCAAGCTCTCGGTACGAGTCCAACATCCCCCACGACCGGGCGTGGACGGCGCGTACTGTATTCAATACGCCGGCCATAGTCTCGTTCAGAATCGACTACAGCAACAACATCATATGAACTGCCCCCGGTTAAAAACTCTGGTTGGTTTCTATCTCGGTCATCGGGGTGATGTGAGAGCGTAAAAGATCTCTCATCGGAGATGTTTGCCCCAAATCTCTCAATGGATTGAGCCAACAGGGATTTGCGTTTTAAATCTTGATCACTGGTGCCATGAACCAGAAGTACCTTTCTCCAACCACTGTGAACCAGAAATTGTGCTAGAGAGTCAAAATACATCCTCTCAGAGGGTAAGCTATGATAAAAGCTAGGAAGACAAAGCGTATCTCGCAGGTCTTCATCGGGTAGTGAAGCATTTACACTCACAGCCCCCAGACTGTCGATAACCTCCGCTGCTTCGATCATTGTTGTCCTGGGTAAATCCAGTATCAGTAAATAGCTTGAATCAATAGATGAGAGCTGTGCCCCTACAGGCATCTTTGGATCGAGTTCAAATCGGCTAAACCGAGTCGAAACATCGAAACGCTTATACTTCTCCAGTGACTCATCAAGGGCTAACATAATGGCGCGATCAAGCTTGCGGACTGGTTCAACAACAATGCCTGCGAAAGTTGTGTTCTGCTGCACCTCTCCTTGTAGTGACACATAACCTATATTCAGCTCAACAGCCTGAGTCAAACTGCAAAACAATAGCCAGCTAACGAGTATTAGCGCTTTCATTTATTAATGACCTCCACAGCATGAGGCACAAGACCGGTTCGGACTGAAGCGATAGGACGACGGCTTTCAAGGTCAATAATTGTCATATCATCCGAAAGACCATTCAAAACAAACAAACGTTCCTCATCAGGAGATAAGGCTAAGCCCCAAGCTCTGCGGCCAACTAAGATATATTTTTCAATCGCGCGCGCACGCGTATCAATAAGTGCAACATGGTTAGCCGCACCTAGTGCAACATATGCCTGCTGCCCGTTCTTAGAGAATAAAATATCAACTGGCGTAAGCTGCTCGCTACGAAAGCCTTTCGGGGAAAAAACAATCTCATCGATTTTTTTTAGAGAGGTCATGCTGAATATCTCAACACGGCTACCCATCTCTGATGAGACCCATAACTCATCAGCCACAACTGACATCCTTCGAGGGCGAAGATTAGTCAACAATACGGTCTCTTGCTGCAGATTGGACGCTGAAAAAACATGAACTAAACCTGCATTTTCAGATGCAACAAATATGCGCTGCTGATTAGAGGACCAAACTATTCCATCAGGTTCATATCCCGTTTTCAAGCTCGCCAAAAACTCGCCTGACTGGCGATTAACAACACTAACAGATGCCGACCCCTCATTACTAATCAACAGCTTATCATCCTCAAAAAGAGCCAGACCGGTAGCACCTTTAAAACCGGCTATTTGCTGCTTTAATTCCCCAGTGCTCGGATCAATCCTGACGACGCGATTATCATCCGAACAGGCAATCCAAAGGTGCTTGTTGAGCGGATCAGTTACAATTCCCTTAGGCCTTTGACACGTGTGCAACTGACGTAAAACTTTGCCATCTGAACTCAGTAACAGCACCTCATTTGATCGCTCGTTACTGACCGCCAGTTGATATTCATTGGCGTGCAGATTTGATGAGATCATAAAAATCCCGCCTGAGCACAGAATCATAAGAATACGAAAACGTCTGAGCAGTACGCTGAACAACACTGGTTACTCCTAGGGGTTTGGCTTGTAGGCAAAAGGTGCTAGATAGCTCATTAGAATCACCCCAAGCAATATCCCGCCCAAAACAAATGGCTGAAACTGCAAATAGAGCGCAAAGCGAACACTCTCAACCAGATAAGTAAATGGATTTAACGAGCTTATCCAAAATAGTAACTCACTTGACTCTTCTAACTGCCACAAAGGATACAAGGAGCTCGAAAGAAATAACGCTGGAAAAATAACGAAGTTCATCACGCCGGCAAAGTTTTCCATACCACTCACCGTACTGGCCAATAAAAGACCGATTAACGCAAGCGCATAGGCGGCCATAAAGATAACGGGCAAGGCTGCCAGCATACCGTCAAGAGGAATATTTACTCCAACTAACAATGCAATCGCCAACATTAAATAAGATTGAATAGTAGAAACAGCGGCCGCTGATAGAAGCTTAAAAATCAGCAACTGTCGTCGACTTATTGGAGCCGTCATCAGCACTTTCATTGATCCCGCTTCTCGATCGAAAGCCATCGCTAAGGAGGACTGCATACCATTAAATAGACAGACCATACCAACCAGTCCAGGAATGATATACACATCATAGGTTGTGTAAGTGCTGTATGGCGCTTGAATAGCGATACCCAGCGTACTTTTAAAACCTGCAGCGAATACAAGCAGCCAAAAGAGAGGTCTAACTACTGCCGATAACAAACGAGTGCGCTGGTGAACGAAACGGGCAAACTCGCGTTCAATAATGGCTTGAAAGGCAAAGAATGACTTAGACATTAGCTTTAGTAATCCTCTGATATGTCTGCATTAATTCATCTGAGCTTCCACAAGACCCATGATACCGAACTTCACCCTTTGTCATAATCAACAGCTGGTCTTCTGGCCTCAACTCGTCGGTAATATGGGTACACCACAAAATACCAATATTTTCATTCTTTCCTAATTGATGAATATCTTCAGCAAGCTGAAGCCGGCTATCAATATCTAAACCGACTGACGGCTCATCCAACATCAACCACTGAGGTTTATGCAGGAGCGCTCTAGCGATTTCAATACGGCGTCTCTCGCCACCACTCAAAGCAGTTGGTTTACGACCAATCAGATGCTGGATATTGAGTAAATCACTCACCCAATTAACACGTTCATAACGCGTCTTGCGATTCATACCATGAAGCCCCGCAGCATAGTGAAGATTTGACTCGCCAGAACGCATCATATCCAGAGCCGGCTCCTGAAACACAAAACCAAAGGAAGCAAGTTCTTCAGGGGTAATAACGCGCTTAGTTCGCCCCTCTATTTCAAACTCACCCTGCTGCAGAGGCAACAACCCGGCTAGAAGTTTTATAAGTGTAGATTTACCAGCACCGTTTGGTCCGAGTAGAGCGGTAACCTCTCCGGCACTGAAGCTTAACGAGAGATCATTGAGTGCCAAACGATCGCCATAACGATGCGTTAAATTACGAAGCGAAAGATGCATAGTGTCTCATTTTTTATTATTAGCGCTGTTGATTGAACATGACAGCGCTGTATTCAGACTCTAAGACTCATAGTTATACAGTTAAATATTGCCACTAAAAACAGAGTCGTTTAATTTATTTTGCACATTAGATATACCAGACTGAATGTAAAATGGAATATAAAACTAGCGATATGGGTTCGATACGAAGAAAAACTTAAGCCTGGTTTTACAGCGTAAATTACTAAGTTAAAAGCAGGGTAGTAATGCATTACTACCCAATGTATAAATTAGTGTGTAGTTTAACGGTGCGGTAAGGTTACCGCTCTCACGGTTGTTGAGCTTTCAGTTTCGACAATTTAAAACAATAAAGAGGATATAACTATGTGGACTAAACCAGCTTATAACGACATGCGTATCGGATTTGAAGTTACTATGTACTTCGCAAACCGCTAAGCATACCGGGGTGCAGGTAAACGCCTGCGCCCACTTGAACAAGGGCGTTCGCGTCCACCACCTCTGACGAGTACTCATAATAATGAAAATACAGGTTCTCGGTTCAGCTGCAGGTGGCGGTTTCCCTCAGTGGAACTGCAACTGCATAATGTGTTCAGGCTTTCGTGCCGGCACGCTGAACGCTAAAGCGCGTACCCAATCATCCATTGCTATAAGTGAAAATGGTGAAGATTGGATTCTGTTTAATACAAGTCCTGATATTCGACAACAAATGGCTGACTTTCCGCCGTTGCAGCCCAATCGCGCCCTTCGTGATACTGGAATAGCCCATATTATATTTATGGACAGCCAAATAGATCATACAACTGGACTCTTAATGTTGCGTGAAGGTTGTCCACACAGCATATGGTGTACAGATGCAGTACGGTCGGATCTAAGTGAAAATTTTCCATTACTCACCATGCTCGAGCACTGGAATGGAAATACCATTAATAACATCCCAGTCAATGGATACGAACCCATAAAGTTCAATATTCCTGGGTTCGATTCGCTAGAGTTTATCGCTGTCCCTTTGCTAAGTAACGCTCCTCCGTACTCCCCACGCCGAAACAAACCTGATCCAGGTGACAATATAGGTATAAAAGTGACTGATAAAACCACTGGATGTTCAGTCTTTTATGCCCCCGGACTAGGTCAAATGCAGCCTCATTTGATACCCCTAATGTCAGAATCTGATCTACTGCTTGTAGACGGCACAGTATGGCGAAATGACGAAATGCAACAACGGGGGGTTGGTACACGACTCGGAAGCGAAATGGGACACCTACACCAATCGGGCGACGATGGCATGATTGCATTACTGGATAAGTTCGACAGACCACGCAAAGTACTTATTCACATCAATAATACCAACCCAATACTGGATGAGGATTCAACTGAGCGCAGTATCCTTACTAAACACGGTATTGAAGTCGCCTACGACGGCATGTCTTTTGAGATCTGAGAGGGAGCGATCATGGAGCCTAATAAAAACTTACCGATGAGCCGCGAAGCATTTGAAGAAGCACTAAGGGCAAAAGGACGGTTATACCATACAGAGCACCCATACCATCAAGCGATGTATGAAGGCCGAAGTACACCAGAACAGATAAGGGGCTGGGTCGCTAATCGATTCTACTACCAGATTAGTATTCCCTTAAAAGATGCTGCGATCATGGCTAACTGCCCTCATCCAGATGTGCGACGTCAATGGGTGCAGCGTATTATTGATCATGATGGTGTAAGCCAAGGTGAGGGTGGAATTGAAGCTTGGTTAGCGCTGGGTGAGGCCGTAGGTCTCAGTCGTGAAGAGTTAATAAGTCAGGAACATGTATTACCTGGGGTACGTTTTGCCGTTGACGCCTATGTCAATTTTGCTCGACGAGCAACCTGGCAAGAAGCGGCAAGTTCTTCTTTAACAGAGCTATTTGCCCCCAAAATTCATAAGAGTCGCTTGGACTCTTGGCCAAAACATTACCCATGGATTAAGCCAGAGGGTTATAGCTACTTTAGGAAACGCCTAACAGAGGCGCGTCGGGATGTCGGCCACGGTTTAGAGATTACTCTAGACCATTATAAAACACGTGAACAGCAAGATAGAATGCTTGAAATCTTGCAATTTAAGTTAGATGTGTTGTGGAGCATCCTTGATGCTATGACGATGGCATACGAACTGAATCGCCCTCCCTACCATACAGTGACCCCTGATCGGGCTTACCATCGAGGCTTGTTCAATGGCTAATACAACTATGGCTCAAATTCCCAAAATTAATCCCCTCTACCGATTGCAATGGGAGCCCGCTCAAAATGGCCATGTGCTGCTTTACCCTGAGGGCATGGTCCAACTGAACGGTCCGGCAAGCGAAATTCTGACACGCATCGATGGTCAAACTGATGTGGCCCAAATCATAGCCTCTCTCCAGCAGACTTTTCCCGAAGCTGAAGGTCTAGCCGATGACGTTATCTCATTTTTGGAGGATGCTCATGAGCAAAACTGGATTACCCTGTAGCGCACAACCTGTGACACTCGGGGCTGGGGCAGATATAAAGCCTACCAGCCGGCCACTTTGGTTACTTGCTGAATTAACATACAAATGCCCTTTACAGTGCCCTTACTGCTCAAACCCCTTAGATTTTGCGGGCGTGGATACTGAATTGACCACTGAAGAGTGGATTACAGTTTTCAAGCAGGGGCGTGAAATGGGGGCTGTACAACTTGGATTTTCAGGAGGAGAGCCTCTAGTCAGAAAAGACTTGGAAGAGCTGATTGCAGCTGCAAGAGACATGGGTTACTACACCAATTTGATCACATCCGGCGTTGGCTTGAGTGAAAAAAAGGTCAAGAACTTTCGTAGCGCCGGGCTTGATCATATCCAAGTTAGCTTCCAAGCGAGCGATGAGAGCGTTAATGCGATGCTCTCCGGAAGTGAAAAAGCCTTCAAGCAAAAGCTTAAAATGGCCCGGGAAGTTAAAGCACAAGGCTACCCGATGGTATTGAACTTTGTTACTCACCGACACAACATAGATCAAATAGATAAAATAATTGAGCTTTGTGTAGAGCTTGATGCAGATTTTGTCGAGCTTGCAACCTGTCAGTACTATGGCTGGGGTTTCGAAAATCGCGAATGGTTAATGCCAAGCATTGAGCAATTAAGACATGCCGAAGCGAGAACCCAGGCTTGGCGAGAAAAACTTGCCGAGGCAGGTAGCAAGATGAAGCTTATCTTCGTTACGCCCGATTATTATGAAGAACGCCCAAAAGCGTGCATGAGTGGTTGGGGCGAGGTCTTCTTAACAGTCACTCCGGACGGGACGGCTCTGCCGTGCCATAGCGCTAGAATGTTACCGATTGAATTCCCTAATGTACGCGAAACAACACTGGAGCACATATGGTACGCCAGCAACGGCTTCAACCATTATCGCGGGTTCGACTGGATGGAGGAGCCATGCCGTAGCTGTTCCGAAAAAGAGAAAGATTTTGGTGGCTGTCGATGCCAAGCATTTATGATAACTGGGAACGCTAACGCTGCAGACCCGGTTTGTAGTAAGTCAGCCGACCACCACAAAATACTTGCTTCGCGTAAAACTAACGCGCAATTTAAAACGGAAAACGAAGCGGAGTTTGTTTACCGTAATCATAAAAACTCTTCCGTGTTCTTTAAACAGAGATAGTTTTAAGTGATCAGCGCGCGAAAAGCCTGTGAAGCTCTAGATGAAGTAACGCAGCCATCCTTCTCGAAGGATGGCCAACTTGGTTGGTTAGAACGCAGCGCATTTACGAATGGCAAAACCCAACTTTTAATTGAAACATCAGTTGGTATTAAACTAGCTATACCTGAAAGTGTGTCTGTCGCAAGCCGAATCAATGAATACGGCGGACGGGCTTGGTGCTGGGCAGACAATAAACTGGTCTACGTTAATGCGAAAGACCAACAGCTCTACATTACCAGTGAAAATCAACGCCCCATAGCGCTCACACAAGAGCTAAACAAACGGTTCGCTGAGCCCATCTACGCCCCTGCCCTAAATGCAATTTTGGCTATATGTGAAACACACACGCAAAACACAGTAAGACATAGCATTGTTTTGTGCACCCTTGGTGATAAGGGTCTGGTTGAGCTTGATGCGCGCCATGACTTTTATGCTGGGCTTAGTTTAAATCCATTGTTAAATGAACTTGCATGGGTGAGCTGGAATCACCCAGACATGCCTTGGACTTCAACGCATCTTGAGACGGCAACGATCACACCGACCGGACTGATAAATAGATCTGTAGTTGCAGGTCAATTTTACAAGGAGTCCTTAACGCAACCTCGCTTTGACCCACATGGAAATCTCTGGGTTGTGAGTGATCGAAGCGGATATTGGAACCTGTTTCGTGTTGAACCGGCTAACAACCAACTTGTAAATATGACTAATCTAACATCGGATTGCGTTTCATCACCTTGGCAAGGCGGGCTAGTTCAATACTTACCAGATATAAAAACCGGCACCATACATCTTCAATTTTCTTCGGACAGGATTAGTCTAGTTTGTCCTTTTAACCTTGAACTACCACCTGACATCAATCACATACGCGAAATCTCCTCCTTTAATTCAAGGCTTGTTGTAGTGGCCGCTAGTCCAAGAGTGGGTACACACCTACTCGAGATCAACTTGACGACTCAAACAACCACCCGACTTCGCCCACTTAATTTAGAATCATCACCCGCCCTACCACCTCGACTAATCAGTTACAAAGTGGGTACCGACCTTGTTTCAGGGTACTACTATCCCCCTGATACGCTAAATAACACACCCCCGCCATTACTGATGAATTTACATGGAGGCCCCACCTCTTCAGCCTACCCTATCTACTCTCCGCTCGTTGAGTATTGGACAACAAGAGGCTTCGCCTTCTTCGATCTTAACTATCGTGGTAGCAGCAATTTAGGACGAGAATATAGGTTTAAACTCAAGGGAAACTGGGGTGTATCTGAAGTTGAAGATATTAGAGCGGCCCTTGATGCGTTGATACATAAAGGGCTAGCAAGTCCAGTAAACACCTTTATAAGGGGGCGAAGCTCAGGTGGCTTCAGTGCGCTAATGGCGCTGTGCGAAGGGGTTAAATTTAAGGCAGCTGTGTCATATTTTGGTGTTACAGATCCGCTTGGTTTGCGAAGTAAGACACATAAATTTGAGTCTCATTATATCGATTGGCTAATAGGTGACCCAGACAAAAATAAAGAAGGTTACACACAGAGATCACCGATTTCGAGAGCACACCAGATCCGCTGCCCAGTATTATTCTTACAAGGTAAACTGGATAAGATAGTCACCCCAGACCAGACGGAGCAGATGCATAATGAGCTTCTAAAAGGAGGTGTTGCAAGTGAGTTGAAATTGTTTGAACACGAGGGACATGGTTTTAAAGACATAGAAGTACAGGTCTTATCACTTGAACTCGAATATGATTTTTACAGGCGATATCTATTTTAACCCACTTCTCTTAAAAGCACTGTTTGAGCCAAAACCCACGCAATCACTAGATAAGCAAACATACCGAGTAATATAGATTCAAAGTGTACGTCAAACTCGATTAAATAACCCAATACGGCCGGAGCTATTCCAGTTGAAAGAACCATTGAGGCCTGAAGTGTTGCTAACACCTTGCCTAAATACTCAGTTCCCCAAATATTAACCAGCAGACTATTAATTACCGACTCCTGAAATCCAAAGGTTAATCCACCGAACATCATCAATAACACCAATCCCGCAGACCCTTCTACTACCGGGGCCATTAATAGGGCAAATGCAAAGGGAAGAATATACATTCTAGCGGCTGATCGCGCCCCAAACTTATCAATCCTAGGACCAATAAATAGCCCCCCGACAATACGAGCAACACCCATAGCAGTCAGTGCAATTGCATAAGCTGACAGGCTTGCTCCTAGATCTTTTGTAAGCTGCGCCTGATATATCATTATGCCCGTCATAATGATGGGTAATGCCATCATCAGGGGCAGTAGCCGAAGAAACTGACTATCACGAAGCGGTTTTGGACCCTCTAAACGATGCTCCTTAGCAGACTTTAACGCTGAAGATGGCCAGGGCAAAAAAAGCAGCACAAGGGCCCAAACAGAGCACCATATACCCGCTAAAACCCACCATACTTGCTGCCAGCTTAGCGACATCAGAAGCGCTGTGACAAACAGGGGCAAAATGATCTCACCTGCCGGAACGCCCAAGCTGATTAAACTTAAGGCACGTCCACGCGATCTTTTAAATTCCCGCCCAGTAAAGGTATTTCCAAAATGAGTAAACATCCCTTGGCCGTTCAATCGGACCAAACAAAGACCGATCAGACCAAGCCATAACAGGTCTGTGGTGGTGAGTATTAGAACACCACAAACAATCCCTATCAGTACTGACAAAACAAACCTACGCGGTGCTATCCAGTCAACTTTTGGCCCGAAATAGATCAGAGCGCCTGCCGATATTAGTGTTACCGCTGAGTAGGCTGTACCAAACTCGCCAGCACTCAAACCCAGGGCTATCGATATATCTGACTGAAACAAACCAATAAAAAAGCTCTGTCCAAGATTACTTGAAAAGACCGATATAAACCCGATGAGTAGAAGAGTTGGTTGCTCGCGTAACAGATAGGAATAACCTTGTTGATTCATTAGTAACTCGGCTTTAAGGTAGAGAAAACCTGATGCAAACCGTGGACAGATATCTCGATATTTACACTGGTAGCGCTTAATTATTCGTACTTAAAAATGGGCCATACACACCTTAAATTACTGTATGTTAAAGTCAATTTACACACTATTTTCATACCTAGTGCCAGCACAAGCGCATGGCGTTATATTTGTCGGTATCGATTTACCCAGTCACCAGTTGGCCAGCGCGCTTGTTTGCGAGTCAAAATGCAAACTGATCGCCTTTATTGACGACGAGCCCTGGAATAATCGAACCAAAATGCTGAATACTCAGATATTCTATCCGAGTGAACTCTTAGCACTGGCTTATAAACACCGTCCAAAGCTACTAATACACTTTACTGGCTGTAGACCCGAAGTGACACAGGACTATTTTAATGAGCTAAATCGTCTTGGCGTACTGGCGTTAGAGCTAAACCCAAAAGATCAAACATTTGACGAGCAGTTGCGTCTCGCATCCATCGCTCTCGCAGGATAAGCTTCAACAATTTTATAAAGGATGTCCAAGCGGATGCAATCCAACTCACGGGCCACATTAATTGGCTCTGTCTCTGTCGTACTCTGGGGGACACTCGCACTATTAACGAGTCTTACGGGGGGTAAAATCCCCCCCTTTCAGCTCATGGCTATGAGTTTTGCGATCGCCTTCTTACTGATGTGTTTCAACTGGTGGCGAAAAGGCTCATTAGGTTTAAAACACCTACGCCAACCTGCAGCTGCATGGTTGATAGGGGTAGGCGGCTATTTTCTTTACCATTTCTGTTATTTTCTTGCGATGAGCAAAGCGCCGGCCGTTGAAGTCAGTCTTCTAGCTTACCTCTGGCCGCTACTAATAGTTTTATTCTCGGCAATGCTTCCAGGCGAATCTCTTTTATTGCGTCATTTAATCGGCGCTCTACTCGCACTAACGGGGTGCTGGGTATTATTAGGATCAGGTGGAGCCTCTTTTAACCCAAGCTACCTAGAGGGCTATCTTCTTGCAGGTGCCTGTGCGTTGATTTGGTCGAGCTACTCGGTTCTAAGCCGATTAGTAAAATCGGTACCAACAGACGCCGTTGGTTGGTTTTGTGCACTAACAGCCTTTCTTGCTTTCATCTGCCATCTTCTTCTTGAAACCTGGGTCACACCCAGTGATTGGATCGCATGGGTAGGTGTTATTGGTCTAGGGCTTGGACCCGTTGGCTTTGCATTTTTTACTTGGGACCACGGCGTAAAACATGGAAACATTCAACTACTTGGCACCCTAGCCTATGGAGCTCCTCTAATATCGACACTATTGTTAGTGGCATTTGGCGAAGGTGAAGCGAGTACAGCTCTATTCACCGCCTGCGCGCTGATTATTAGTGGTTCATTGTTAGCTGGATTAAAACCAAGAAAAACAGGCGTACAACAACTTAAGACGGAAGCTGAGCCTAGTTAGAATCTAAATCGCAGGACTCATAGCTTCTTTTCATAGCTTATAAAGAAAAGCCCCCCGCAATGCGGGGGGCTTTCAATAAACCATTAGCGTAGACTTAGCGCACTTAGATGCTGTATGGATCTCGCAACACAACCGTTTCAATACGATCTGGGCCAGTAGAGACAATATCGATAGGCGTCTCAAGCAGCTCCTCCAAGCGTTTGATGTAGTTCACAGCAGCCGCTGGTAACTGATCAAGACTTTGTGCGCCAAGGGTAGATTCACTCCAGCCGGGCATAGTCTCATAGATGGGTGAGACCGCTTCATAATCTTCACTACCATTTAGCGAGAAGACGTCATTGCCCTGTGCATCTTTGTAACCGATACAGATCTTTATCTCCGTCATGCCATCGAGTACATCAAGCTTCGTTAGGCAGATACCAGAAACTGAGTTGATCTGAATAGCATGATTAAGTGATACAGCATCAAACCAACCACAACGACGTGCACGCCCTGTCGTAGAACCAAATTCATGACCGCGCTCTGCAAGACCTGCACCGACTTCACAATGCAGTTCAGTCGGGAAGGGACCGCCGCCAACGCGTGTAGTGTACGCCTTAGTTATGCCCAAAATGTAGTCGAGATACAGCGGACCAAAGCCCGACCCTGTTGAAGTACCACCGGCTGTTGTGTTTGATGAGGTTACATAGGGGTACGTACCATGATCAATATCAAGAAGTGAACCCTGAGCACCCTCAAACATAATATTTGCACCTTGCTTACGCAGCTCGTGCAGCTTTGCAGTGACATCAATCGTCAACGGCAGCATAACCTTAGCCATCTCAAGTGCTTCTTCAAGCACTTTATCAAAACTAACGGGCTCAGCTTTGTAGTAGTTCTCAAGTACAAAGTTGTGATACGACATTATTTCAGCCAGTTTGACTGCAAATGCCTCAGGGTTTTTGAGGTCTCCTAAACGAAGACCACGGCGGGATACCTTATCTTCATAAGCAGGACCAATACCGCGACCGGTTGTACCAATCTTTGCATCACCGCGAGCAGCTTCACGCGCCTGATCTAAGGCGACATGGTAAGGCAAAATGAGAGGACACGCTGGACTGAGGCGCAGACGCTCTTTTACAGGCACGCCGTTATCTTCCAGTTGCTTCATCTCTTTTAGCAGCGCCTCTGGGGAGAGTACAACGCCATTACCGATTAAACAGAGCACATTCTCGCGCAATATGCCTGAAGGGATAAGATGCAAGACGGTCTTCTTACCATCGATTACGAGCGTATGCCCGGCATTATGACCACCCTGGAAGCGGACAACAGCTGCAGCCTGCTCAGTTAGCAGATCAACAATTTTGCCTTTACCTTCATCACCCCATTGAGTGCCCAGAACAACGACGTTTTTACCCATTAGTGTCTCAATAGCCTTTTTAATGTTAGAGCGCTTCAAGCACCCATTCGGTTCCCTTTTTGACCAACTGGCGATCGCAGATATCAGGTATCTGAGCACCTGCCAGTTGAGTCACCACGCGTTCACCTTGAGCACGTAGTTGCTTAATTCTTTCTAGAACATCGATATCATTACAACTGGGTGCCACAATTGCCGAACGGGCAGTTGGTTGTACATCAAGACCCAACATAACTAATGTTCTAAGGTCTGTACTAAAACCTGTAGCGGCCCGGGCACGACCAAAGTCAGCACCAATTTGATCATATCGACCACCTTTTGCCAGTGCTTGGCCGAAACGGGGCGAATAGGCGGCAAAAACTATACCGGTATGGTACCTATAGCCTCGCAGCTCACCTAGATCAAAATAGAAGCGAATATCTGGAAAGCGTGAGTTAACAAGCTCGGCTACCTGTCGTAAGTGTTCGATCGCAGCCATTATGTTGGGTTGGTGTGCGAATAACTGCTCTGCTCGTGCAAGGGACTCTATACCACCGTTGAGACCGGCTAAGGCGCAAAACTGCTCAGCCAAATCAGCATCAATACCCAAAGAGTGAACAAAAGGCACAAGCTCGGGGAGCGCCTTGCGCTGTAAGATGTCGATATAGGCGTCTGCCTGCTCTAGCGATAAAGAGGCTGTTTGAACTAACTCAGAAAAGACACCAACATGGCCCAAATCTAAGGTTATTTGACCTTTGACATCGGTTGCTTGCAAAGTTTCTAGCATCAGTGAGATGACTTCTGCATCGCTGTCTAAGCCTTCGTGTCCAAACAGCTCAGCACCGAGTTGAATAGGATTACGCGAAGCCAGCATATTAACCGGGCGGGTATGTAAAACCGCACCACAATAGCAGAGGCGGCTTACACCGCCTGAACGCAAGCGATGGGCATCAATACGAGCAACCTGCGGTGTGATATCTGCACGAATGCCAAGCATGTGACCGCTCATCTCATCCGTCACTTTAAATGTTTGTAGTCCAAGATCACGACCCACACCGGTCAGCAACGACTCAAGATGTTCGGCAATAGGGGGCGTAACCAGTTCGTAACCCCAGCTATCATACAAATCAAGTACTCTACGGCGAACAAGCTCGACTTCACGCGCAACAGGCGGAAGTAGCTCTTTCATTCCGTCAGGTAACAGCCAGCGATCGGCCAAAGCCATCTAAAACTCCAAAACCCTTAGGGTACTCAACGCGACACTAATAGCAGCGCGGTGCCAACAATCATTGAGACAAAACCGATTATACGCAGTGTTGAGTCACTCATCTGTCCTAGCTGAGCCACTAATGAGCGCCAGCGTTGTGGGTACAAAAAAGGGATAACACCTTCTATTACCAAAAGCAGGCAGAATGCGATCCATAACTGATGCCAGAATTCGCCCATCTTAGGTCCTGTATGGTCATAAAAAACCCGGGCCAAACCCGGGTGTTGAATTTTAACATGAAAGCGGGCGCCATTGGCACCCGCTTTTTACTTGATATTAAACGCTACTCTGTAGGTCGTTTATAGTTATCAAGAAACCTAAAGAACTCCGTATCTGGCTCAAGCAACAGAATATCTGAACCTGACCCAAACGACTCTTTGTAGGCGAGTAAGCTTCGGTAAAAAGAGTAGAACTCAGGATCGCGATTATAAGACGATGCATAAATTCGTGTAGCTTCAGCATCACCCTCACCACGAATGATCTCAGAGTCACGGTAAGCTTCAGCCATAATAACCGTACTTTGACGATCAGCATCCGCTCGAATACCCTCAGCCAATTCGTTACCACGAGAGCGGAGTTCACGTGCAAGTCGCTCACGCTCAGTTCGCATACGCTCGTATACCGAACTAGACACCTCTGGTGGAAGGTCTATTCGTTTTACACGAACATCAACTACTTGCAGACCGAGTTCAGCCTCAGTTAACTGGCTCAAGTCAACAATGACAGCATCCATAACTTCTTCGCGCTCACCCGAGACAACCTCAGTAAGCGTTCGAGTACCAAACTCATTACGAAGACTGGTCTCAATACGTGTCGATAGAAGATCCGATGCACGGAATGAATCACCTGAAGTGGCAGTGTAGTATTTTTCTACATCACTGATACGCCATTTAACGTAAGAATCCACAATCAGACGCTTAGCTTCGAGAGTCAAGAATGCAGACGGACGTGTATCGAGTGTCTGCACACGAGCATCGAAAAGGCGTACCGTGTTTACCATAGGTATTTTGAAATGCAGGCCTGGACGTAGATCCGCTTCTACAACTTCACCAAACTGCAGCTTAACACCACGCTCGGTCTCTTTGACTATGTAAACAGATTTCGATACGACTAGAAGTATTGCTACCACTAGACCGATTGAAAAGAGTGAAGATGGTTTCATGTTATCGACCCTCTCTCAAATTAGTTGTACCTGAACGTGTGTTAACCTCACGCATAACCTGATCAGTAATCTGGCGTAGGCTTGCATCGTCTAGACGAATATTGCGTGGGCTGTTACCTGAATCGGGAACGCGTTCCATGATTTTATCCAAGGGTAGATACATCATGTTATTACCACCTTCAACATCAACCATAACCTTAGGCGTTGAGCGGTAAACTTCTTCTAACGTCTCAATGTACAAACGTTCGCGCGTAACATCTGGGGCCATGTTGTAGGCATCTACAAGAGCTGTAAAGCGATCCGCCTCACCCGTTGCGCGAGCAACCACTTCTTCTAGATAAGCATTAGCCTCTTCCAAAACACGCTGTGCTGTACCACGAGCCTCTGGAACTATGCCGTTAGCGTATGATTCTGCTTGGTTTTTGACACGCTGTTCATCTTCACGCGCTTTGATAACATCGTCGAACGCATCTTGAACCTGACTTGGCGCAGTAGCATTCTTAATGTTCACACGTGAGATAGAAAGTCCGGTGCCATAAACGTCCATGTAGCTCTGCAAACGAGCTTGAACTTCAATAGCTAGAATCTCACGACCTTCAGTTAATATAGAGTCCATGTCGGTCGCGCCTGTGGTATGACGCAATGAAGACTCAGAAGCATGTCCAAGACTCACCTCAGGGTCACGTACATTAAGTACGTAGTTTTTAGGGTCAGAGACAACATATTGAACCGTCATATCAACATCGACTATGTTCTCATCACGAGTAAGCATCAATGAGCGATGGTCATAGGTTCTTACACGCGTAACATTTAATATGGTGACATCATCAATAAGCGGCGGGTTCCACTGCAGACCTGGCTGCACAGTTTCGCTAAACTTACCGAGACGAAGAATAACACCACGTTCCTGCTGATCAACAGTGTAGAAACCCATACCAGCCCAGACAACTAAGGCCAGAACCGCAAGAACACCAATGAATCCCAGACCTGGGCCTCCTTGAGTGCTTCCGTCAGAACCACCTGAACCACCTGAACCGCCACCTTTTTTGGTGCCAAACAGGGAGTTCAAACGTTCTTGCAATTTCTGCAACGCTTCATCCAAGTCTGGTGGTCCTTGATCACCGCCACCGGAACCTCCACGGCGACCGCCGCGATCATTTCCGCCACTACTCCAAGGGTCGTTCTTATCATCACGACCGCCCGGCTCATTCCAAGCCATAAGTGCTCTCCGCTTTCGTAGCTAATTAAAAAACATTTACCAATCTTGAACAGGCGACGCTATGTAGCGCTCTGCGGGTATATTTAGCCGACTTAAGGTCTGACGCAAATCCTTAATCTGCATACGCACCTCGAGCTTAATTCGACCATCATCACCCACCTCTTCATTAAGCACAGCATTCTGCGCATAAAGTTGCGCACGAAACTGACCTTGATCGGGGTTTAAATCTATATATTGATGGAACATATCAACTGCGAGTCGCTCACGAAGCGCCTGCAACAGCAGATCTATCCCCTCGCCCGTCTGTGCAGACAACCATACACGTATAGCGACACCTGTGTCATCGCGATCTATGTGCGGTTCCACACCCTCTAAGCGATCAATCTTGTTATACACCTCAAGCATAGGCACTTCGTCTGCACCAATCTCGTGCAAAACCTTGCCTACTTGATGAATATGTTCTCTTCGCTCCTCATCCCCAGCATCGATTACATGAAGAAGCAAAGTTGCTTCAATCGTCTCTTGTAAGGTTGCCCGAAAAGACTCTACCAATTTATGAGGCAAGTCTCGGATAAATCCAACGGTATCGGCCAAAATCGTCGGCCCTATGTCTCTAAGATCTAACCGTCTTAGGGTAGGGTCAAGCGTTGCAAACAACTGATCCGCTGCATAAACATCAGCTTCGGTAATGCGATTAAACAGAGTCGACTTACCTGCGTTGGTGTATCCAACCAAGGAGAGGGTTGGAATCTCTGCACGGGATCGGGCCCTTCGTCCTTGCTCACGTTGCTTACGCACCTTTTCAAGACGCGCTGTAATGGCTTTTATACGCGCCCGCAAGAGCCGGCGGTCGGTCTCTAGCTGAGTTTCACCCGGCCCGCGAAGACCAATACCGCCTTTCTGGCGTTCAAGGTGAGTCCATCCACGGATTAAGCGGGTTGACATATGCTCAAGCTGAGCCAACTCAACCTGCAGTTTACCCTCATGGGTGCGTGCACGCTGAGCAAAGATATCAAGAATAAGACCTGTACGGTCAAGTACGCGGCATTCAATTTCACGCTCTAGGTTTCGCTCTTGTGCCGGCGAGAGAGCGTGATTAAAAATCACAATATCTGCCTCATGCAGGCGAACAAGGTCGTGAAGCTCTTGCACCTTACCCTTACCAAGAAAGAATTTTGGGCTGGGATCAGAACGCGAACCCATTAGCCACTCGACCGGATCTGCTCCGGCCGAGAGGGCCAATTCTTCGAGCTCTTTTGGATTATCGTTAGCATCTAGTGATGCCAATTTTATATGGACGAGAATAGCCTTCTCACCCGATTCAGGACGCTCGAAAAACAATTTAGGTAATTACCTCGATCGGTTTACTCTTCTTCAGCAGGTAACTTAACTGGACGCGATGGCACCACAGTTGAGATAGCATGTTTGTAAACCATTTGGCTGACAGTATTCTTAAGTAGGATCACAAACTGATCAAATGATTCAATTTGGCCCTGAAGTTTTATACCGTTGACTAGAAAAATCGAAACGGGAACACGCTCTTTGCGAAGAACGTTTAGGTAAGGGTCTTGTAAGGTTTGCCCTTTTGACATGTTACTCTCCTTAAGTTTGGAGGTTATAGTTTTGTTAATTAGATTTACAAGTTATTTTGCAATAACGAGGTGATGCTATGCGTTCTATGACAGCTCCCTTGCACGAACAAAACTTTCACCAATGAATAGTATATAGCTCTGTTCTAGATTTGTCTCAAGCTTTGATCAACAAGTGCCTGTTTATCAACCAAAGGATCCATTTTTATCGCCCCCTCCCAACCTCTAAGCCAGGTTAACTGTCGCTTAGCTAGTTGACGCGTAGCAATGACTGACCTCTCACGCATCTCATCGAAGCTTAGGTCCCCCTCAAGAAATTGCCACATTTGGCGATAGCCAACCGAGCGCATTGACGGCATATTCAAGTGTAGGTCACCACGTGCTCGTAACAACTCAACCTCTTCTTGAAAACCCTGCTTCAGCATTAAATCAAAGCGAAGCGCAATACGGCGGTGCAACTCTGACCGATCATCCGGCATTAATGCCACTGGGCGTATATCCCATGGTGAGTCAGCTTTGGACTGCTCTTCCCAAAAAGACTCAATAGAGCGTCCGGTAAGCATCACGACCTCAAGTGCCCGCTGAATTCGTTGGGCGTCATTAGGCTTTAGACGTCTACCCGACAACGGATCTAATTCAGTTAGACGAGCATGCATTGCTGGCCAGCCTATTTCGTGAGCCTGCGATTCGAGCTCAGCACGTAGAGCGGGGTCGGCCTGCGGCATCTGAGCCAAGCCTTGCGCCAGAGCCTTGAAGTATAAAATCGTACCGCCAACCAGAACAGGCAATCGCCCTGCTGCATGAGCATTTTCAATCTCGATTGTCGCGTCTCGAACAAAATCAGCGGCAGAATAAGACGCTGAAGGATCTAAAATATCAACGAGCGCATGTGGATAGGCGGCAAGGGTTTGCGCATCAGGCTTTGCTGAACCTATGTTCATGTCACGATATATCAGGGCTGAATCAACACTTATCAAATCAACACTTCGCTTATCAGCGATGGCGAGTCCTAAATCAGTTTTACCGGAGGCTGTGGGACCCATAATAAAAAGGACTGGTGGCTTAGACACCTTACTGACCTCTTAAGAAGAGTTTATCGAGCTCCGAGATGCTCAATTGAATCCAAGTCGGCCGGCCATGATTGCACTGTCCAGACCGTTCAGTCGCTTCCATATCACGCAGCAGCCCATTCATCTCAGGAGCACTGAGCTGCCGATTCGCGCGAACAGAACCATGACAGGCCATGGTCGCAAGCAACTCATTGATACTCTCTTCGATACGGCGGCTATTGCCGTAGGTGCGCATATCAGATAACACATCCCTTACTAAGAGGCTCACATCCGATTTTGCAAGCGCCACAGGTACCTCTCTAATACTCAGACTCTCTTGACCCAAACGCTCCACTACAAAGCCCAACCGCTCAAAGGCCTCACTCTGCTCGAGTGCAATTTCGGCTTCAGACTCACTCACATTAAGTGAAACTGGAACTAACAAGGGTTGACGGCGAATTCCGTCCTGCTCCCATGAACCTTTCATACGCTCATAGACAATACGCTCGTGCGCCGCGTGCATATCTACCAACACCAGACCCTGAGCATTTTGAGCCAATATATAGATGCCATGAAGTTGCGCCAGTGCAAACCCCATGGGGGGAAGATCTTGAGGCGCTAACGCCGAAAAATCATGAACAGGAGACTCTGCGACACCTATATCTTTTGGATGTAACTGAGAGTAACCACTCACCTGTGCCCTAACATCTCCGGCACTAAAACTTGGAGTACTTCGCTGTATATAGGCTCCAAAATCGGTCTGCCCAGAGGCTGCTGAAGCACTGGGTGACTGAGGCAGTATCATGCGCTGTTGATCAAAGCTTTGCGACTGAGGCTGCACAGACGGGTCTAATGTAAGCGATGGCTCGGTCGGGGATTGCAGGTCTTTCGGACGCTGATCAGCAATAACGCGATGCACAGATCTAAAAATAAAA
>Ga0209137_1001328_pt1 | contig 23561 bp, 24 predicted proteins | sample SaaInl5LU_22_DNA_FD_184642 | JGI IMG/M metagenome (GOLD analysis project Ga0209137, IMG submission 184642) | Marine microbial communities from expanding oxygen minimum zones in the Saanich Inlet - ESP_105LU_22_DNA (SPAdes) (version 2) | ecosystem: Environmental > Aquatic > Marine > Intertidal...
GGGTTTAGTGCGCCCAGCAGGATTTGAACCTGCGACCAAGGGATTATGAGTCCCCTGCTCTAACCGCTGAGCTATGGGCGCGAATGCAGGAATTGCCTCCTGCAAGGTGGGCAAAAATACTGCGCCCGGCGGAATTCCGCCGGCTCTATTTTGGGCAATAAATCCTTAGAACAAAAGCTCAATGCCGCCATAGGCTAGTACGAGCCAAGCGATTCCTTTGAGTAGAAAGAACATGAACAGGCCAATTGCTACAGGGCGACCTGCTTTTTTAGAAAGAGCGGCCCAACCTTCCTCACGGAGGATCGTACGGTATAAACGTAATTGCTTCATCGAAGGCAAAATTACAGGCTCCACATGCTTTCAAATACCCTTATTAGAAATACAATGCCCATAAAAACAAATTAGCACCATGGGGCGTTATGACGAGTCTAAGTGCCTAATTTTGCGCATAATTATACAGTAAATGCCTCTTCTTTCAAACGCTCGAAATGCCCCAAAAGGTCAAGCTCTGTCATTCCACGACTTGTACGAAGGAATCGGTCTGCTCCGGCTGACGATGAGCGCGGATGAAAAGCCTTGTCCAATCGATGTTCAGCCCGAACATATCCATTTGTTTTTTAGCATGGAAGGGGATGTCGCATTTCAGTTTGGTCCCATGTACATGCGTCCACTTCCCCAGGGACAGAGTTTTTTCATTTTTAATCCAAAAGAAGCGCTTCGAGCACAGGCCAGCATGCCCAAAGGGCACCGGATGGTCGGAATTCGTTTGGCCTTTTCACGAATGCACACCTTGTTCATGCGCGATGGGCAGGATGCGCAGGAACTTCCCTTTTTGAACCAGAAGGACTTGCAACGTCCGATTTATGACCAGCGTAGCGTCGATGCGGCCATGCAAATTTTGTTGGAAGGTCTTTTTCACGAACGCCTTAGTCCCAACGCTCAACGGGTGGCCCATTTGGGCCAAATATTAGAGTTGCTTGGGCTATACTTTCATACCAGTGAGCCCAATGTGGTAGCCTGTCCATTTTTGAAAGATGAAGAAACCGTTCGTAAAATTCGCGAAGCAAAATCGATCATTTTGGACCGCTGGCAGAGCCCTCCTACCATTGCCCAGTTATCGGTTGAGACCGGATTGAACCCATACCGTCTAAAGGCAGGGTTTAAGGAAGTATATGGCAATACCGTCTATGGATTCGTGATGGATACTCGCTTAAATCACGCCCGACGTATGCTCGATGCTGGAGGAAAGTCGGTCAATGAGGTCGCATTCGATATTGGTTACACAAATCCGAGCCATTTCATTGCTGCATTCAAAAAGAAATTTGGCACTACCCCACGAAAGTACAAAGTAGCAGACTGAAGGACTTTGGGTACTATCTTCCCACTATGAAGAAGTTAGTCCTATCTACTTTAGCCCTGGCCTTTGCTACGGCTAGCTTTGCTCAGAGCATCGCCCCGTCCAATCTGGAACAAATGAAGTTTCGCAATATTGGTCCCGCAGGTATGTCCGGAAGGGTCACCTCTATTGATGTAAACCCTCTAAACGACAACCACATATACCTTGGAACGGCCTCTGGCGGCGTTTGGGTTAGTGAAAATGCTGGGCAGAGTTGGACCTCTATTTGGGATGATCAGCCCACCGCAGGCATTGGCGCTGTGAAAGTGGACCCCACGAATCCCGATGTGATTTGGGTCGGTACCGGCGAAGGCAATCCCCGAAATTCTCAATCCAGCGGCGGCGGCCTCTTCAAATCTGTAGATGGCGGAAAGTCCTTCCAGTTGGTCGGATTGAAGGAGACCAAGCACATCCACCGAATTGTTGTGGATCCACGCAATCCCAACACGGTCTACGTAGCTGCAATCGGAGTAGCTTGGGGAGATAGCCCTCACCGAGGGGTCTACAAAACCACCGACGGCGGCAAGACCTGGTCCAAGGTGCTCTACAACAACGAGCGCACCGGCGCAGCTGACTTGGTCATGGACCCCGTCAATCCCAACAAGCTCATTTGTGCCATGTGGGAATACCGCCGCTGGCCATGGGTCTTTAAAAGTGGTGGCGAAGGCAGCGGCATGTACGTGACTCTCGACGGCGGCGAGACCTGGACCAAGCGCACCAGTGAGGATGGCTTGCCTGAGGGTGAATTGGGGCGCATGGGCATTGCCATTGCTCCTAGCAACCCTAAGAAAGTTTACGCACTCGTCGAGAACAAAGCCAAGAACGGTCTGTATGGCTCCAATGATGGTGGATTCAAATGGTTCAAAATCAGCGAAGACGAGAATATTGGCAATCGCCCCTTTTACTATTCAGATCTTTTTGTTGATCCCTTCAACGACCAAACCCTTTACTCTCTTTGGACTCTGGTTTCTAAAAGTACGGACGGTGGAAAAACCTGGGATATCACGACCCCCTACTCTAAGGTCCACCCAGACCATCATGCTATCTGGCTCAATCCACGTCGTCCTGGGCATGTAATTGAAGGCAATGATGGAGGACTGAATATTTCATGGGACGCCGGTGCGAGCTGGCGCTTTGTGGAGAACCTCCCGGTAGCACAGTTTTATCACATTCGTGTCGACAATCAATTGCCTTACAACGTCTATGGTGGCATGCAGGACAACGGGTCTTGGCGTGGTCCGGCCTACTCGTGGATTGGTACGGGTATCGGCAACAACGAATGGCAGGAGCTCTACTTCGGCGACGGTTTTGACGTGCTTCCCCACCCAAGCAATCCCCGAATCGCTTACGCCATGGCGCAAGAAGGCTCTTTGGCCCGAGTGGACATGCTCACCGGAATGACCGAGTCTATTAAACCCGTCCACCCTGACGGCGAATGGCTGCGCTGGCATTGGAATGCCGCGATTGCGGGTGACCCCAACAACGTCGACGGCCTCTACTATGGCTCGCAGTACGTGCATCACAGCCCCGACCAGGGCCGCACGTGGACCATCATTTCCCCGGACCTGACCACCAACAACCCCGATAAGCAAAAGGCCCTCGAATCCGGTGGTCTCACGTTTGACGTGACGGGTGCGGAGAACCACACCTGTATTCTGACCATCGCGCCATCGCCCAAAAACCCCAAAACCCTCTGGGTCGGCACGGACGACGGCAACATTCAAGTCAGTAAAGACGGTGGCGCTACTTGGACCAATTGCAGCCCCAAGATTAAGGGACTTCCCGAAGGGGCCTGGGTGCCTCACATCCACGCTTCCGCCTATGACGCGGGCGAAGCCTTTGTGGTGGTCAACAACTACCGCCAAAACGATTGGAACGCCTACCTCTTCCACACCAAGGACTACGGAAAGACCTGGACCAATTTGGTAGCTAAGGCAGGCTTGACGGGCCACACCTTGAGCGTGATCCAAGACAACGAGGTGCCCAGCATCCTGTACCTCGGCACGGAAACGGGACTTCAGCTGAGCACCGACTATGGCAAGACGTGGCAAGCTTGGAAGGGACTTCCCACTATGCCTGTCCAAGATTTGGCCATTCAAGAGCGTGAGCAGGATTTGGTCTTGGGCACCTTTGGCCGCTCCGCATGGGTCCTAGACGATCTCCGACCCCTGCGCGCCATGGTGAACGGTGCGGCACAGGGCCGAACGCTCACCGCCTTCGACGCGCCCTTGGCGATTCATGCGGAAACCCGCGTTTCGGACGGCATTCGCTTCCAAGGCTGGGCGGACTTCAAAGGAGAAAACCGCGGCGGCGGTGCGCGCTTTGTGCTGAACCTCGATGTCCCTGAGGACTCCAAAGAGCCCCTGCTCATCGACCTCTACAATGCACAAGGCGAAGTCATCCGCCACATCGAACGCAAGCTCGACAAAGACGACCGCAAAGGTCTATACCGCTTTACGTGGGATCTTGCGGAAAAAGGTACGCAGCGTCCCCGCTGGGGAAAGCGCAACGAAGAGCGCGAGAAATCCGATCCCCGTGGCGCCTCGGTGGCTCCCGGCTCCTACATGGCCGTCTTTACCTTGAACGGGGTGAGCGATACAGCTAACGTAGAGGTCATTGACGACCCTCGAATCAATATGCCAGAAGCTGAATGGGCTGCACAAATTGACTTTCAGCGAAGTCTCTATGGGATCAACCAAGAAATGTCTGATGCCGTTTCAGCTTTGTACGAGGCTAACCAAGGATTGAGCGGCTTGGAGCGCATCTTGAAGGATCGCATGGAGGCCTCTGAAGACAGTGTCAAAGTTGGGCCCATCATGGAAGATCTAAAAGCCCTCAAAAAAGACATTGAAGTGCATCGTTTGCGCCTATTTGGCAAGGAAGATGTGAAGGGCTACTTTGAGCAGCCCGAAACATGGGCCTCTGTGAATGGTCAATTTGGTGGTTACCTCTGGAGCTTACATGGAAAGCCAAGTGCAAATACTTTAAACATGCAGGCCACATGGGAGAAACGCACTCGAGAGGAGATCAACCTGATTACCCAATTCTTAGAAACTGACTACCGCGAATTTGTGGAGCGCATTGAGTCTACCGCCCTCCCCTTGCTTCCGCGCTGGGCTCCCTAAATAACCTATGGCGCTATTCTACCCTAAATTACCTCCTGCCTTGCCCCCCATTCGACGGTTTCGTGCGCACGAAATCGCCGAATGGGCCGGCGACGCTGAACATATCGTTTTAGATTTTGGGAAAGTGCTCATCGACATCGAACCACGCCTGAGTGCAGAATCCTTTATTTCGCTCGGCGCTCGGCCCAGTTTTAGCGTAGGTGAGATTGGGTACAAAAAGCACAACGCCTATCACGCGGTGGAAACAGATGCCTTGAGTCCAGCAGAATTTCGCCAGGCTTTTCGAGCGCATTTGCGGTATAGCGCTTCCGATGAAAGCCTTGATGCTGCCTGGAATGCACTACTTCTCGAATTCCAACCATGGCTACTCGGGCAATTGCGAGATTTAGGGCAGCGCTATCGACTTCATATTTTGAGTAACACCAACCGAATTCACATCGACGAAGTTAAGCGGCGAATGGGACTTCGCGCCTATGGGGAATTCCGTCGATGCTTTGAAAACGTGTTTTATTCCTACGATCTAAAGCTTCGAAAACCTGATATAGCCATTTACCAAACCGTCGACCGTATCGTCGGAGTCAAAGATCCCGCACGTGTCTTTTTTCTGGACGACAACGCCGACAATATCGAAGCAGCCCTCCAGCACGGCTGGAAGGCGAAGCAGTTTATCTAATATCGGTTAATGATTTGGCTGGCAGAGCTCCACGAGCACCCCTCCCGCGGTTTTAGGGTGGACAAAAGCCACTAGCATACCGTCTGCCCCGGGCTTGGGCTCCTCGCTGAGCAGCTGAAATCCTTCCGCTTTGAGGCGCGCCATTTCGGCCCGTATGTCCTTCACCAAATAGGCCACGTGGTGCAGGCCTTCGCCCCTCTTTTCCACATGCTTCGCAATGGGGCTATCCGCCTTGGTTGCCTCCAAAAGTTCAATTTTATTGGGCCCAACCTGGAAAAAACTCGTCATCACCCCTTCCCGTTCGACTTCTTCCCGCTTATAAGGCTCCACGCCAAACATCGCGGTATAGCGGGCTTCCGCCTCCGCCAAATTGGCCACGGCTATCCCGAGGTGGTCGATGTGTTCGAAAAACGGGGAATTCATGTGCTTCGGGGAACTTCGTTCTGTTTGCTAGTTTGTTGGGTCGTTTGTTTGTTTGTTTGTTTGGTCGTTCGTTTGTTTGTTTGTTGGCTTGGGGCTTGGCTAAAGTAGGGGCGCGCGGTGAAGTTCTCAAATTTTCAAAGGACAGAAAAGAGATTAATCGTTTAAAACGAATCCTTAAAACTACCCTTCTACCCCTTCACCTCCTGCGTCCTCACTAAACCAGCATACAACCCTCCCAATGCGAGCAATTCCTGGTGATTCCCATCCTCTACAATTTGGCCTTGGTCGAGTACGAGGATGCGATCGGCTTTCTGAACGGTAGCCAGACGATGGGCCACCACCAGGGTAGTTCGGCTCGAACTCGCTGCGTCTAGGGCCTCCTGCACGAGGCGTTCATTTTCGGCATCCAAGGCAGATGTCGCTTCATCCAGGAGCAAAATGGGCGCATTGCGGTAGAGTGCACGTGCCAATGCGATGCGTTGACGCTGGCCGCCCGAGAGGGACTGCCCGCCCTCTGCCAGGATATGACTCCATCCGCCTGGCAAGTCCTCAATGAAGGAAAGGGCCTGGGCGTCCTTAGCCGCCTTTTTCGCGCGATTCAAATCTGGAGACGTATCTCCCAAGGCAATATTTTCCAAGGCCGTGCCTTGGAAGAGGATGGGGTCTTGGGTCACTAATCCCATGGCGGCCCTCAAGTCTTTCAAGGGCATGGGTGGACGCTCCATTTCATGCGCCTCACGCGCGTCACCGCGATAGGGAGCCACTGGATGGCCTTCCAAAAAAATGCCCCCTTGGTCGGGGTCCATGGCCCGCAGCGCTAAGTGAATGAGCGTGGATTTTCCGCCTCCGGAGGGGCCGACGAGGGCGACCGTTTGGCCACGTTGAATCGTCAGGTTGAAGTTTTGGAGCGCGGGGCGGGAGGCACCAGGATAGGTAAAGTGGAGGTGGCGGAATTCAAGCGTTTCCGGGCCATTATCGGGGCAGGTCCAGGCTTCGGTGACATCGGGGTCGCGTAGGGTTTCGGGGAGATCCAAGACGGCGAATAGGCGCTCGGCTGCAGCATTGCCCTTTTGGACATTGTAAAGCGCCATAGATACTGATTTGAACGCGGGTATGAGTTGGTAAAAGAAGAGCAGGTAGGCCACAAGGGTTGAGCCAGTGAGGCCGTGGCCTAGTAGGACCTCGCGCCCTCCAAAAAATAGGATGAGCAACAGGGCAAATACGCCAATCAATTCTGACAGAGGGCTCGCCATATCTCTTCGACGATGGACATCGCGTGTCGCGGCAAAGGCCCCTTGGTTGACCTGATCAAATCGCTTTTGTTGGTAGGCTTCCGCTTGAAATGCTTGAAGGATGCGCAGCCCACTGATGCTCTCTTCCAAGGCAGTCAAGACCTGACCTAGGCGGTCCTGCGCGGTGGAAGATTTCCGTTTTAAATGTTTACTCACTCTATTGAGGAGCCACGCTGCAAGCGGACCCACTACCAATAAGATCAGGGTGAGTTTGGCACTCATCACCACCAACACAATCATTGAGCCAAAAATGACGAGCGGTTCGCGCACAAGCAGCTCCAACCCAGTTAAAATAGCCCATTCAATTTCTGTGACATCGGTCGAGGACCGAGCCAAAATATCGCCCTTCCGGCTTTCTTGCATCGTAGCAGGGCTCAGATGCATCACTTTTTGATGGAGCGCCTGACGAAGCGTGGCCGTAATCCCGGTCCGAAGCGTGGCCATGTGCCACAAGGCGATGTAGCGGAAGGCATTTTTTAGGATAAACAGTCCAAATGCCGCCAAGGATACCCGCCACAGCGTTCCCAAGGAACCATAGCGGCCAACAGCCTGTGCCACATAGTGGGCTATCCAGTCTTGGGCGCTCATATCCCCCCACCCCGCGGGAAAGTGTTTGGCTTCCTGCACCCCCTCCGGCAAGAGAATGACATCCAATACAGGGATAATCATCCCAAGGGATACCAGGGACACGAGGGTGTACAGCACATAAAATAGTGCCGCCCCCGTAAAAGCGCCGCGGAAAGCACGTGCCATAGCTAAAATCCGTCGCAAAGGGGTCATAGGCACGAAAGTACTGCCTTATCGGCAGTACCGGCGTACTTTTGCCCTATGGAAAGCACCCGTCAAAAGAAAATTGCTAGTTTGTTGCAGCGAGACCTCGCAGAAATCTTCCGTGGAATGGCCGCCAGCGACTTTCCAGGGACGCTCGTGACGGTGAGTAAAGTTCGCGTTTCGCCTGACCTAGGCCTATGCAGGGTTTATCTCTCTGTGTTTCCAACAGACCGCTCTCAGCTTGTCATGGACTTTACGGTTGATCAGGCCGCACGCTTGCGTTCCGCCTTGGCCCAGAAAGTGCGCAATCAGCTCCGTATTATCCCCGCTTTACACTACCATTTAGATGATTCTATGGAGTACGAAGCCAACATTGACCGCCTCCTTCGCGAAGGAGGAGAAAACCCATTTAAATAAGTTTTTCTGTGGATCCGTCCCACCCATTTCGACTTGGGGGACGCTTCTTGAAGGGGCGCACGCTCTCTCATTTTGTTACTCGCGCTGCAGCTGCCGGGGTCGCGGTGGGCACGGCTGCTATGGTTTTAGTTCTTTCCGCATTTAATGGACTTGAAGAGCTAGTTCTGGCCACCTATAAGAATGTGCATCCCGAAGTTAGTTTGGTCCATACAGAGGGTGCTCGTTTTGAACTTTCCAAGGAAATGGCTGAACGCCTAGATGCGGACCATGCTTTGCGATGGATTCCCTTCCAAGAGCAAAAAGCCTTGCTTAGGAACGCTCAGCGTGAAATGCTCGTGACTTTAGTGGGGATGCCCCGTCCACTTTGGCCGTCACACCCTTGGCTAGATTCTTTGAGTTCACAGACGATTCAAGAACCCACCATGCCTCAGTCCGCCGCATTAGGGTATGGCGTGGCTTTACAAATGGGCATTCTCCAGCTTTCTGGTCGAGAGGGAATGGAACTTCTTTGGCCTGGAACGTCGATGGGTTTCGATTTAGCTTCCTCCTTCAAGCGGCACGTGATTTCACCCGAAATCATCTTTTTTGTTCATCCTCAAATTGATCAAAGTCACGTATTGGTTGACTTAAACACGTTGCAAGGATGGACGCAAGATCCGCGTATTGATGGCATTCAAATTTGGGGAGGGGATGTCGACGAAGTGCTCGCAACCTTGGGCCCTTTAGCCTCAAATTTGGACGCGCTAAGCCCCGAAGACAAAGAAGCTGCCTTGTTTCGTGTGATGCGAAGTGAAGGCCTCATTACCACGGGAATTTTGGCTTTTATCGTACTACTAGCTTCACTTGGCTTATATAGTGCCACCGTACTTTTAGGCTTAGAGAAGACCAATCAACGGGCAATTCTTCGAGCAATGGGAATGTCTAATCAGCACGTTCGGCGCAGTTTCTGGTGGAGTGCCGTTTGGGTAAGTGCCATCGGCGGTATACTTGGTTGCCTGCTGGGTGCCGCGCTAGTTGCTGGGCAATCGGCTTTTGGATGGGTGCGTTTGGGCTCTGGATATGTGGTCGAGGCATATCCTGTTTCATTTCACCTCAGCCAATGTATCACTGTACTCGGGTTTGTTGTGTGTGTCGGGGGCCTGCTTGGTTGGGGTGCCACGGCACGTTTGAACAGCCCTTTAGATGGGCTACGAAGCTCCTAATAATTAAACCTCCATTAGGCTAGGTCCATATTCATGGATGATCTTATCAAAAGTGGACATGAGCTCCTCCACTTCATTTGAAGTGACTAAGGTCATCCGGTAGTCTTTAAAGTTTGGAAAATCTCTGAAGTAATTTCCATAATGCCGGCGTGTTTCTGTAATGGCGAGTCCTTCACCCTTCCATTGGATCGCCAATTCCAAATGACGTCGAGCCGCAGCAACTCGATCTTCCAATGATGGTGCGGCCAGGTGCTCTCCGGTTGCCATGAAGTGTTTGATTTCGTTAAAAACCCACGGATAGCCAATGGATGCGCGCCCAATCATGACCCCATCCACCCCATATTGATCCCGCATCATAATTGCCTTCTCTGGGCTGTCAATATCGCCATTCCCAAATACGGGGATGTGCATTCGTGAATTGTTTTTGACTTCTCCAATCAAAGACCAATCTGCTTCGCCTTTGTACATCTGCTTACGCGTCCGTCCATGAATGCTGATCGCTTGTATGCCCACATCCTGAAGTCTCTCGGCCACCTCCACAATGTGTTTGCTTTGATCATCCCATCCAAGTCGTGTTTTAACGGTGACCGGTTTATTGACGGCTTTTACAATTTCTGCGGTCATACTGACCATCTTGGGAATATTCTGAAGGATCCCAGCCCCAGCGCCTTTACATGCCACCTTTTTGACTGGGCAGCCATAGTTGATATCAATGATATCTGGATTTGCCTCCTCGCAAATAGCGGCCGCTTCGCGCATCGAGTCAATTTCAGCTCCAAATATTTGAATTCCAATTGGGCGTTCGTATTCGAAAATATCAAGCTTAGCCACGGATTTGGCTGCATCGCGAATCAAGCCTTCCGACGAAATGAACTCCGTATACATCAAATCTGCCCCATGTTGCTTGCATAAAGCACGGAATGGTGGATCACTTACGTCCTCCATAGGAGCAAGCAATAATGGGAAGTCACCTAATTCAATATCCGCGATCCGGGCCATCCGCTAAATTTTTGACAAAATTACCCCTTTCCTAGTAAAGGGGGCCCTCCTAGTTGTAGGTTTATACCCAGTTCCATTTCTATCCTATGCCCCACCTTCGCAGAGAAGCTCTTTTTCTACTCCTTGCCCTTTTGGGGGGTACGATCCTTGCAAGCATTTTTACGAGTAAAGGACTTGAGTTTTATGGTTATAAAAGCTATGTCATGGACCTCCCTGCCTTGCTTCTGCGGGAAGAACCTGGCGTAGGACGAGCCTTACTTTTGAGTCAAGCGCTTTATACGGCATTGATGTTTGTCCTTCCGGCCGTATTTATCCTGCAACGTTGGCAACAGAAGAATGGGATTCGCCAACCCTCCAAATCGAAATGGACTTGGGTGGATAGTCTGCTCGCTCTATGCATTCTTCCAGCTTCTTTGCCCTTACTTAATCTCTTGACCACCCTGTGGGTTTCAGCGTCTAAAGATTGGGGATTTATGCAGGCCGCAATCGAATCCCAAAACCAAGGAGCTCAAATGGTCGAGCGTATGCTCTTTCTTCCAAATAGCGCTGACCACGTCGCTTCCATTCTGGTTTTTGTCTTTCTTGCTGCAATCTCTGAAGAGCTTCTCTTCCGTGGAGTGATACAACGATTCCTGCACCAAGGGCGTACCTCACAATGGGCCATTCTTGGTGGTGCAATCGCTTTTGCCTTAGGGCACATGAATTTTGTACAGTGGCCATTTCTTTTAGGCGCTGGGGTCATTTTAGGCAGTCTCTACGCCTTATCTGGCCGCCTTTGGCTGTCTATGCTGGCACACCTTTTACATAATGCAATGACCTATAACTGGACTATCCAAGCTGGTCCAGGTGCCTATGGAGACCTTGATCTTCCGCTCCCTTGGCTCCAAACCGGTATGTACACCTTAGCCGCTGCGGCTGCAGCCTTTGGAATTTATCGACGACGTTCTCTAAGGATTTAGGTAAAAAAAAACCCGGTCTCATGGACCGGGTTTTTACTTCACACCAAAGGTGTGATTAGTAGGTTTTGAAAAGCTCCTCAGGCGATCCTGCTGGATTCGTTGAATAACTAATCTTTAACGCTTGAGCCTTGCGCAATTCCTGCTTCAAATCAGAGATCAAACCCATTTTTACATCGATATCTGCCTTGATAGACACCGTGAACTTGGGTCGTTCTGCCTCATTGATTTCTTCCCTTTTCAGGATCACAAAGGACTGAACATCTCCGACGCTTCCTAATTGGTCATCCAACTGAATACGTGGCTCAGAACCGTATAACTCCGTGTTCCTTGGAGCACCCATGTAGATATAGGTCGTTAGGTCCTTGCGATCGAGTTTCTGAATCTCCGTCGCCTTTGGCTTCTTCACGCGGACTAAAAGGGTCACTTCTCGCATGGTTGTCGTTACCATGAAGAAGAATAGCAACATGAATACAATATCAGGCAGCGAAGCGGTCGAAACGGGGGGAGTTTCCTTGGATTTTTTCTTACGAATCTGTGCCATTATCCTCCTACACTTACAGGTTCTGCTTCAGAAATGAACTGAGGATAGACTTCCGAAATGGTTGCCTGCGCCTCTTCGTTCAACAAATCATAGGCTCGGCCGTACTTGCGCTCAGCCAATTCATTACGCAACTCAGAATATGCTCCGAGCAATTCGTTACGAACCTTCACAAACATATCGTAATTGGTTCCACGGTCATTTTGCAATGAAATAATTGCCTTTTGAGGGTTTTCTGAACTCTTTGGGTCCCGAGCACCACGACAGTCCTCGCACGTACCGTCTCCGTTATTGTCAATAAATAACTTAGTCGCTGCACGAAGGTCCGGTAACTCCATATACTCTTCCTCAACTAAAAGCTGATTGTTTGAGTTTACAAGAACCACAAAAATGTTCTTCTCTCGGATTTCATTGTTATCGGGTGGTGGCTCTTCAGACCACGCTGGTAACTTCACCATCAGTCCCTTGTCCACGTCCATAGTCGTTGTGACCAGGAAGAAGATCAAGAGCAAGAAGGCGATGTCAGCCATCGACCCTGCGTTGATTTCCGGAATAGATCGTTTATTTCTAGCCATGAGGCCAAAAGCTTATTTACGAATACGAGACAAAGAAGAATACAAGACAGCACCAACCGCTAAGATGAAGCAGATATAGAAGGCGTTTAAACCCGTTGAAACCCACTTGGTTGTGGACTCATCTACATTGTCATACATCGCAAAGTCAGAACCATCTGCCAAGACGTAGCTCAGAACAAAAATGACCAGCAATGAACCCAGGCCAACAGCTGCGCCGCGCAAACTTGCTGGGTTGATTAGCATGCCATTCACTGAACTTGCTACGGCAAGTAGGGCCGCAATGATGACGAGAACCACTGTGATTACAACAGCTGATCCCACCATGCTATTTGAACCCGAGAACCAGATTCCCAAAGTGGGAATCGCGCCTGCCAAACCTGCCAGCACGGCGGCTCCCATGGAAATTACCCGCACGTTTTTCATATCTGGCTAGTTTTTACTTGTTCTTTTCTTGATAGGCAGCAACCATGTCCAAGAAGGAAATAGATGCATCTTCCATTTTGTTAACGATGTTGTCAATCATCGCAATGATCAAGTTGTAGAAAACCTGAAGAATCATTGCAGTAATCAAACCGAATACCGTAGTCAAAAGGGCCACTTTAATACCTCCAGCTACCAAGGATGGAGAAATGTCACCTGCAGCTTCAATCGCGTCAAACGCATCAATCATACCGATTACCGTACCCATGAAGCCCAACATCGGAGCTAAGGCAATGAAAAGAGAGATCCAAGAAACGCCACGCTCAAGCTTGCCATTTTCTACGGATCCAACAGAGACAATGGCCTTATCCACCATGTCAATGCCTTCATTCATCTTGTCCAAGCCATTGTAGAAAATTGATGCCACTGGACCGCGGGTGTTGCGGCAAACTTCCTTGGCGGCTTCTACACCTCCATTGTTCAAGGCTGCCTCTACGTCCTCTAACAACTTGTCGTTATTGCTAGTTGACATGGCCAAGTAAATGATACGCTCGATGACCAACGCAAGACCCAAAACGAGGGCCAACAATACGAAGGACATAAAGAAGGGGCCGCCGTCGATGAACTGCTTCTTCAACACTTGGGTGAAGCTTGCTTCTTCAACAGCAGTTTCTTCTCCGGCTACTTCTTCAGTAACAGCCGTAGAATCGGTAGCAGCAGTAGCATTAGAGTCAGCAACAACTGTTTCTTCAGCAGCAACCGTTTCAGTGGCAGCAGCTTCGGTCGCTTCTTGAGCGAACACATTTGAGCTAAACAATACGCCTGCGACGAGCAACAGGGTGAAAACCTTTTTCATGGGTTTTTGGGCGAGGTTAGATTAAACAGATTAAATCAAGAGAGGCAAAAGTAGGGGAATTGAGGCTACCTCCCAAGGCACAAGGTAAAGAAATCAATAAGCTTACTTATTGACCGCCATTTGGAGGGCATTCGCATCCCAATCTGATGTTTGGCATATGGCTTCTAGCGCCTCCGCAGGGTCAGAGACAACGGTCCACAGATTCAGGTGTTCAGGACGCATGAAATCTTCATCAACCATTCGTTTTAGCATTTCAAGCTGAGGAGTGTAGAATCCTTCCTGATTGACAATGATGATCGGCTTTAAGTATTGCCCTAAACGCTTGAGGGTAATGGCCTCTAGCAATTCCTCTAAAGTTCCACAGCCACCTGGTAAGGCAATAAGACCTTCCGTGTTTGCCAGCAAAAGTTGCTTTCGTTCCGACATGGTGTCCACAAAAATGAAATCCTCCACCAAGGGATGATTCATTTCAATGTCTTTTAAAAAATGGGGCATCACTCCATGCGCCTTCCCTCCACCTTGAATGATTTGCGTCGCTATGTGGCCCATTAAACCTGTCTTACCTCCGCCAAAGACCAATTCTGCCCCGGCTTCATTAAAAGCTTTAGCCAAACGCTCTGCTCCCGCCAAGTAAACAGGATTCACTTTAGCTGAACCCGCACAGTAAACGGTGATTCGGGCACCCTGAATATTTCGCATACCTATTTGGAATCCTTAAATTTTCTGAGCGCTTCCAATTCTTGAGCAATTGCTTCGGCTTCAGCTGTTTTTAGATCTGCCGCCGCGCGATTCACCTTAGAAAGGTCAAAAGCCTCTTTCAATTTTTCCTTGTATAAAATCTCCAGTTTTTCCTCTGGACTTTTTGATTTGAGCCATCCGAACATATTCACAAAGTTACGCGATGGGCTTCCGTTTAAAGAGTAATCCAATATGGTATTTCTGCCCTAGTTAGCGAAGGATGCAAAGCCCTCAAAATCCGATGTACTTTTGTCTGATGAAACAAAAGCTCCTCTTGTTTGTAATCCTTCTGAGCACCGCTACCGTAGGGTTTTTAGTTTACCTCGGACTCTTCCGAACGCTCGAAGTTCAGTCAGGAGTTGAAGGGGGTTATGCCCTAGCTGGCTATTATCACTACGGTCCATATGAGGAAATTGGGAGCACCTTCAACAAAACAGCACGCGCTGCAGATTCACTAGGCTTTCCCATCGATACGTTAATCGGCGTATACTTCAACGATCCGGAGATCGTCCAAGCGGATAGCTTAGAAAGCTTTACAGGGGCTGTGATGGCCTCAGGAGACTTGAGTTACGTGGGGAACATTGACCCCGGTGCTTTAGAAGTTCTTACCATCTATGAAGGTGAAGCTCTTTATGTTGACTTTCCGCGAAAAAATGACTTGTCCATTATTTTAGGTGCGCTTAAAGTATACCCCTTCCTAACTGAAGAGGCTAAAAAGAGAGGATTTGAAGTAGGTCAAGTGTATGAGATTTACTCGGAATCAACCATCCGGTATGTGTTTCAAGCCTACGCCGAGGCCCAAGATTCTACGATGGGGATTTGGTAATTTTTCGTGTGCTGGAAGGCTGAGCGTACAAATCGTACCTTTGTAGTCTTGAAAGCATTCTTAGACCTTGGCCTCGCCGCCCCCTTGGTGGACGCGTTGGCCCGCGAGGGGTACGAAACCCCCACTCCGATCCAAGCGCAAGCTATTCCATCCGCCCTTGAAGGGCGTGACCTTTTAGGTACTGCGCAAACAGGCACGGGCAAAACTGCCGCATTTACATTGCCTATCTTACAACACCTGATGCCCGTAGCGGATCATCCAGGTAAGCGCCCGATTCGGGTACTTATTTTGACTCCTACCCGCGAATTGGCATTGCAAATTGATGAAAGTATTGGCACCTACGGGGCTAATGTTGCTTTGCGTCATGCTGTTATATTTGGTGGGGTAGGTCAAAAGCCTCAAACGGATACGCTTCGCAGAGGAGTAGATCTCTTAACCGCTACTCCAGGACGTTTACTCGATTTGATGAACCAGGGGTTTGTGGATCTCCGACACTTGACGCATTTTGTGCTGGACGAAGCGGATCGCATGCTCGACATGGGCTTCATCCATGATGTTAAAAAAGTCATTGCCAAACTCCCTTCCAAAAGGCAAACCCTATTCTTTTCGGCCACAATGCCAAAAGAAGTGGTTGTTCTTAGCGATCAACTCCTGAATAATCCCGTTCGCGTTGCTGTTGCTCCCGTTTCTACGACCGCCGAAACGGTCCAGCAAAAAGTCTTTTTTGTTGACCAAAAGACGAAGCGCTTTCTGCTCAAAGAGCTTCTGGAAAACTCAGCAAATGAAATCCCTTCTGTGCTTGTTTTCACACGCACTAAACATGGAGCTGACCGAGTAGTCAAAGATTTAGTTCGAGCAAATATTACTGCCCAAGCTATTCATGGCAACAAAAGCCAAAATGCGCGTCAAAACGCCCTGAAAAACTTTAAATCTCGTGAGACGCGTGTTCTCGTCGCCACAGACATTGCTGCTCGCGGTATTGACATCGATGAGCTCACCCATGTGATCAATTTTGAAATCCCCAACATTCCCGAAACCTACGTTCACAGAATTGGGCGAACTGGACGGGCTGGCCACAGTGGCGTAGCATGGAGTTTTGTAGATGCGGACGAGCGCTCGTACTTGAAGGATATACAGCGCCTGATTAAGATGGATATTCCGGTAGAAAAAGATCATGCATTTTTGCCCGGAACGAAAGTTGAAGGCTCCTCTGAACCTGAGCCTCGCGAAGAGCGCCGTTCAAACCAATCTCGCCCATCTCAAGGTCGTCCATCCCGTACAAGCAATCCACGTGGCCGTTCTAATGGGCCTCGTTCGGCTTCCGTTGGAGGAAGTAAGGAGAGATCGGAAGGCCAAGCAGACAGCCGTAATTCTCGCGGGAAAAGATCAGACACAAATGCCACAGGCGAACCGGGCAGAACTCCGCGCCCAAGCAGAAGCAGCGCCAAACGCAAGCCTCAAGGGTCTGGCGGTCGACCACAGCGCTCAGATAACCCACTAAGTGAAAAAGGGAATTCAGAGTTTCGTGCCAAGCCTTCATCGTCGAGTTCAAAATCATCTTCTCGTGGAACTACCTATTGGGGCAATGATAATTCAGGCACTGGCGGGGCACGAAGTAAAAGTGACGGCTCCAACTCCTCCAGCGGAGGGTGGCTTGACCGTTTTCGCAAGAAGTCATAATTTTCTGGAGCATTAGGAATGCTCTTTAAAATGAATCCATCGGTTAAAAACATCGCCATCACTTTAGGCGCTGCCGTAGCAGGCATGCTGCTCAACGGGCTGTTGATTGCCTACAGTTCCTATTTTGTGGCGCCCCCAGCGGGTGCGGATTTGACGACCGAAGCAGGATTGCTGGCCGCCATGCCGCTAATGGAACCCAAACATTTTTTGATGCCCTTTTTGGCTCACGCGCTCGGGACCTTCCTTAGCGCGGTTTTGGTCAGCCGCTTTGCGACCGAACGCCAATTTTCCCGCGCCATGCTACTCGGCTTCCTCTTTCTCGCAGGCGGCATCAGCATGGTCCGAATGCTCCCCGCCCCCATGTGGTTCATCATCACGGACCTCGGCCTCGCGTACTTGCCGATGGCGTATGTGGGATATCTCGTGGGGAGAAAGAGTTTAAGGGTTTAAGGGTTAAAGAGTTTAAGGGTTTAAGGGTTAAAGAGTGGCGCTTCGCGCTGTTCGTTCGTTGGTTCGTTCGTTGGTTTGTTGGTTTGTTGGTTTGTTGGTTTGAATCAACACCACCGGCGGTCGAACCCATAAAAAAAGGCCCGGCGCTTGCGCGCTGGGCCTTTGCATTCACTTTAGCAGGATGAGAGTTCTTTGGGTAATTGCCGGTGAAAGAGCCCTTAAACGCTTAAACCCTTAAACCCTTCTACCCTTCTACCCCGAAGGGCGAAGCCCGAGGACCTCACTTCAAATCAAATCGATCCAAATTCATCACCTTGGTCCAAGCGGCGACGAAGTCCTGAAGGAATTTCGTTTGGCCGTCGGCGCAAGCATAGATTTCGGCGATGGCGCGGAGTTCAGTGTTGGAACCAAAGATGAGGTCCACACGCGTGCCCGTCCATTTGACTTCGCCGGTCTTGCGATCGCGCCCTTCGAAGGCAGTGCTGTGTTCGTTGGTGGCGGCCCAAGTGGTGCCGAGGTCAAGGAGGTTGACGAAGAAGTCGTTGGTGAGGGATTCAGGCTGTGCCGTGAAAACACCATGCTTAGAACCGCTGGTATTGGCGTTGAGCACACGGAGGCCGCCAACCAAAACGGTCATTTCGGGGGCCGTCAAGGTGAGCAACTGGGCTTTATCCACCAACATTTCTTCGGCGGAGATGGAGTACGCACGCTTGGTGTAGTTGCGGAAACCATCGGCTTGAGGCTCCAACCAGGCGAAAGACTCCACGTCGGTTTGGGCCTCGCTGGCGTCCGTTCGGCCAGGGGTGAAGGGAACCTCCACGCTGTGCCCTGCCTTTGCAGCAGCCACTTCCACGGCAGCACAACCGGCCAAGACGATGAGATCCGCCATGGAGATGGCCTTTCCACCGGTAGCGGAGGCGTTGAACGAGGCTTGAATACCCTCCAAGGTGTCGAGGACTTTACCCAAGTCTGCGGGGTTGTTGGCTTCCCAATACCGTTGGGGGGCTAAGCGCACGCGGCCGCCGTTGGCGCCGCCGCGTTTGTCGGAGCCGCGGAAGGTGGACGCAGAGGCCCATGCGGCACCTACTAATTGGGAGATGCTTAGGCCACTCGCTAGGATTTGGCCTTTCAAGGATTTCACATCGGCCGCATCCACCAAGGCATGGGTGAGCGCGGGAATGGGATCCTGCCAGATAAGCTCTTCTGCGGGCACTTCAGGACCTTTGTAGAGGCTGCGAGGACCCATATCGCGGTGGGTCAACTTGAACCAAGCGCGTGCGAAGGCATCGGCAAATTCGTCGGGATTCTCGTAGAAACGACGTGAAATCTTCGCGTAGGCGGGGTCAAAGCGCAACGACAAATCCGTCGTCAGCATGGTGGGCTGGTGGGTTTTGCCGGCAACGTGTGCGTCAGGCACCGTTCCTGCGCCTGCATCGCCTTTGGGCTTCCATTGATGGGCGCCTGCCGGGCTCTTGAAGAGTTCCCATTCGTAGCCAAAGAGATTTTCAAAATAGTTGTTGCTCCACTTCGTAGGGGTGGTGGTCCAAATGCCTTCCAAACCAGAGGTGATGGTGTCCTCGGAATGGCCTTTGCCCATGGTGTTTTTCCAGCCCATGGACTGCTCTTCGATGGGAGCACCGGCGGGCTCGGGGCCGACGTATTTTTCAGGATCGCCTGCGCCGTGCGTTTTGCCGAAGGTGTGACCTCCTGCAATCAAAGCAACCGTCTCCTCGTCGTTCATCGCCATGCGCGCAAAGGTTTCGCGAATGTCCTTAGCGGCTGCCAAGGGATCCGGGTTGCCGTTAGGACCTTCGGGGTTGACGTAGATGAGGCCCATTTGGACGGCGGCCAAAGGATTTTCCAAGTCGCGCTCACCGCTGTAGCGTTTGTCTGCGAGCCACTCGCCTTCAGAACCCCAGTAGATGTCCTCTTCGGGTTCCCAAACGTCTGCGCGACCGCCACCAAATCCGAAGGTCTTGAAGCCCATGTCTTCTAGGCCCACGTTGCCGGCCAAAATCATCAAGTCCGCCCATGAAATTTTCTGGCCGTACTTCTGCTTGAGGGGCCACAAGAGCAGGCGTGCTTTGTCCAAGTTGCCGTTATCGGGCCAGCTGTTCAGCGGTGCAAACCGTTGAGTCCCTGCGCCTGCACCTCCACGGCCGTCGCCTGTGCGGTAGGTTCCAGCCGAGTGCCAGGCCATTCGGATAAAGAAGGGGCCGTAGTGGCCAAAATCTGCGGGCCACCAATCCTGCGACGTCTTCATGAGCTCGACCAAATCCTTCTTAAGCGCTTCGTAATCAAGGGACTCAAAGGCTGCGGTGTAGTCAAAATCTGCCGCCATGGGGTTGCTTAAGGAGGAGTGCTGGCGAAGAATGTTCAAGTTCAGTTGGTTGGGCCACCAATCTTGGTTGCGCGTGCCGCGGCCTGCCGCCTTAGGGGCGTTATGGCCTGAGAAAGGGCATTTAGCCTCGGAACTGTTCACGTTGTAGGAGGTTTTGCCTGAATGAGCGTCGTGGGACATGAGTATCTGTTTAGAGGGTTGACTATGAGAAACGCGTCAAGGGCGCGTAGGTTTTCCAAACGTAAAAATACCTGCTTTCATCCATAAGTAAATTCAAATATTATTATGAATGCATAAGTTTGTCTTATGGTATCATCTATATCGAGGATTCAGCTTCATTCTTTGGAGGTGCTGATCCAACAGGGGAGTTTTGGGCGTGCCGCAGACCACCTCAACATCTCTCAACCGGCCTTGAGTATGCAAATTCAGCGCTTGGAGGAGCTCTGCGGAGGGGCTTTGGTTCAGCGCAGCAGTAGACCGTTGAAGTTGACCCCATTTGGCGAACAGTTCCTTCCCTTGGTTCAGCCCATTTTGCGTCGCTTCGAGGATTTGGAAGACTGGCTGCAGGACGCCCAGTCGACCGTTTCAGGGCCGCTTCGCCTGGCGGCTATACCGACCATTGCGCCGTATTGTTTGCCCACCGTGCTGCCCGCTTTTTACGCCCAGTTTCCGGAGGTCCAACTGCGTGTGTCCGAACTCCCCACGGAACAACTCCTCGAGGCCTTGCTTCAGGAACGTCTAGACGTAGGATTAATGGCTCTGCCCGTAGCCCATAGTTTAACCCACTTGAAAGTACAACCGCTGTGGAATGAGGCCTTGTGGGTCTACCATCCTCCCAAGCAGTTTGATGGATCTGTACCTGCAAAAGTCCTCCAGGCTTGGCCGACGTATCTTTTGGCGGAAGGGCACTGCCTTCGCGATCAAGCACTTGGCCTATGTGACCCCCAAAAAAGCGGACAGACCTCCGGGTTGCAGTATCAATCGGGAAGTTTGGAAACCCTGATGCGATTGGTGGATGTTCAAGGGGGGCTCACTATTGTACCTGACATGGCTCGGAGCTATCTGACGGCAGACCAAAAGTCCACGCAAACGTCTTCCATTGAAAGTCCCCATGCAGAGCGTCAAATCGTACTCGTGTATCCCGCCAAATCGCACAAAAAAAAGCGGATCGAATCCTTGCACCTTGCCTTGATGGATTATCTTTCCAAGACATAAGAACCCCATGCGCAAAACCTATCCCCACGTAGACGACTACCTCCAAGACCAAGGCCGCTGGCAGGAAGAACTTTCGGCCCTCGTAGATATCCTTCGCGATACGGAGCTGGAAGAGACGACCAAATGGTCTACGCCCGTGTATGTGTACCGCGGCACCAATTTGGTTGGACTCGGTGCCTTCAAAAACCACTGTGCCATTAGTTTTTTCAATGGGGCTTTGCTGCCTGATCCTGAGGGAGTGTTGACCAAGCCGGGCGAAAACACCCAGGCAGGGCGCTGGATCAAATACACCTCGCTGGAGGCCATCCAGAAGGACAGGAAAATGCTCCAGCAGTACATCCAGGACGCCATGGATGCGGAACGTGCTGGCCTAAAAGTGGAGATGAAAACGGTGGACGACTACGAGGTGCCGGAAGAGCTCACCGAGGCATTTAAAACAGATGCCCCGCTGGCCGAGGCTTGGGACGCGCTGACCCCTGGGCGGCAACGGGCCTACATCCTCTTTATCGCTGGCGCAAAACAGTCCGCCACGCGCGCAGATCGCATTGCCAAATACCGCCCCCGCATTCTAAAGGGCAAGGGCATGAACGACTGCATCTGCGGCTTGTCTAAACGCATGCCCAACTGCGACGGCTCGCACAAGCAGCTCCAGAATGCTTAAGGCATCACCCGTGCCCAGTTGGCCAAATGGTGGTAGCCAGGGTGATGGGATGGAAGAACATTTTTATACCGCACTTGGCCGTCTTTGATCACCCAGAGCACACTGCTGTTTTGCTCTTCCACAAAGTACCCACCCCCAGGGAGGTGGTCTACGATACCTTCGGTAAAGCTGAAGATCTCATTGGTCTCCCAAACGGATCGATCAAGCACGTCAAACCCGGGTCGATTCAAGTAGATGCGCACGGCTTGTGAGCTGAAGGACCCAACGTCAAACGCTTGATCGCTCATGGGCCATTTGGACGGGGTGGGGCGCTCATTCTGGAGGCAGTTGTTGTTGAAGACCGTCAGCGTACTGTCGGATTCAATGTCTACGTCGTGCTGGCTATAAAAAGGACCCTCGAGCATGCGGATCACTTTGCCGGTTGAAGGGCGGTAATGCATGATCCAGGAGCCATTCCGGGCACTGATAAACAGATCACCGCGCTTGAAGAAGGGCCCGTCGTACAGGACCGGTTCAATATCGTTGACGTGAATGGGGTCGCCAGGGGTTTCGCTTTTGACCAGCAGATGTGTGAGTCCGTTTTCCATGAGGATTTCGGTCAAACTTTTGTGGAACAAAACCTCCCCTGTGTAGGCATGAATTTGCGTGATATGGTTGTCCAGATAGGGAAAGCGGCCCATTCCCGTGCTAAATACGGGCCTGTAGTACAACGGCTTCCCGGCTTCCTTCTCATAGCTGCAGGCCCATAATGTGCTGTCTGCCGCCAAATTTTTTCCATGGTGGTGGATGATGCTGTCTTGATGCCAGATTCGCTGGCTGTTTTTATCGATCCGAATCAAGCCCGAGTACCAATCCAGCCCATAAATCAACGAACTGTCCGGCAGCATGATGCTGTGCACAATGCGATCTTGAGGCACGGCCAGTTGCGCAATGGTCCAGGTTTTCAGCGTTTCTCCGGTGCGCAGATTGAGAAGGGCTACGGTGCGCGTATCCTCGGCATTGTGGTAACTCGTCAGGACCATCACATCCTCGTCTAGCGTATTCACCGGTTGAAAATCTTCGGGGGTCTTCACAAAGGTTTCGGGAAGGGCTGACACTTCTTCCCTCGCCGCTTCAAAAACGTCAAAAAAGCCCACAAAGGCGCGAAGGGGCGCTTGTAGACCTTCGGGCCAGGTCGATTGGCCCGTACTCACTTGCTTGACGCTCCAGCCAAATAATGACATTCCCGCGACGATGCTGATTCCCGCGGCCAGCCGGCTCATCCACTTTTCTTTCATTCGGCAAAGGTATTCCACAGCCGATTTGCGTATTTTTTGCCTTTAAACCGACCCGAATGCGAAACCTCCTGCTCCTATGTTTCATCCTGGCTAGCTCCCTCCACGCTAGCGCCCAGGAAGCGCTTACCACTAGAACGGAAACGCCCGATATCCCTCCAGGCATCCTCATCCACCACGTGTACTTTTGGCTTGAGCACCCGGATTCCGTTGAAGACCAGGCCGCCCTTCTTCAGGGGCTTGAAACCCTACGCGACATCCCGGGTGTCCTCTTTTTAGTCACGTGTACCCCTGCTCCAACGCTTGCGCGTGATGTGATAGTCAGCGACTGGTCCGTGTCCGAAATGATTCAATTCCCATCGGTAGAAGCCCAGGATGCCTACCAGTCGCATCCCATCCATCTGGCCTTTATTGAAAATTACCAGCACTTATGGAAAAAGGTGGTCGTCTACGACGGGATGACTACTCCTTGAAGGCAGGCCTTACCACGCAGACTTGAACGCCTTTTTACCCCCTACAATGGGCAGTAGAAGTTCCGTGTTCTTTAAGTCTATGGTCAATTCTGTACCGGCTTCTGGGTGCAGCGTAAACTCTTGGTCACTTGAAAAAATCATGAGTCCAATTTGTTGCCCCGCAGGAATGACCTGGTCGTCCGGTTGCAGATCAAAGCTCAAGGAATAATAGGTGCCTGGCACAAGTGGCTCACTGCTGCGCAGGCTTGTATGGTTTT
>Ga0209137_1001330_pt1 | contig 23524 bp, 22 predicted proteins | sample SaaInl5LU_22_DNA_FD_184642 | JGI IMG/M metagenome (GOLD analysis project Ga0209137, IMG submission 184642) | Marine microbial communities from expanding oxygen minimum zones in the Saanich Inlet - ESP_105LU_22_DNA (SPAdes) (version 2) | ecosystem: Environmental > Aquatic > Marine > Intertidal...
TCTGGATTGGCGACAACTTGGCCAGATATCCGTCGCGGAAACCGTCAGTCTGCCAAGCCGCGGCACTAACTAGGCACAGCCCCACTAGCATTCCGCCGAGACTTATGAACAATAGTCGCGGACCAACTGAGTTTCGATTTCTAAACGGCTGTTCAATAAAGCGATAAGTTATAACCGACAGACCGAGTGTAATGATCATTGAAATCGATATTCCAGCAAGAGATAATTCACCCCCTTGCAACATGCGCCCTGTCGCGAAAATCGGCTGATGCCAGAGATATAAAGAGTAGCTGATTAGGCCGATACTGCGAACCGGACCCCAGCTCAATATGCCTCCGATTGCTCCGTCTCGCGTGCCGAAAGTCAAAATTATCGCGCAACCCATTAGCGGTATTAGAAGCCAAGCATTTGGAGTTTCAAAGGTTTCGTCGAAATAATGTACAGACCCTAAAATCAATGCAAGCCCGATAAGCTCGAAGCCCTGCTTTGCCCAACCCGGTAAGCGCGGGAGTGAAATAGGTCGGGCGGCGATAACGCCACCGATCATGAATTCGAAAACCCGACTGAAGGTAAAGTAAAAATTGAACGATGGTGAACTAGCGGATCCGACTTCAGCCAATAAAAGACTAAACACACCGATGATAACAAGAGCAGGAAGCAGAAGCCGTGGCAGCCGATAGAGACCAAACAGCAACAGTGGAAACATCAAATAGAACTGTTCCTCAATCGCCAGGCTCCATGTATGTATCAAAAGCATATAGTCGGCCGAGGCTTGGAAGTACCCAGTTTCCAAGTAGAAGAAAAAATTCGATGCGAACAAAAGTGTCGCGATAACGGCTTGAGCGTGAAGCTTCATTTCTTCTGGTTGAAGCATAAATATCGCTAACGGAAATGTGCAGGCCATCACCACCAATAGAAGGGGTATAATTCGTCGGATTCTGCGCTCATAGAAACGGGCAAAGCTAAAACGCTCTTGCTGCATCTCGCGCATCATGTTTCCGGTGATTAGGTAACCACTGAGAACAAAAAATATATCGACACCCAGAAACCCGCCAGGCACATTACTAAATCCAGCATGAAAAAACAGCACGCTAAGCACAGCTATGGCGCGAAGCCCGTCGATTTCAGGCCGGTAAGTTAGGGCAGAATTCATATCAATTTCTCGAGTAGCTGGTTATAAAATTTCTTATCAACGGATCTTACAAGGCTATCCTGATGCCATAGCAAAGTAAGAGTTCCCTTCACGGCACGGACTTCATTGGCCATGTTTTCAATACTCGCCAAGGTTTCTTCATGACCGTATTTCAGGTAGTTCGAATAACTTACATCCATTGCCATTAATGGCCGCTCGCGGATATGGAGAGTGCGTCGGGTCTTGATATCAAAGATGCTATGTTCGCTACAGCAACCAGTACGAAACCCTGGAAGCCCGGCAAAATGCATAGTTGAATCGTAATCGAGGCCAAGCGTGTCCCAATGTCTCCATGTTTCAGCTGGGTCCCAACGAAGAATATGCTGACGCCCGCCCCACTGATCTTGCTCGACACCTTCCTGCTTTGCAATTTCGCGCATCCGATCCGCCTCCTCACGCAGAAGCGCAGGATCGCGCCAAGTCTCATAGCTTGGATGCAGGCCAATGCGATGACCGCGCGCCGCTGCTTGGCGAATGATTGCCCGTATGCGCAGATCACCGGGTTCATAATGTTCGGCGATAACCTCAGGGCGTGTGCCGAAAATAAAATAGAAGTGGCACTCGACACCCCATTTTTCAGCCATATCCATGAGAAAACAAAACGTATTATTCGGGTCATATTTTGGATCACCACCGATACCTGCAATGGCCCCGAATATACGGCGCAATGCCAGCATCGGTGATCGGCGCTTTAACAAATCGCTCGCGAGTATTCGCGGAAGCTTTCGCACTCGCCGCCCGACAGTAGAAAAAGGTCGATCCACATCATGGGTCATAACCACTTGGTAGTGCCCATCGCGGATGGGCGTTTGCGGGGCTAAAGTCTGAATAGCGCGAATGACGAACGCGGCCATGTGATTGACGACAGGTCGTTGCAAAAGGCCCGCACGATTTGCCAAACTTAGAGCACCCGGAAAACGACCATGATGATCACATTCTGGTCGTAGAAACTCTTCCATCCTGCTCAACCAAAAAAATGCACTTCCCGGTAAGTCGCCGCCAACCCTAATTTCTTGCGCATCAGAACTTATGATAGCAAGGGGCGCAGACGTCTCCTCGCCCTGCGACGTAATTAGCGGTAAGTCATCCGGTATTCCAGTTGTTTGAAACGCCGGCGGAACCGCCCAATGCGTTAGGTTAAACTCGGCTGCGGCTTTAGCGCTATAGAGCGCTTCTGGGGTTGCCGAGAACAGGCTCGTTTCAAAAATGATCCTCTGACCTTCCGGCAAAACGAGGGCAATTTGCTCTGCATCATGAACGTCATCAGCCAGATCAAGGCCAAACAGGTCGTTGAGAAGCACGTGAAACGTATACGTTAGCTCGGGTGCAAAACATTTTGGGCCCTCTAGACGAAACGTCATCTGTCGTTTCCTATCATATCGGACGCGCTTGCGAAGCCTCGTCGCCGCTCGCTGAAACCTTCAGCGTCGTTGGCGAGTTAATCGGCATACCGATAGCGATCCAGCGCCCCAGTCGACCAGCCATATAAAGTAGAAGCAGAACGACAGAGAGCGCACCGAGTGAAACAAGACCTCCATTGACAATCTTGCCGAGGTGGAGCGTGAGTACGCTGGTGAAGGCTAAGTTTAGAGTAGTGCGTGTCGAGCTCAGGCACATTCTGTAAATCAACTGTACAATTAGGCCGGCAATAAATGAAATCAGAACGAGGCCTATGAAGCCAAAATCAAGGAACATGGAACCAACATAGGAATAGGTAGCGAAAGTCGTTTTACCTATCGAGCTACCGGGGTTAATTATATAGAACAGCTCGTTGGCAAAAGGCACACCATATTGGACACCAGGCAACGCATTTAAAAATTGGGTTAAGTGTTCTTGTCCATAACGCAACGAAATTTCGCCTTCGGTCACTCGGGTGATCAGCTCGTATGTATTGTTACCGTTACTGTAAAAAATGCGTTTTGCCATTGCCGCACCAACCGCCGTTATAACACCTTGCGTCTCATCATAACGGTTTGGTTGCAGCGTAACCAATAAGAACACGAAGCCGAACAGCGCAATTGTTGTGCGAATAACGAACTTCATTCTGACGCGTTGAAGATGGGCAACACCAATGAATACCGCTACCAAACCCCAAGCGGCTGGGCCCTTAGAACTCGCCCCGAACAAAGAGAATAAGCTAAATACAAATATAAAAACGAACATCCAACTTGGTAGCTTATTCTCTGTTTTAGCAAAACGGTTGAGAACACACATAACAAGGATGACCTGCCAAGATATTTCATTCAGCAAGGTGAAAATGCCCTGGCCTGAATAATCGCCACCGAAATAATGTGATTTGGTTAGTTGTGCTCGAACGCCTGATAGTTCGGATAATGCTGCGATCAGATCGCCATTAGACAATGCACTAATCAGCGCCGTCAACCCAGGTGGTAGCCCGCCAAAAAGTGCGAGCATGGCGACAAGCCCTAGCGCAACGATAGCATAGAGAGCACCATTCTGACCGCGAGCAATAATCGGGGTAGCAAGACGTTGATCCCGAGAACGGATTGGGTTTGAGCCGTGCATCGCCGTCATTGAACCTAGACAAAAAGCAATCAACGCAGCGCTTAAAAACATAGCATACATCAAAACGAGTTTGTTTGCGATAAACAGGATAGGGTATTGAAAGGTAATAAATACCAGGCAGTAGATAGTCGTTGGCGTCAGCAATAATTCCTTGCCAGATATGACGAGGCAAAGATAAAGGCTAATTATGATCCCGAGGAGCGCGGCCGTAACAATGAATAATGTCATGCTGGATAACACGCAGAGAAAGCAACACAGAGCGCAATCAAAGCTCCGGCAGTTTCAATTCCAAAATCATGACATTGTTTCATAAAACCCCACCACTAAGACAACCAGTCAGATATCTTTTGGTATTTTCTATCGACAAAATTTGATCGTTCATATCACCGCTCTCGATTGCAAGTTGTGGCATGAGATTATTCCAAAATGAATCGTTGCTCACTTATTGCCCTTTGCGGAGCCCAAGTAGCATCTTGATTGCCTCATATTTCATAGACCCACCAGAGATCTTAAAATAGCTTTGCTGCCTGCCACCAAAGGCCCGGAAGAAATGCTCAATCGCAGGAACCATCGAACCTTCAAAATCGAACTTTAAATTTCGTAGCCTAGAAAGCCGGATACTCTCCCAAAGAAGCATTGGCATTGCTCCGCTTTGCCGCAGCTCAGGATCGCCTCCACCTGCGAGATAATACATCGTTGTATCGTCCCAGATGATAAAGAGACCGGCGTGATTACGCCCTTCCTCATCTCTCGCTAAAAGCGTAGCGGCCTGATCCCGCGCACGGGCAGCCTCAAAAAGGCGTATAAATAGAGCATCGCTCACAGGCGCATTGCGACCCTGGCGCTCGAAGGTTAACTTAATCAGTCGGTTAACCTCTTCGATGTCATCATCCATCACCAACTGGACCTGCTTTGCAGCCTTGCGAACATTGCGCCGCAAGCGTTCATGCAAACCATCCCAGATGAAACTTTCCTCGACATCCGCGTCTATCAGGTAGGTCAGCTGCGGCTCAACTTTAAGACCTTGAAGTGTCGCCGGATACCAGTTCTGCTGATCGAAATGAAAGTTCTGCGAAAGCCAAGCATAAGGCGCTAACCCATTATGCAGTTCTTCAAACAGCACAAGCTCTTTGCTCAATCGCTTTTCAGTCTTTTCGCTTTTTATTTTGTAATAGGGACCAAGATATTTAGTCAATGGACCCGAGCCTAGAAGTCTACCACCTAGGCGCCCTCGGCTTTCTATATAAGGCATCCGGGCAACAACTTCGCCATCGTTCTTGACGACAGCTTCACCCCAGCGCCCAGGGGCGACAGCCTCTAGCCACCAAGGCTGGTGAAAAATTGGCCCAATACTTGTTCCAGTTTCCAAAGGGGTAATTGTCGCCGTTGCGGCGGAAATATCAGAGCTAGTCATCGCAACTTTGGTCCATTCTTAAAAATTGGCCCGTCCCGCCATTTTGGTCGTACTCGGTCATCATACGCATCTCCGATATAGATAAAATATCGTCTCGCTCTGGCCGGGTGGCAAGCTTAGAGCTAAAATCAAAAGTCTCTGGCAAATTATGTTTCGGTTTTAGTAGCACGCCGAATTCGGCTAACTGGTCTGCAATTTTCTTGGCTTCGACCTCGGGGGCGTGGCAGAAACGCTCATAGGAAACCTCTATCCAGCGCCCTGTGTCTAATTGCGATAGGTCATTCTCAATGTTTCGATAAACACGGACGACTTGCTCGACAACCTGTTCTGCTGGGGGACGGCAAAGAAGATCTTCGCTGTTTTTAGGCATGACCGAAAACCAGCGCTCTGTTTCACCGTAGATCCGTTCGCGCGCCTCAAGCAGTGAAGCTGCAATATCAGGTAACGATCGGGTTACAACTATGAAAATTGCTTTGGGAAATATTTCGGCTAGCGTTTTAATACGTAGTGAGTGGTAAAGGTTCTTTGACAAGAACGGACCACCTTGAAGCTCGGATATCCGAGCGATTTCAGTTTGCAATTGGCTTGGGTCGCGTCGCGGCAACTCCCCAACGGATTGCCATGGCCATGTCCGTCGACGGGGGAACCACTGCGCCCAAAAATCTCCGCCCTCGCTTGGCGCAGAGCGGCCATCCACGCGGCCCCATTTTGAGGTAAAGCCATCACCATCCGTGCCCGAATACCCCTGAGACGTAAGCCGGTGAGCCAATCCTGGCGCACTGTAAAGTGTATTCATCATATTAGTCAGATAGGCGAAATGAAACCGCGTCACGAGAACCTGATATGTTAAGGTAGAGCCGCAACGTGGAGCTCCAACCATGAAGACAGGCGCATCTTGTGCTTCTATATTGCCAGATGGTTTTGCTATCATTCGCTCCAGACCGCCCGCCAGCCTGTTCGCTACATCCATCACCTGTCGCTTACCTCGCATTTATATATTTCCTTAAATTGACCCAATGCGTGACGGGGTGATCCGGCAATGAGCCGACCCGCTAGTTGGTAAAAATTATCTCGATACATCCCGCAGCATCCACCGCCGGCGACGCCCTGCAAATCGGACACTTTTGTTACTCAGGTAATTATCAGTATAGTTTTTCGCGTATTTTCTGCTTTAATTTCATAGATCGAAACCGCAGATCGGTGTCAGTATTTCGCCGACGCAGAGCCGACCGCAAACCTCGTCGCAGCCGAGCCTGCAGGATATTGATTTCCTGCACCGAACGCGACAGCCTCGGTCGCGCATCATTGACAGGCTTAAACCCCAGATATTGCATCGGCGCCCAGCAGATTGCCTCGATCATATTTATCTGACGGCGGCTAAGCTCTTTGAGGAATTTGCCGCTATTATTTGTATTCGTTGCACTTTCAAGGTTCTTCCATTCATGCAGTTCATTTTCCTCGCCGGGTCCATGCCGCTTCGCTTCACCCTCGAAACGGTAGCCGGCATGATCGCAAACTGCGCGCAGAGCCAACTGTTCATCGGCGATGAACGTCTCGTAAGATATCGGCATCACGCATGAACCGATCACTGGATGGGACATTGAGCCAATACATGCAACCTGTTCATCACGCCACTTGCGCGCGAGTAAGACGATACTCGTGGTTTGATGCGGGCGTTTTAGCTCGCTTAAAATGCAATCTCGCGGATCACGATACAGATAAACAAATCGAGCATTGGGGGTTTCCGCTAAGATTTCTCGGGTATATTTAACGAGCTCAAGATCCTTGCAGATATAGCTATCATAGCCAAATTGTCTGACATAAATATTGTAGAGATGGTCCACCATCGTTGTGATATGGCGGTGGGTACCATGCGCCTTCGTATAAGAGCTTATAAAATCCTGCGTTGACAGACTGTGCTCCCATGGGGCCGGATGCTCGATAGTCAGCTTTAAAAGGTCCTCTGAAATCGCGCTGAAATTTGCCTGGTCAGAAAGATCACCATAGAAAGGTGCGAGTTCATAAAGATGTACCAATGCTTGTATCGGCGGGGGGCCAAACGCATCACTCTGGCAATCGGACAGACGCCTGCGCAGCAGGTTGGTACCGCTTCGTTCTGAAGCAAGGATAAACAGTGGGGACACTTTTTTTGACTTCATGTCAGTTCCTCAGATTGATGCGACCTAGCCCGAACAGACCAACAAGGCTGCCACCCGCGTATTTCGTTGTTAGAGCTAGGTGTAAAATATTCATCACCGCGGAGAAGATCGCAAATAGCGCGACTGCTAAAACCGGAGTACCGGCCAGCCCGCCCAAAACAAGCATTAATATGGTGCCAGCAGAATATCCGGTTTGCCAGAACAGGCCGATTTTTTCCTTGCCGTATATATACATTTTGGAAACTGGGAATGTGATGAAGTTCGAAAACACGGCGGGTAGTAGCAATAATCCAAAGATTACCGCCGGGCTCCATTGCGGACCTAGCACATAGACAATAATGGGTTCGAGCAAGAAATAAGCCACCAGCCCGGCAAGTAATGCGATCGCCGTAAGCGTCCGCACCGCCTTTCTTAAGAGTGGAATGTTCGAACGCCCCTCGCGCCTATTGCGCCCCAACCTCGACACAAAGACTTTTTCCAACGCCTGGTTCACAAAATTCATCGGCGCACGAACCACGCGGTTTGCCATTTCGATATAGCCAACTGTCGCAGTAGAAAAGAACCCTGCCGAAACTAAAATTAAAGATTGCCTGCCAACAGTATTAAGCAAACCGGCAGGTAATGAATAGCGAGGCAATCCTGAATAGGCTCGCAGGACAGCCAAGATACCGCTCGGATCGCGCAAAGCCGCTACTATTTCGGAGCGCTGAGATGAGAGAATTAAAACAATATGCACGAGCGCGATCAAGACCTGACCAGCGACATACCCAAGGATCAAACCCATGCCCGGCCCCATCCGACCGGCCATTGCAATTTGAACACCAACAATCGAAGCCGCTAGCAACGTCTTCGTGATCGCAACTCGTTTAAAATAACCATCGCGCGTGCAACAGAACTCACCAACGGTAGTCACGGCGACCGCGATTGCAGCGATCGGTAACATGAACAGTGCGTTCTCAAATTCGAGCGAGCCCCAAGAACCAGCAGCAATGCAGACCTCGATCACAAGCAGCCAGATCACCATCAGCCCCGCCATCCCACAAATTAGGCTGGCCGTTTCACCCGTTGTAGTTGTCGTTAACAACCCGCGTTCGTAACGCCCAGTGGCTGGGATCGACAATATTTGGCTCACAGCGATGAAGACTGCCATACTGCCAAAATCCACTGGGTCGTAAAGCCGTGCGAGTATTGGTATCGTGGCAAACAGAATGAGTTGGCTGCCTGCTGCACCAACCGACATTATGCTTGCATCTTTAGCAATTGAGCTGCTCAGCAAACGTTTTAGAATACGTTTCACCGAGTTTAGCATTTACGGTCGATAGGTTTAACTGCGAATGGTGTCATCTCAACGACGCTCAATCCAAGACGCCCTTTTCAGCAAAATATGACACGACATCTTCCCGGCTTAGGGCAGGCTCGACAGCCGAATTGTAAGGGCGGTCTGGCCGTGGGCAATCTCTTAGGTGGTTATAGATCGGAGCTTTCGAATCGGCGAAAGCCGAAAGCACGACGAAAAAATCACCGTATTCCCGAGTCCGGCGAACCTCTTCGTCATTCATCAGTTCCTCATACATTTTTTCACCAGGCTTAGAGCCAATCTCGACAATCTCGATATCTCGCCCCGGGGCCAGCTCATCGCGGATTACATGGGCAATGTCCTCGATGCGGGCGATTGGCATTTTGGTAACCATCACCTCGCCGCCACGGGCTAGCCAAACGGAATCGAGCACAAGCCGCGCCGCCTCTTCCAGTGTCATGATGAAACGCGTCATTTGCTTATCTGTCAGCGTAATCGGCCCACCAGCCTCGATCTGCCTGCGAAACAGTGGCACCACGGAGCCACGAGAGCCGAGCACATTGCCGAAGCGGGTTGAAGCAAAAATAGTACCCTTTTTTGGATCACTGAATTCAATTCCGTTAGACGCCGTCTCGGACGCCGCAGTCATCAAGCGCTCACCCATTAGCTTAGACGTGCCCATCACATTTGTTGGGTTAACGGCCTTATCCGATGAAGTGAAGAGCACGCGCTCTACACCATTTTCCTGCGCCGCGTCGATCACGTTCTGCGTGCCTTGAATATTCGTTGCAATCGCCTGAGCCGGGCTATCCTCACAGAGGCCGACATGCTTGAGCGCAGCGGAGTGCAACACAATGTCAACTCCGCGCATTCGAAGCTTTAGCGATTCGCGGTCTCGGACATCGACAAGGTGGCCTGAGACCTTAGCACTATCGCGATACTGCTCGATCTGGAAGAACAGCTCGGTCTCGTTGTTATCCACGCATACAACATGCGCAGCTTCACTATCTACCAATTGGCGCACCAACTCAGCGCCAACTGTTCCACAGGCACCCGTCACGAGCACAGTCTTGTCCTTAAAAGATTCCATAATACTTAACTCCAACTTACGCGCGGCATAATACGACCCATGACAATCCGGTCACGGTTTTCCGAGATACGCTCGAGCATTGAGCTCAGCACATAGTCGGTCATGTAATTCGGCTGCAGCCCCAAATCAATCAACCCAGTATGAGTAGGGTTATAATAGTGTTCTTCTTTTTCTTTTCTTGGGTTGGGGATCGACTTGATCGCCACATTCAAGCCCATCTGATCACCAACCGCCTTAACGCGGTCGGCCAATTCATTGACTGTAAATGTCTCGGTCAATTGGTTGAAGATCCGCAATTCACCCTTACCAGCAGGGTTTTCGGCCGCCAATCTCACACATTGCAAAGTGTCACGTAAGTTTAGATAACCACGGGTCTGGCCGCCGCCGCCATAGACGGTTAGCGGAATACCAGCCACCGCCTGTACCAAGAACCTATTTACAACCGTTCCAAAAATATCGTCATAATGGAAGTTAGGACATAGCCTCGGGTCAAGATCCGCTTCAGCAGTGGAGATGCCATAGACGGGACCTTGCATAAGGTCAGACACGCGCAGACCATGGGTGCGCACGTAAAACCATAGCAAATCAGTGTCGAGCACTTTGGTGGTATGATATAGAGAGCTAGCTGCACGCGGATAAAGGAAAGTGTCCTTACGGCCTTTGTGTTCAATATCGATCCACCCCTCTTCGATGTCGATGTTCGGCGTGCCATATTCACCCATCGTTCCAAGCTTGATGATATGAGCATCTGGCGCCAGCTCTTTTACCGCCCAAATACAGTTGAACGTCACGTCAAGGTTGTTCTGGAAGGTCTCACGCGCTTCACGAAAACCGCGCATGGAATACGGCGCAGAAGGCTGTTCAGCAAAATGCACAACCGTATCGGGCTTCATCTCGCGCACAAGATCAAACATAACGTCTGGATCGGCTAGATCGCCTATTCGGACACTCATTGATTTGCCACTAATTTTCTCAAAAATCGCAGCACGCTCGCTGAGACTCGGAACACCGATCAACGCATCACTGTCGGTTGCCTCGGCTATTTGACGTCGCATATAGTTGTCCGCGACCATGACTTCATGGCCCGCAGCCGCAAAATCCATTGCCGTTGGCCACCCAAGATAGCCGTCTCCACCCAAAATGAGTACACGCATTTTTTTCTCCAGTATCTGATTGAAAATTACTAAGCCACTGATTTGGCTATGAAATACCTAATTGTACGCCGCAAGCCCTCGTGCAAAGGAACACGAGCCTTCCAGTCCAATAGTTTTTGCGCCTTGGACGTATCGGAAAAGTTCCGCATAACATCGCCGACACGCTTTTCACCGAAGCACGTTTGGGGTTTTTCCAAACCCTCAGCCTCTAAAGCTATGATCAGCGCATCTGTCATTTCGCGAACTGTTGTCTCGCGGGCCGTAGCTATTTGAAACGTCTCTCCACCAATACCGTCCACGGTGGCAGCGAGCTGAACGGCAGCAATCAGATCAGAAATGTGAATGAAGTCGCGGGTCTGACTGCCATCGCCATAGAGTTCCAAGGTCTCACCTTGCATGGCTTCTTTAATGAACTTGGCGACGACCGATTGTTTATGCCCCGACCCCTCACCATAGACATTGCCAAACCGCAGGCTGACCGTCTGAATGCCAAAGCATTGGTAATAAGCAGAACAATAACCTTCGCCAGAAAGCTTCGAGGCCCCGTAAGGTGAAGCGGGATGAGGTGCCATCTCTTCGTGAAGTGGCTGCATCTGCTCACCAAGCGGCGCGCCAGAGGACGCGAACACAAAGCGCTGGACACCTGCCGCCCGGCAGCCCTCAAGCACATTAAGCGTGCCGATAACGTTGACCATACAATCGGCCATCGGGTCTGTAACCGACGGTGCAACGCCTGTATTTGCCGCCAAGTGAACAACGACATCTGCCCCAACAAGGCTAGTCGCAACCAGGCCAGCATCTAGGATATCCCCTTCGATAAGCGTCAGCTCGCGCGTCCAGTCGGCCACTGTGGCAGAGGCTTCTTCAAATTTCCCAACAAGTGATAGGTCATCTCGCGAACCCACCGATAGGTTATCGAGCACCCGCACATGATGATTACCAGTCGCGAGCAATTCAGAAATTAGTGCGCGGCCGATAAAGCCACAGCCGCCAGTCACAAGCCAATTCATTATTTGTTACCTTCATTGTTGATTTGTCGCCTGTTTGGCGCAAATAGGATTTGATAAAGTCGTTACTTTCTGCTGTGGGTAAAAGTGTGAACCCACAACTATGCGACCGACCGCATCATCGGATTTCCGTATAAAATTTATTTGGATTAGCAATCATATTGCCCCAGAAAAATGCTGGGGCTGTAACGCTCTGTCTGCAGGGTGACCTGTAGATTGGCAATTTTCATGAAGTTATCTGCGTAACGCCTCATCTTTGACGCTCAAACGCAATTATCTATATTCGAAAACAGGTGGGATCACTCTCCGTCAAAACCCACCTCCTCTTCGAGCGCCTCAATCTCCATACGCAGATTGTCGAACTCCTGTCGCTTGCGGCTAATGAAACGGTGGGTGAGTAGAGACTTTTCGCGAATACCTCTAGGGGTAAGTAAATAGGCATACTGGCCCTTACGCGGATTTTTTTTGAAGTTGTCGAGCTTCACAAAGCCTTTTTCGACCAGTGCTGTTAATGCGTAATAGGCAGAACCATTGGAAATACCAACCTTATCTGCGATTTGACGCGAAGACATTTCGGGGTTGCTGCTGATTAAACGCATGACCCTTAGACGAACATCTTCCTGTTGCTCCTCGCGACGGCTAGCCAATATTTTGCCCCGGAACGGCTACCGCACCGAGCTTCGTATTGAAACGCTGCTCGGTTGAAGTAGAATAGAAATAATGGTCTTTGGTAAACATGTGTGTTCAATAATGAGAACTAGGCGAAAAAGCACTCACGGTCAACACACAAAGTGGTTTCCTATCACTTAATTGGTGTCACCAAATAAAATCAACCGCCCCCTCACAAATTGTAATAAATGCTATAATTCATAAACTTGCGGTAAATTTGGAATTAAGAAAAACTAAATAGCACCAAGCGAACGCCCCTCACCAACAACATTCCGCTTTAAAACTTGAAATTAATTACGTTCAAATTTGAGCATATAATAACTACATTCATTGGACCCGAAGCCAACCCAGAGTTTTTAACCAAAAGGCCTGAGATCAACATTTGATAATAAGATAGATTTTTATTCTCCACAGCCGTTTGGGCCTTATAGATATTAATTTTATCATACGTTTAATAAAAAGTGGCAAACAACATCCAAACTACCAGCATGGCTTAGAAACACTATCAGCGAAGCGCATACGCAGTGCAAAGCTAGCTGAACTAAGAGTGATCGAAGATGACCTGATAAAGCGTGGACTAATTTGAGATGCTGGGCAAAGCATCTAGTTTTCAAAATTCGCTTCGTAGTGTAGGGTAATATTGTATATTATGGTAATTTTGAAATATAGGTCGATGACGTGTTCTCAACACTTTTGAAAGCACTGTTGGCAACAACAGCAAATAGCTTGGGACTTGGTTCAAAGAACTTAAATTCTGAAAACTTAAAGTCATGGATTACTTTACAGAATGCAATTTATCACCTGATCGAAAACGATCCACGTTACAAAATAATTATCTGGGATTGTGACAATCGCAGACAATTATCAAATCGTAAAATAGATGAACGTGATTTAACCCTTAATGAAAATATTATTGGGAACAATGTCAGCATCTCTTTTGAATGGAGTAGCGACCCTTCATACCGATTAATTCTGATAAGAAAAAACCTTGCACGACGTATCCAAACTCCAGTGGAAAAAAGCGAGGGAACGTTAAACGGCTATTGGGCAAAAGAATATAATTGGGACACAAAAAAAGTGGAGAAAATTTGGCGCGACGGAGAGTATAACAAAGCAAGAGTTAACAAAAACCTTTATGTATTAATTAATAATTTTGGACAATTTGGACTCACCCATAACTACGAGCGGGAGTCAAAGTGGTTGGATTTTATAGATCATCTGTTTGAAAAAAATATAATAATTAATCACCACAAAAAAGATCAAAAATAACAAACTATCCATAGCTTAAAGGTAACTTTTACCGATGCATAGGGCCATCTATTTATATGAAGAGGAAACCCAGTTAGAAAAATAGTTCGCCTCGCCATCTCAATCGACGCAAATGAAATATTTCAAAAAGCAATGTGAAGGTTCAGGCTGCAGCTGGCTCTCAGAGGCTTCAAAGCTGCACTACCCTACTTATGGAAAAATCATTGGCACAGTCTGAGGAATTAGCCAGAGCAGAACATGACGCTAGCGTGCGGCGTAACCAAGCGATAAAAAACTATCGACAAACGTTGAAACGTAAAGACAACGACAGCGCTTTCAATGTGTCAAACCAAATTTGCTGGCACCGAGACAGCTATCCGGCCGCGTGATGGCGGCTAAGCAGATCGACTATGACATCTGATCTACTATGACGCCGATCGATCACAACAATCGATCGTAAGCCATCACAAATTTCTTGAAGTTTGGTAGCGGAGGAGAGACTTGAACTCCCGACACGCGGATTATGATTCCGCTGCTCTAACCAGCTGAGCTACTCCGCCCTAAATTTCGTAACGCTCATTTAGCATATGCCCCTCAAATTGCAAAATATATTTGTTATTTGGCGGCATAAAATGGCCTGAATTTAGGTTAACTGAACTCGTAAACAGTATTTTAACCTTTTTTATCTTTAATGATTAAATAACCAAGCACCCAAGTCGTATTAAATAATAACACAAAACCTTAATTGCGGGAGATTACTATGCAGCACAACGTTATCGAACTGAGTGAATTCCGCAAAAACCTTCATAATCGCCATAGTTCTAATCTTGCCGCCAATGCCAATGATGGCCTGAATAGCTCGCTAGACGTTAGGCTTCCGCAAGAAGAAATTGAACGTTTGGAGACAATCCGAGACAGCGTTGAGTGTATACTCGACACCGCAACAACCCGCCATTGCGATCCGGCCGCAGTATCTTTTGCTGCCGGGCGTTTTGCGGCGATGCGCCTGTTTCAGCTACAGGGACGCGCGCAAACAATGGCATTTTTCAATCAGTGCATTGAAACGCTTGAGTTAGCGGAAGATCTTTTCCAAAACTAAACTATGCTTGCCAGAATCGGGTCTCTCGCCCTAACCTATTGAAAAAGAGAGATGATGATTTGCAATCACCCAAACCAGAAACCGTAACATCTTGGCAAGAGCGATGCTTAGAGCTATTGGAACCCGCACGTTCTGCTGACAAAACTAGCCAAGCCGTCGATATATTTCTAAGCGCATTAATCCTCGGCAATGTAATTGCCGTTACACTCGAATCCGTGGCCAGTATTGGTGCCCAATATAGCCAAGCCTTTCATATTTTCGAAAGCCTGTCCCTAAGCATTTTCGCCGCAGAATATTGCCTGCGACTATGGGCCAGCGTAGCACGATCTGACAGCAAACATGCATCCGCTTTCCGGCGCCGCCTCGAATATATGATCAGCTTTAACGGTGTGGTGGATTTGCTAGCCGTCCTGCCGGGCCTAATTGCATTTCTGGTCGCGGCACCCGACATGCGCTGGTTACGCGTCATGCGTGTCATGCGCCTGCTTAAGCTATCAAATTATTCGCGCGCTTTAGAAGATTTTGTATCGGCTATTCGCGGACATACACGTTCATTTCTCGCCGCTACATATTTATTCGGCATTTCACTATTTTCCGCTAGCGCGTTGATTTATATTAACGAGAACGATAGCCAGCCGGATGTCTTCGCATCAATACCCGATAGCTTATGGTGGGCGTTTATAACGATTACGACGGTTGGCTATGGCGACGTAACCCCGATCACACCTCTAGGGAAAATTGTTGGCGCATTTACAGCCATGCTCGGAATATTTACTTTGGCCTTGCTGACCGGCATCGTCGCGAATGCTTTTGCCCAACAAATCATCCGGCGCGAGACGATCTTCGAAGCCGAGGTATCATCCGCACTCGCCGATGGCATTATCACCGAAAACGAAATGGCTCAGATTGAAGCCTTAAGATTGCGCTTCAACTTTGACGAGGAATATGCGCGTACGATCATTGAAACACTCGCCGATTTAGAACAAGCCAGTAGAGACCAAAATTAAGCGCCAAGTTAATCTCCAGAAAACCCTAAATGTTATCCTGCCTGTGTCGTAAACACTAAGGATAGGAAACGTTATGGATGCAGGTTTTTTACTAAAACACGACCATCGAGAATGGCCGCGATTAACGGTCAAGTCCGGTGAGGTAATTATTGAGCCTCAATCGTCGACGGATCGTGCCTATATTTTAGAAAGCGGCATAGCCAAGGCATCCAACTCGCCGCGCCTGTTTATATCAGGCGACCTATTATCGGCAGTAGAGTTTCTTGTTTGCGAGACCTATTCACACCGCATTATTGCGAAAGACACGGCACGCCTAATCGTCTTGGCACGTGAAGATATAAAAGACCTCTTAACACAATCTCATACCTTAACCTGGTCGCTTTCATGCATGTTAGCTGCTGACATAATCAAACGCGATGCTGCATCTCCCTCCCCCGCATCGCGTTTGATTTAACCGAAAGCAGTCATGTGAATATTCTCGATATATCCGGTAAAAAGAATCTCGCCTTTCGCATGTTACACGGCGAAGCTCTTTTCCAATACGGGCAAGTTGCCCAAAACATTTTCCTAATTGAGCGTGGCACGCTTCAAATAATTGACGCTCAAAGCAATACGGCAATCCGACAATACGGTGCTGGCGATTTAGTAGGCATACCCGAAGTATTGGGCGGCATGCGGTGGCCGGCGACGGGAATTATACATGGCGTGAGTGATGTTCGCATCTTCTCAGGCACGGCCCTACTTCAACGAATTGACGAAATGCCCAATGAAAGCAAGGGGTTCATCGCGGGCCTTGCTAGTTTATGCGCCTAAGTCTGCAATAAAACCTCGGTAAATCCCAAACAAAACCCTAATCTAAAACCCAGACAATGCCCCGCAAGTCTGTCTAAACTCGATCTAATATTATGCAATGAATAAGTGAATATGAAGCTTCATATTGGCACGCAAAGTGCAAACCTAATATCGAATAACGAACGTATTAGATTAATTGGAGACCCATTATGTCCACTCATGTTTCACCGCTTCAGAACCCGACGCCAGCGCCGATCCCATTTGGTCGCGCACCAACGCAGCGTAAGGTTAATGATTACCCACATATCGAATATGTATTTTTCTCAGAAAATGGTGATCTCGAAAAGATATTTACCAAGCCTCTAGGCGACTACATGGTCGATGCTCGCGGCGACCTGCCAGCTGAATTTATCGGCCCTCCAGCACGCCCAATATCTTAAAAATATTCCTTTATGTCCGAAGGTCTTATCTTCGCTCAAGTCACTGAACTGGCTTGAGCGGGACAACCTCAAAGGCAACTATAATTCACGAAAAATAATAATAAATTTGAGTTTAAACGTGCTCTCTCACAGAACACATTTCTGTCCCACATTAAAATAAATAATAGGCGAACGCCGCAACCGTTTTACACGGGGCATCCGCATGAGCGTCTCACCTGTAAAACGCAATCAGTATCGATCTCTTACGATTACCGTTCAAACATTAAGAGTAATGGGCAATCTTAGCTAAACGGCGACGCTCTGCAGAGGAAGGGATTTTCAATATTTGACGATATTTTGCAACCGTACGTCGTGCTAAACGCACGCCAGACTCGGTTACTTTCGCAGCAATAGCATCATCGCTAAGTGGCGACTTCGGGCTTTCCTCAGCTACCATCTTGCGGATCATTTGACGAACTGCAACGGCCGATGCCCCACCTTCTGCATCATCCTCTTGACCAGCCAAAGCAACACTGAAGAACGACTTCAGAGGAAAACTTCCGCGTGGTGTCGAAATCATAAGGCCAGTTGTTACACGGCTAACCGTGCTCTCATGCATGCTAATCGCCTTGGCGACATCACGAAGCAATAAGGGCTTAAGCGCATTCAGGCCATCTTCAAGAAACGCAGTTTGCTGCTTAATAATCTCAGCCGTGATAAGTAATGTTGTGCTGTTACGTTGCTCCAAAGCGCGTTTCAACCACCGAGCTGAAGACACAGCATTTTGGGTGAATTCTTCAGCTTCTTTAGCGGCTTTTCGCTCTGCCAGCTCAGCAGCAAAAGCTTCATTAATGACAATCGCCGGCAGAGTTGAATTATTCAATTCCACGATCCAGCCATCCTTGCCTTTATGGGCGATAAGGTCTGGCGACGTAATTTGTTGATCCGAGAAAATAAACTCTTCACCTGGCTTCGGATTAAAACTGCGCACCAAACGGAGAAGTTCCTGAATACGTTGGTCGTCACATTTACATTTACGCATCAAGGAACGCATTTCTCCAGCTGCGAGCAGTGGCAAGTTCTCAAGAAACAATTCCAAGTCTGCCGTTAACAGGCCTTGATCGCGGGCCTGAATTTGCATGCATTCAACAAGACCGCGGGCAAATAATCCTGACGGTTCAAAACCCTGCATCACTGACAATACGTCAGCTAAATCTTCGTTATCGACACCAGCCTCTTCAGCAATTTCTTCGACCGGACGACCGAGCCAACCCGATGGCTGAAGCGATTCTAACAATAATTGCGCCATCATCCGTTCGCGGCTCGTTGCAAAAACCATATCGATCTGACGACCGACATGGGCATAAATAGAATCTGAGCGATTGGCGACATTCGCTGTTAGCGTATCCCAATCCACACCAGACGAACCTGTAGAGACATCAGCTTTCCAAACCGCATCCGAATCGGCACTTTCAAAACGATTTTCGAAATCACCATTTTCCGTAGGATCCTCGGCATTCGATGTACCTGTCTGAATGGCCGTATCCAGCGCTTCGGCATCACTTGCTACAGGAGTTGTGGCACTATCCACGCTCTCTGGCATGATAGGCTCGATCCGATCACTTTCCCCTTCTACTTCTAGAAAAGGGTTTTCAAGTGCCTGATCGGCTAAATATTGTGTGAGATCCAAATTCGACATTTGCAACATGCGTATCGCCTGTTGCAAGCGCGGGGTCATCACCATAGATTGCTTCTGCTTGAGCCTTACGGACTGACTTAACTGCATAACTCTCTCCTCATTAAAACGTGAGAGCAACATGTATAAATTCGGTTAACTTTTCAAAATAACAATTTGACGGCGGCGTTTGTCAAAATGAATTTGGAAAAAGCACGATAAATCAGCTGGTTACCTATTTTTATATTGGATATTATTTATTGCTGTCAAAATATAGACATATAGTTTGCACATATTTGAGAAATGGCATTAAACTTGCCGAGTAAGTATTAGTGAGTTGTAATGAGTATCAGTAAGTAACGGAAATGAAATCAGCCATGACAGATAAACAAGATGATCCCATTGCCGTGAAGCCCCCCAAAAAAGACCAAGGCGCGAAACGGCGCCGCGTCAAAAGCAAATCAGACGCGGACGAACCCATTTGTCAGCGCTGCCTGCATATACGGTTTTTCATAGTTAGTGTTCTTATGCTGTTTATTCTTGGTTTGACGGCAGGCGATAAATTGCACTTTTTGCAAGCCGTCACGCCACCCCGAGTTGCCGGTGCCATGATGATTGGCGGGGTCGTTATGGCAGTCTTTAAGATCTTGTTTTATTGGTTGGACAAGCGGCAGCTTGCACAACAGGAAGCTGCGTCAAGTGAAGCTTAATAATAAGAATAGATAATAAGCCTATCGGCTTTCGACCAACCGAACCGCTAGTTGTTGATTTGGGTAAAATCGACCATAAGTATGCCCCGTGAAAAAATTCACAGACCAGTTATGAACTGGCGCATAATTATTAGGTTCACTCGTCCAATACGGCTCTGACGATGTGCCGGGGAAAGCATCGGCATCTATTTTCGGACGATCACATTTGTTGCAGACTAACGCCTCCAACTCTTTACGTGTCGGCAAGCGCCAATTGGTTCCGCCTTCGACATTCAACTTTTCTGCTTCTTCCAATGCAGCGTCAATCGAATATCGCCCGACCTCGCCTATGCACAGCGTTCCGTTCCAAGTTTGACCTAAGCTGCATCGCGCCCAATTCACACCTAATGTGAGATCAACAACTTTATCATCTTGTTGAATGTAGTCACCTGCAACGGCAGTCGATGCGCGCAGACCCAATGCAAAGCCAATAACCAACATCAATGCCGCAACCATAGACAGGCATTCGATGCGCATTCTCAAATCAGTATTGCTATCCACGCTAAGACCTCTCTCCAGCTAATCACTTCGATATAACTTTCGGGCTCCATGCGCTTTCATCGGCACAACCGTTCAAAACGCATTTCTTGCCTTCATCATTACCATAGCCGCCATTTACAAGTTTCGGCAACTTGATTATGATTTTTATAGTCAAAATCAGTAATTTAAATTGTTTGGTTAATTTATGATAGTTGGTACTCTTCTTGCAGTATGTTGCGTAAGTATTTTTAACAGTAGGTTTTGTAATGGATTTAGCATCGATAATAGGTTTTTTGGGCGCCGTCGGCATGATACTTTTTGCCATGGTGATCGGTGGCGGTATCGCGCCGTTTTATGACGTCACATCTATTCTGATCGTTTTTGGCGGTACTTTTTTTGCTGTCATGTACACCACCCCGCTCCCGACATTTTTAGGAAGTTTTGCTGCAATGGGAAAGGCATTTATGCCGCCTGTTAAAAAGCAGGATGAATTGGTTGAGCGTATGGTCGAATTGGCTGGCATCGCCAGAAAAGACGGTATGATGGCGTTAGAAGGCCAAGAAGTTCCTGACAAATTCTTTTCCAAAGGCATGCAGATGCTCGTGGACGGAGCAGACGAAGTAAAATTGATAGCTCAACTCAACCAAGAAATTAAAGCCATGAAGGCGCGTCACTTAGAAAATCAACTGGTCGTCAAAGCATGGGTCGACATTGGCCCAGCCATGGGAATGATTGGGACACTCGTTGGACTGGTTTTGATGCTAGGTAATATGGCGGATCCAAAAGCGATTGGACCGGCGATGGCCGTTGCCCTTCTGACAACGCTCTATGGCGCGTTTGTTGCCAATGTAATGTTCTCACCGATGTTGACCAAATTAGAAGGTTACACGGCATATGAAGTTACCTACAGAGAAATGGTTGTAATGGGTCTAGGCAATATTGCCCGAGGTGAATCGCCTCGCAATATTCAAGATCAGATGATCGCTAACTTACCTCCAAAACTGCAAGAGAAGCTGCAAGCAGCATAATCTAGTACATAGCGAGACTGAAGGATATTAGGCCATGGCCGAAGCCGTTGAAGAAGAACCCCTAGAAGCTCCAGAAGAAGAGTGTCCGAAGTGTCCACCTGTTGGTGCGCCTGCTTGGATGGCTACGTTTGCCGATATGGCCACGTTGCTTATGGCGTTCTTCGTTCTCATTCTTTCATTTGCTGAATTTAACATACCAAAATTTAAGCTCATCTCTGGCTCGCTACAAAACGCTTTCGGCGTTCAGCGTACGGTTCCAGTGATCGAGCAGCCTATGGGTACAACCGTGCTGTCTCTATCTTTCAGCCCCTCGCCTGCACCGTCCGTGACAGACAACATGTCTCAGCAGACAACACAGACGACACAGCCGAATTTGGAAATCGAGAGCAAGAAAGAAGATGCTCAAGGTGGTGAAAATGAAGCTGGCGATTCTGGTGGAGGCGATCAAGCTACCAACGAGCTAGTTGAAACGCTTAAAGAAGCGATCGCCCGTGGAGACATCGAAATAGAAACGATGGGCAAAGACGTTGTCGTTAACTTCACTACGACGGAAGCACCAGAGGCTGACTTACCTGCTCTATTGCAGCAAACGCTTAACGCGATTGAAGAAATTAAAAAGTCGACTGGAACTGCGGATCCTGAAGAATTATTTGGCGGTATTGAGAAGAAGCTCGAGCAGCTCGCACAAACAATGGCCGATAACCAATCCGAACAAGGTGGAGAAGGCGACACTGGCAATAAGTTGTCAAAAGGCGAACAGGTCGAGCAAGCGATTATAGCCGAGGACGAATTAAAAGTTGCTCTGAAGCAAGAAATCGGACAAGGCCTTGTTGATGTTCAGCGTGAAAAAGACCGCGTGATAATTACGGTTGGCTCCGGTGGTGCCTTTGGTTCTGGTTCGGCTGTTCTAACTCCGAACGCGCTGAAAATTATGGATCAGATCGCCGGTGTAAACGCCGAAGGCTCGAGCCGGATCAATGTCTCTGGACATACGGACGACGTGCCTATGTTATTTGGCGCCCAGTATAGAGACAATTGGGACCTTGCCGCGGCACGCGCCTCTAGCGTAGTTCAGGCACTTGAGAAGACGGGGAAGGTTAACGGCCAAAGAATGCAGGCTGTGAGCTTTGGCGAATCTAAGCCCCTCGCACCAAATGATACGGCGGCTGGACGCAACAAAAACCGTCGAATCGAAATCGAAATCAATTACTAGTCGAATATATACATGACCATTCAAGGCCAGTTCTAGCCATAGAGCTGGCCTTTATTTATGGTCCGCGACATAGCCCACACATGATGACCTTCTGCGCTCAGGAGACAGTTTCCTGAAAACTAAACGCTTGCCGCTATTTGACTTGATACAAAGTCATGCTCTATGATTTTTCTGCATAGACACCATAAACAGTCAACTCAGCATAAGTCCTAAGACGCTTCACAAAGCACTCTAAAAGGGCAAGTTGTCTGTATAAGAATTAATAATAAAACAAATGGAAGACTTTATAGTGAATAACTTTCAACAATACTGCGACTTTATCCGTCGGCATAAGCGCGAGTATTTTTTAAGTCGATTTTTTTGGTGGATGTTTATTTCCCCATTTGTCTACATATTTTTGAGCCTATTATTCGCCCTTCCATTCGCCCTTGGATCATTATCATCAGGATTATCGCTCAGCCCAGTTTTATTATATATAGCTTTCCTAATTGTTACAGCCGCCTTAATTATCGCATTGGATTTATATAGAAAACCCTACAACAATGAAGATGGCGGTAGCAAAAGTCTTGATGTTTGGGAATTTGGCATAGCCAGTTTTATTGCATATATTTTAACTACGGTAGGTTGGACTACTGGGGCCTCGATTCTTGCGACGGTAGGGAGCGTAGCGTTAAGCTTTTTTTGGTTTGTTGCCGCTTTTTGTCTCGTCCTTTCAATTTTAGCAAAACCATATAATTATTTATTTGGTCTCAGAAAACCTTCCAACTTATGGGTAACCTTATTAGATACGGAAAATTTATTTTTGAATATAAGTATAAGTATTTCTTCAGTCGGTTTTTTTTGGGCGTTCTTTCCTCTGGCGTTTGCTTCGGGAGCGCTTCCCCTGCCTTACTTTTGGTGGGTGGCTGGTTTAATAGCTGTCATAATTGTTGCCGCGGACTTACACCAAAAGCCCTACGACACGAGGAGTGGCGGCTTTAAAAGTGTCGATGATTGGGGATTGGGATTAGGGTTTTTTGTTGCCAACGGTTTGGTTTGGATAGAATGGACTTGGGAAGGTTCTGTGGGCTTAGCTTTTTTAGGGCTAATCGATCTTGTTTTTGCCTTCAGCAGTATTATGGGCTTGTAGGACGTTTTGATTGGGTTCAAAAAGCGGAGTGAACGGGAATAGCGTCACCTATTCTTCTCTCTACTGTCTCTACTGTCTCTACTGTCTCTACTGTCTCTACTGTCTCTACTGTCTCTACTGTCTCTACTGTCTCTACTGTCTCTACTGTCTCTACTGTCTCTACTGTCTCTACTGTCT
>Ga0209137_1001339_pt1 | contig 23475 bp, 27 predicted proteins | sample SaaInl5LU_22_DNA_FD_184642 | JGI IMG/M metagenome (GOLD analysis project Ga0209137, IMG submission 184642) | Marine microbial communities from expanding oxygen minimum zones in the Saanich Inlet - ESP_105LU_22_DNA (SPAdes) (version 2) | ecosystem: Environmental > Aquatic > Marine > Intertidal...
CGCGGAAAATTATCGTGAATTACTATGTGACATGTGAAAAGGATTTCGAGCGAGGTGTCAAGATCTACGAGTCAATTGTCGAACATCTCATGAAAGAAACCACCATGTCGCAAATTGATTCTCTGGAAGAGACCAAGGACTCGCTGCTTACAGGAGATATAACCACCTAGATGTATTTATTTGTTATTTACTTGATTTATTTATTGATTGATTTATTGATTTACTTATTGATTGATTTATTGATTTATTTATTCTATACATTGTATATGAAGATATTCATTGATATCGACAACACCATCTTCAAAACCATTGGTAACGATTACAAGAACAGTCAACCGATACCTGAACGGATAGAAAAGGCGAACAAGTTATATAACGATGGTCATATCATCACGTATTGGACAGCAAGAGGATGTACATCGGGAAAGACCGCGGAATACTTCAAGTTGACATACAGTCAACTTGTCTCCAGCAACGTGCAGTTTCACGAACTACGCATGGGGAAACCGCATTTCGACTTATTTATTGACGACAAGAACATCAACGCAATAGATGGATGGACACACGACAATGTGGAGAAAATACTGGATTTTAATAGACATAACGACAGTCTTCGAAACGACTGATGTGACAACAGTATTAGGTCTTGTGATGATAGAAAAATAGAAAAATAGAAAAATAGAAAAATAGAAAAATAGAAAAAATAGATAGTCTATTTTTTCTATAAAGTATTCTTACGATACGATACGATACTTCCTACTCTTTAAGGAAAGGTCGCTGGCAGCAGCGATGTTCCACCAGCCTTTCTGATAGCGTCCCTGAGAGTCTTGGCGAGTCTGGGCATGCTTCCCTTGCGCGACTTCGTTGTCTTTCTACTCTTCCTGCTCTTCCTGCTCTTCCTGCTCTTCCTGCTCTTCCTGCCACGCGTCTTCCTCGCACCCGACTTCTTGCCACCTTTCCTAGAGGAACGCATCTTCATTGTACGATTTCTTCTTCGTTTACCACCATTGATCTTTCCAGGAATAGCCATTATATATATACGCAAGATTTTTCTAAAAGGCCATTGAATCTACTAGTTGAATTTACTGCCTAGCATCTCCAGGAGATCGTCGTTGTACACCAGTTTCCCAGAAGGTCGGTAATTCTTCGTCGAGTTGTACGTTTTCTTCGAAACAGTAGACACATTCTCAATTGACATTGCCGACTGATTTGCTGGTTTGTTCGATAAAAGCTGTGTCAAACTCTCACTCGACTGCTCGTTTTTATCTTGAATCGGTTTTCCGAACTCGTCTACCTGTATTCCCGCTTTTTTCTTCAACTGGTCGCGCACATAGCTAGGGACCCAGTATTTCCAACAGATAAAGAGTACGTTGGGGTGAAGATATTTCACCGAGAACCCGTTTGTCTCTAGTTTGTCTACCACATAGGCTATACACGCCCCCTGATCATATTTCGGCACACCCATGATTACTTCGGGGACAACATACCAGCAGTGCTGTTCGTCTATCTTTTGACGACTTGTGGTCTTTATTTTTACATGTATTCGGTTTAGCACCTTGTTGTACAAGTTAAGCTGGTCGATATCGTGCTGTTTCTTCTTTTCAAACAGCTCGTCCATGTTCAGTTTCTCGGAAAAGTCGTCGAAGTTGTCCAGGCTAAATATGTTGGTCATTATATTGTGTTGAACACAGAAAAAAAAGTTATCAGCACAATGTAAATATGACAATCAAGCATCTGGTTATATCGGGCGGTGGTCCGGTCATGTTCCGTGCGATGGGGGCTCTCCAGAAGCTAGAAGAGGAGGCATTCTGGAAAAAAGACGATATTCTGAGCATATATGGAACGAGCGCGGGCGCGTTTGTCGCGGTCGTCATTTGTCTCGGATTTGACTGGGAGACGCTGAACAGTTATTTCATAGATAGGCCATGGCACGAAGCGTTCCCCATATCACCCACCACACTGTTCGACGCCTACGGGAAAAAAGGGGTGTTTGATAAATCGGTGATAGAAAAAACGTTCAAACCGCTCTTTGACGCAAAGGACATATCTCTTGAGGTTACTCTGAAGGAGTTTTACGAAACAACCAAGGTGACCCTTCACATGTATACATTTGAACTCCACAGTTTCGAAACGGTGGACATGTGCCATCAAACGCATCCTGATATGTCCCTGTTGGACGCGGTCTATATGTCCTGCGCACTGCCTATTATATTTGCGCCGTTCTGTATAGACGATAAGTGTTTCCTAGATGGTGGTATATGTACCAATTACCCCTTGAACCAATGCGTAGAAAGTGGCGATGTCGACGATCCAAGCGAAATACTGGGGTTCAAAAACGTGTACGATGACGAACATGGTCAAACACACGAAACCTCCCATATTAATGTAGACTCGAGCATTATCGATTATATCAACCTGTTTCTGCGCAAACTGATACGCAATGTAAACACGGAGGACGACCAGAAAAGTATCAAGTATGAAGTAACATATGAGGCGAAACGCCTCACCTTGGAGTATCTACAGGAAGTACTGTCTTCTCAGGAGATTCGCAGGGAATTACTTCATACTGGAATGGATGCTGCCGCGACATTTCTTCGCGATATGACGGCTTAATTTAATACAGTGGTTAAGAACTGGGTGAGAGTCGTCTCGGTAGGCTTGGCCTCAAAATCGACAACCTGGTCGCCCCTGACAAGTTTGATCGTGGGATATCCCTCAATGTTGTACTGCTCGGTCATTTCCTGCACGTCGGGGGTCTCCTCGGTACAATTTACCTCGGTGAACGTGACGTTATATCCGTTGACGGTGGTTCCGTTGTACTTGTCACGAACCTTCTCCCACTCAGGTTTGGCTGTCTTGCAGTGGGGACACCAATCGACGTAGAACATAATTAGTTCGGCATCGGCGTCGCCTTCCATGCCCTCTTGTTGGGAATCTGACATATTATTGTCAGCAAATGACGCCGATTTACGCGTGGCGATGTAGTTAAAATAGTAGTACGCAGAGCCGCCGACCAACACGAGAACCAACACAAGAATCATGATGGTAGTGGGATTCAATCGCGACTTGATATTTGAAATGATACCTGTTTCACCTAACATTATATATACATACAAGAATAAATAGACCTGGATAGAACGTATATAAAGGGTTGACCACAATCTACTTAATGTTGTTCAGAGACCATACCGGAAACCTCGTCGAGTTGCGTAAACATGACTTTACGACGGATGCCGCTTACTACAAAACAGTATTGACATTGAAACAAAAACTAGTCACTAAACACGAGACATTAAATATGTATAATACCCAGGGCGTCGGTCTAGTAAGCAATATGGACGCTACTGTACCAAAAGCAGCAGTCAACAGGTCTGGTAGAGATAGTTAACCATCGACATTTATATGGTCGAATAAATCTTGTTCACTCCTCCGCGCAACGTAGGCTCAATGTTAAACAGTTTACATCGCAACACAGTGTCTACCAGTTCAGTTGTTCTGTAATGGTAGACGTCCTCTACATGTCCCTGTCTATTTCCGTATTTGTCCAGCGCATACTGGCAGAAGATTGTATCGAATTTGTTCATTCTACATCCGATCATTTCACACCGTTTACTATCGTTCTGCGTGATTGCGTCATAGTCCATAAGATTGAGCGAGTAGATGTACCTTTCCAGGTCGGGTATGAAAAACCGACCTGTGACCTTGATCACATAGTCGCTATCCGATAGCAGCTGCGAATGATTTCGAGCGTATTGGATTGCGTACAATTCACTACACCCCTTGCTTGGATCGTTTTGTAAATAAGAAGCTCCCTCGTGGGTTTTTTCGTCGTAGGAGCAGACATCGAAACGATTTGCGTATTTTCTTTTGTATTCAATCAGTTCATCAAATGCGTACCCCGAGTTTTCTACCACCACAATAGGAAGTTCCGTTTCGACTAACCACTGCTTTATACGAGATACGTATAGTTCGCGTCTCTCTTCCATGTCCGATTGAAACAGACCCACTTTGTGCATTCGCACTCGAACAGTTGTTGTTAAAATGATACAGGGATTGTTGTTCTGTCCCCCGTTGACAAATCCCATTAGCGTAACTATATCTTATGTAAATATATATATTACGTGGTCTATCTGTATAGCCCACAACCACTTTATTTTCTCACTCTATAGTAGTTATCCATGAAGAAGACCGCAAAAAACAAGGGGAGACGCCCTCTAAACCATCGAAACATGCGACGAACGACTCGTAGACGTTCTACATTACGTAGAACCCCGACTCCTAGCAATAAGATGAAAAAGACGAAAAAGACGAAAAAGACGAGGCGCGTTTTCAATTCGTCTGACTATAAAAGTGGCGATGGAATGCTAACAAGTGTATGGGGTCCTAGCATGTGGCACTATCTACACACAATGAGTTTTAATTATCCTATTTTGCCAACAACAGCCGAGAAGCGACATTACATGGATTTCGTGAAGTCTCTACAGTATACGCTTCCGTGTAAATATTGTCGCTCAAATTTAATCACCAATTTTAAAAACATGCCATTGACAATGTCGACAATGAAGAACCGCGAAACGTTTTCTAGGTACATGTACAATCTACATGAACTGGTCAACAAGATGCTCAACAAGAAGTCAGGCCTGAGTTACTGCGATGTCCGCGAACGCTATGAGCATTTCAGAGCAAGATGTACCGACGAAAGTCCTACACTATTTAAAATACAACCGAAACAGAGCAAAACTCGCAAAAAGAAGGAGAAGGGATGCACCGAGCCTTTGTATGGAAAGAAGAGCAAGTGTATTATTAAAATAGTACCACACAACGAGAAAACAACCACGTTTCAAATGGACCGCAAATGTTTAAAAAAACGGGCATAAACACACGATGTTATTATTGGTAAATGGTAGGTAATAATAACATTAAAAACAGAGGCGAGTCCTACTTTTCTGTCGAAAATAGTAAGTGGTTTTCTAGAGGGTTTCCTTCCGACCCATCATGGGGGTGGAATAAAGCGGCGCCCAAAACGTCGCTTTATGCTATCGGCATGGCTCATACAGCCAACACGTTTATGTTGAATCTGGTTGAACTGGTCCACTGGGCTCCGCTTATTCCAGCATTTCTCATGGCGCAGTCTGTACTCAGCAATAGTGACAAATGGACTCACTATTTTGGTAACGACGAGCAAAGAACGCTGCTGTTTCTTCTGTCTCCGATCGTCGCTTTTTTCGGCGGTCTTCCAGGCATTATGATGCATACCTATGAGGGGTGGCAGGTGGCTCCTTTTGATAGTCCTTTAAGAGGAGAAGCAGAGAACACGAATGTGGTCGTTTCTGACAAAAACAATCAATGGTTACGAATTGTTGCTTACTTTTTCATTTTCAATATGCAGTACATTGGATTACAAGCATTCTCGTATGCTGTTCTGGGACCAACCTACCTTTATGGTTGTTTACAATTTTTATCCGTATTGGGATTCTTTGTCGGGTATCTAGGTAACCAAGATTACAAGGCTACTTTTAATTTTAAATGGGGAAAAACCGCTGGAGGTTCGACGTTTCCATTGGCTTGGGCTACATTAATACCGTTTATGCTGTCCGCATCGTTAAATCTTTACGCATTTTCAGAGTTAGGTACCTTAGTCTTTCCAGGATATTTCACTCTTGTTAATTCGTTGGCTCCACCAATTCTAATTGCGTTGGGAGGTGCAATCGAAGGGTTATTTGCAGAAACCGTGTTCGATCAAAAAATACACGCGTTTGCCGTCATTCTTTTTAACGCAGGGTTTTGGCTTGAACTCAATATGATTACACGGGGTGGAGATATGCTTCCCTCTATTCGGTGATAAAGAATAAGAATAAGAATAAGAATAAGAATAGAATGCTTGCTTTTGAGATACAACATTTGACTGGGTCTTTTGTGCCACACTATTACTTGGATACAAAGAGAACAAATGGTCCCACGAGAACCGCCATAATACACCATATAGATCCAAACCCGCTAAGAAGTCTGTACGCGTTATGGATCTTGTCCACAAAGATCATGTAGGCTATGGACAACGCAAGCAGCGTAGAGAGGAACCCAAACGACTCCGTGAACTTCCTTGACAAATTGAAGTAGTCGATTGTGTACATGAACAGGAAGAAATAAAAGCACAAGAATATCAACGACAGAAATATATTCGACTTGAAGAACGACCAGTCGAGTCTACATACAGACGACTCACAGTTTCCCGCCAGATAGGAAATCCGCATGGTGTCCGTGTGTGTCAAATACGCATAAAATCCTATAAAAAACAGGGAAAACGCCGCAATCACTGGACCCATTAAGTTCTGGAAACTCTTGTCTTTGAATTTTACCCACCCAGCAGAAAGGGCGAACGCAACGGGTTGGATAAATAGCAGAAGTAAAATCAGCGAAGACACTCTGTTGTTCTCTACATCGTTCTCTTCCTCAAGGGCGATGTGGCCAAAATATTCAAGCAACTGCATGACGATGACAAAGAAATAAAACATACCGAAAAAAAACATTTTCCGTTGTATCATAATGATCAAACAAACAAGGCCTATCGCGAATGCGCTTAGACTCGATGTTGTATTAAAACACATTACTTATACTATATACCGATTATTTAGAATAAGTAACCATAAATAGGATTCGTCTACATACCAAACATACTGGTTTCGTCTGAGACGGGGTAAGGCAAGCTAGGCGTACTTCCATCAGGACTCATCATGCGCCCGAACCCCGCTCCAAAATTGTTGTAATTTGCTCCTAAATTTCCCGTTCCGTAATTAGGCACTTTCTTGCATTCGAACGACGGCTCAGGGCATCGGGCGCACGGGGGGCATGGAGGAGGCGGGTCTTTGTTTCCGTCACATTTTAACACAGGGTCAGGGCACGCCGGACATACAGGAGGAACAATCTCCGATTTAAGAATGTACAAATCCTCTTGGCCAGGAGGAATCATGTATTTCGGAACCCCTTTCGGCAAGTTGCTCTGCTCCGTATCACTTGTCAGCGATGCTGAATACGCATCCTGGTAACTACTTGGTGAGGATTTGTTCGTAGCGGGCATGTTCGTATTTCCCTCTTTGCCTGTGGCAGAAGCAGCACACGCGCCTGACTCGGCGGCAGTTGGACAGTCGGACAAGATAATCAACTCGGCGTTCAAGAGATTTAGGTATTTCAATACTTCATTCACCAACACGATGGAAAAGTCGGCAGCATCCTTGAGAACGTTGAGCGACTGTTGCGCATCTACCGTGTTGACTATCTTCTGTTTACAAATCTTCAAATTATTGAGTGCTTGAGAGAATTTGTCATAACCAACTGCCGTCTTAAAAGGCTCGCCGCAGAGCGCGCCGGGCGAATCGGCGAGAGCGTTGATTACTTGCTCGATAGCGGGCTGTATCTCCATGGCGCCCTTACACTCCTGGCGTATCTCTTTCGCGGTACTCTGTGCCTGCTCCGCGCTCATTCCGTCAATAAGATTCCGGCCCTTGTTTTTCTCAGAGGTTATTATAGTCTGTGCGTCCTGTGCCTTTTCGGCAAGCAAGAGTCCTCCGCTCGCGGCCTTGTACAACGCATACACGCTGTATTTGATTGCGTTATTGAATCTTTTTGGGTACGGTTTGTTCACACTGTTTTTGACCTCCTCATCCGTTGGCAATTTATAGAAGTCGTTCCCCAACAAGTTGAGTACAACGTTCGCCGATGTTTCAAACCCTTCCTGTTTATCGGATCTATGAAGACCCATGGACAAATAGACTATCCCTAAAACAGCAAGTAAAATCAAAATAACATATAACGTGTTCATATTCATTCCCATAAATTTAAACTTCATATAATCTATGTTGTGAAAAAAATAAATAAATGATTTCCATTATATTGCGGTAATCTTTGAACAATCCTATACAAACATGGCTCTTCACAAGCACCATTCCGACAACCCCGACATCTGCGAAATCGGCATAGACGAAGCGGGGCGAGGTCCACTCTTCGGGAGGGTCTATGCGGCAGCAGTTATTCTACCTAAAGGCGGAATCGACGAAGACGAGTACGACTTTACCAACATGAAGGACAGTAAGAAATTTCACTCTAAGAAAAAAATAAAGGAGGTGGCGGAATATATCAAGGAACACGCGATTGCGTGGGGAGTTGCGTATGAAACAGAAACTGCCATAGACAGCGTCAACATCCTCCAGGCGACGCAAATGGCCATGCACAACGCCATTCGCGCGTGTCTGGAAAAAGCAAGGGTAGTAAACACGAATATCGTAGGCGGAACAAACTGCCATCTACTCGTAGACGGAAACTACTTTAACAGTTTTATCGGATTCGACAAAAAAACAAAACAGATCACCTCCATTCCACACACATGTGTCAAGGGGGGAGATGGCATGTACGCGGCGATCGCGGCGGCGTCTATTTTAGCAAAGGTTGCCCGTGATACGTATATAGACGACATGTGCGACGAACATCCGTGGCTTGACGAGATGTATGGTATTCGCAGCAATAAAGGGTACGGTGCCAAGGCACATATGAACGCTATTCGCGAACAGGGAGCGAGCAAGTGGCACAGAAAAAGCTTTGCTCCCTGCAAGACCGCGAATATCATTGATCGATAGAATATGGACAGATAGATGTTGATCTATCGCAAAACATTTTCACACAAATAAAAATGAAACACATTGACTACTTTTTCTATGACAGAGAAGTAAGAAACGAAATAACAACATGAAGATTTGCGTATTTGATGTAGAGACCACGGGTCTTCCAGAAAAAGAGGCAAGGTATGGCGCATCGGCCATCAACACGCACTTGTGGCCATATGTCGTCCAGCTTGCGTATGTATTGTATGATACAGACGAAAACAAGGTGACAAAGGCAGTCAGTAAAATCATCGACATCCCGCAAGAGATAGTGTCTACAGAGGAGAGTCTCAAGGTTCATGGTATCACGCGCGACAAATGCGATAAAGAGGGCGTCAACATCAAAGACGCACTATTGACGTTCTTCGACGACTGTAAGGATGTTGTGGAATTTGTCGGACATAACCTGGACTTTGACTCGAATATGTTGCGCGCCGAATGCTATCGCATTCTCCAGAATATGCGTAACAATGATTTCGTCAGCTCATATGTAGCATACACGAATCAAGTGAAACGTGTAAAAATGACATGCACCATGCGCGAAAATAAAGATAGATGTAAAATTGAAAGATACTGGGACGATGGTAAAAAATACAACAAGTTCCCGACACTAGCGGAACTTCACGAACATCTATTTGACACAACCCCCGTCGACTTACATGATGCGCTGGTCGACGTATTGGTGTGTCTAAGATGCTTCTACAAGACACGGTACTGTGAAGACATCAACGAAACGTGTGACAGTGTACTTAAGTCAATCCAATGTACCGCATAATAAACCGTACTCCCAAAAGAATCCTTGTACATTTGTATTTTTTATTTCTAGTATATATAAGAATGAACAATCAAACAAAAGGCACCATTTTCTTCTTCTTGTTCTTGGTTATTATTGTCACTGGCGCGTTATATCAATCATACAGCAAGGCACATGAAGGATATGCTAACTTTAAGTATGCTTTAGGAGACTACCCGTCGTCACAAGACGGGCCTATCCTACCAAATTCAGATTTCCCGCATACAGGAAGCAAAACCACTTCCACATGTACAGCAGGTATGATATGGAGAAACTATCCCGAGTTTGAGGTGGGAAACTACGCGCAAGAAACAAACAATATTCGATATCCGCGCAATCCCGACGAGGGGACATGTATGCCTGCGGATTTTTGTGGCGCATTGTACAAAAACAGACCATACCAATCTAATGTAGTGACGCCGATGAAACCAGTACAACAAGGAACTATGCCACGTGTCAATTATTATAGGGCCGACACGGAAAATATGTTGCCATACTACAACAACAACAACATTTTGTATTAACCGTCTACCACACACACACCACGCTGGTAAATCGGTATTTTTCTGACTATACCACACCACACCACACCACACCTATTCCATTTTTTTGCGCGTGTCGTCGACAGATTCCGTTCTTATTTTCATGTCATCGGATACAACGACTTGTACATTGGTGGTATCAAGTCCATCCGTCACATCCACTCCCCCTGTTTCTTTGTTCAACATAAGCATACACTTGTTCAGACCACTTCCACTTTTCTTATCGTTTCCCTTTTTCGAAGACGAGTTGTCAGCAGTATATCGCTTCGCAGGCTTTCGGTGGTCAAATCCGTGTTCGCGTTCATACACGATTGTATCCCATGCCTTCTGCATAATTGGCACCACTGCTTCAAACCATCGATGGTTTCTTTTTACAAGTACACAGCTCATCTCGTCAATTTTCCAGTATATATTCTTGACCCACATATATTCCTGTTCCTCCATATCACACCGTTGCTTTTCCTCCCATTTGTCCAGTCTAGGTCTAGATGCGGATGTACTAAGGGGAGCGTATTTATAGGTAGGTGCTCCATTCTTCGAGAAGTACATAATCATGCCTTTGTAACCTGACTCAGGCATAGCATCGTTAAGATACGAAGCTTGATCTTCGTATTCTTTGAATCTTGTCTCCAGAAAGTCACACTCTTCCAGTTCACATGTTTCCATCTGGAGCTGCATTTGAACCCAATACTCCAGTTTGGGTATCCCCGTGATATCACGGTTCACTATATTTTTAATTTCCAACATGCGACCGTACAAGGGCGACGACGATTCCACATTGATCCCATCCGGCGACGCACCCAGAAAGGGGTGGGTGTTGTGTTGAATACATCCAAAGTCTTCGATTTTCGTATCGTACAAATGTTCATAAATCAGTACCGACAATGGTTCGTATTTTTGACCCCAGTGTAGAGTGGTTTCTACATTTACTACACGAATTTCAGGTGTGCCATCGTTGTTGTTTTTGTTGTTTTTGTCGTTTTCTCCAGGGATGTACAGAGGTTTACACTTTTCAAAGACGATCTGGTTGTATTCCGCACCATTCATAAGCGTCTTGTATGCGTTGCTCGCGGTAATGAGATTGTGGCGAAACGCATACCACTCCGCAGTTCGCTGATCAGGTTGGGGCTTGTTTCGCAGAATGTTCAACTGGGATGTGATATGTCGGACGTTCACCTTTGGATTTAAAATCAAGGTGGATTCGTAGGACCGAGGCGGCATAAAGCTCTCGTAAAACACATCGACGATGTCTTCAACGCGCTGTTTACAGTCTGCGTAGTGGTAGAATTGAAGATCGTTCTCGAAGTTCGAAACGACGAGTTCAAATATTTCGTGAATGAACGTTTCGTGGAAATCCTCCTCCATCACGTCTACTATGTTTTCTTCGATATACTCCTCCATGAGCTGTAACACGGCATCCACAAACTCCTCGTCGTGAATAATGGTGTCGGTTGCGTCAGGGACGATTTCGTCGAGTATGTCTTGTAATTCGTCAAGCATGATTGTCTTAATACAATAAAAACCATATATTTATGTTGTAATCATTTTTATTGTATTCTTCTCTACACAAGAGACACTAATCGTCCAAATTTTCATCGGAATCGATGGAGCGGAGGCTGTCGTTCTTCTTCGACGTCTTGATATTCATATTCGATTTCGATTTCTTGGGTGGAAGACTTTTCAAGGTAGACACCCGCTTGTCGACATTTTTCAACGTGAAGTGTTTTGTTTGCTTGTTGAAAATAAGCGCAGGTATCTCCTTGATGGTACCCGTTTCCCTGTCATAGACCACATCTTTCACACGGTTAAGACGTTTCTTGCTCAGACATTCCTTTAAAAATCGAAGCATGGACGACTTGTCGCCATCGGTCAACTCGTTCTTGTCCTTGTATTCTTCCACATATACCAGTAATTTCTGGATCTTCACCGTCTTGTCTAATTTACACCAGGGCTCGGCCTTGTTGTGGATTTTCTCCGTCTCCAGAAACCGTTCCAGATTGTCCATATCACTCGACGTCTTTGTTTCTTTCATGGACGTGCCATTCATTAGCATGGTTTTATATTTGATGTTTTTCAGTTCCATACACTCGTCTTGCTTCTCTACTGGTGTTGTAGAAAGCGACTTATCTTGGTCTGTCTCTACGTCTGTCTGGCCATTCATATCTGATTCTATAATAACTATAATAGACCATTATGTTTAAGTGTTGTTTTTAATACATTTTACTTCTTTTTAAAAATGAAACCTTCGCAGTAGACAATCTAAAAACAATCTGTATACGGTATATAACATGACCACACATCAATACCAACCGGTTTCATACCAACTGACGAAGCAACTGGACAAGGAGACAAAACGAAACAACGGCATTTATTTCACACCCCCCGCCACAGTGAAGAAGGCGCTGGATATCATTCACCCGTACATGTCCAACGTCATACGGGTCCTGGAACCGTCGTGTGGGTCTGGCGAGTTTCTACACGCACTCTCAAACAGATACAGTGCGTCGAATATCACAATCGACGCCATTGAAAACAACACAATCATCTATAACGCGGTCAAAGATGCGGTATGTGCCAATACCACGATATACAACCAGGACTACCTTGGCTATGTTCCTTCAGAGGACTACGATTTGATTATCGGTAACCCTCCATTCTTCGTGATAAAAAAACAGGCAATATACAGCAGATTTTACCCCTACTTCGACGGGCGACCAAACATCTTCCTAATGTTTGTGATCAAATCACTGGGACATCTCAAGGAGAACGGCCTCCTCTGTTTCGTGCTCCCAACGAGCTTCCTGAACTGTCTCTACTACGACAAAACCCGGAAACACATCAACGACCATTTCGCCATTCTGAATATCGAGGAGTGTCGAGACGATTACATTGAGACCAAACAAGAAACAGTCCTGGTAGTCCTACAGAAACGGAGGGGAGGGAACGACAACCACGATAACGTATTGACCATCAACAACCACACCATCTTCGGCACCACTGGTACGATATGCGAACTCCGACAGTTATACGATCAATCAACTACCTTGGCTGAAATTGGGTTTGACGTCAACGTCGGAAGCGTTGTGTGGAACCAGTGTAAAGCTATCTTGACGGAAGATGCGACGAAGACGCAACTCATTTACAGCTCGGACATAGCAAACAATACTCTGTCTCCTAAAGAATACATCAATCCAGAGAAGAAGAACTACATTGATAAAAAAGGCCACACCGATCCGTTGCTAGTCATTAACCGCGGGTACGGTGTGGGGAAATACGAGTTCCAGTACTGCTTACTCGATGGAAAAAAAGAGTATCTGGTGGAGAACCATCTGATATGTGTTCGGTACACAAGGACCGTTCCGAGGGGACATCTGGTCAAGTTGTATGAAAAAATAATTACATCATTACAAAACGACAAGACACAGAGATTTATACAATTATACTTTGGCAATAACGCCATCAACACGACAGAGTTGAAGCACGTGTTACCTATTTACATGTGAGTGTGGGTACTGTCTACTAAACATCGCTTCACGAAATCTGGAAAGCAGGATAAGCGATACCATTGCCATTCTTCCACCTCAACAACACCTTGAGAGTTCGGCCTGTTTTTGTTGTGACCATGAAACGAGACTTGGACGGTTCGTTTTCGACGGATTCAAGTTCATATTCATCCATGTCCACGGTTTCCATATGGAAAACCCCGTCCTTGAATAACATGTAGTATTTCCCGTCCTGGGTGAGTTTCAAATACTCGCCGAGCTTGGCAATATTCAACGTGTTCTGTCCGATGAATATGGCGATACTCTCTTTGGACAACGCATTTGCCTTGGTATAAAACGCGACGTCTTCTGGTCTACCACTGAACCTACTACTTTGTCTACAGCCCGCATAATACTTGTCCTGAAGAACCTTGATACATGATGGCTTGTTGCCATGAATTTGTTTCGTATACAGTTCTTTCGGAGGAAGAGGAATTCCGGCCATAGTCGTGAGTACAGGCAAGAAGTTGTCATAATAAAACTCCTCGTAGGAGCTACTGAGATACTGTGCTGGTTTCATTGGGGAGACGAACTGAGGAGCGTCAGACACCGAGGTGGCATTGAATTTAAGCTCTACCTTGAGTTCGTGATTGCGTTCGGAAGTGTCAATCACCCGGAAGACAAAGTCGTGGTTGTGTCCACGACCAGCTTTCGCTACACAGGTCACCTGATTCAGTGGTGCGTCGATATCCGCATCATCCATTACTCGTTGGACGTAGTCGTGAACACTTTCCCGTAACGCCACCCATTCAGGCGACTGCTGGTACATTTCTACGGGCACGCGTCGGTTGATAACCATCTCGATAATGGCTTCTCTCTTTTTGTTCATGTCATCATTTTGGGATCTGTCCGACAAGACAAACGACTCGATGTCTTGTCGGAGATGGTTTATTTCAATACATATACAGTTTACATTTACATCGTCGTTGTTCAAACACGCATTACAACAAAGCGTAGGCAAGGGTGACACAATAGACTGAAAGGCTGACATTGTTAGATTATTCTGGAGGTACTTATTTTTCGCTACCTATTGACTGCGACGGCAAAGTATTTCATTTTTTTTCGACGGTTCAATCAGGTAAAATATTTTATGTGTTGTATATTACAGTCGGTATATGAGTTCGGATTCGGGTTCTGGTTCGGGTTCGGGTTCGGGTTCGGATACGTGTGTCATCGAGGATAATGCTACTAAAAAGACTATAGGTATTCAGGGAAAACATAGCAGATATCTCGTAAAAAAACTCACCCAGAAGAAGACGTCGCGTGTGGCCAGAAAAAAAATAGAAAAGTGGAATATCGACCCTTCGTGGTTTCTTGCAGAGAAACAACTGGATCTTATTTGCAACGACGAACATATAGTGAAATCCGAGATCGTAAAGAAAATAGCATCATACAAGCAACAGGATATCTTCAAGAAGCGATTAGACGTCGACAAGGTTATCAACTACGACTACGTGAAAAGATGTATTTTGGATTGTAAAATGTTGTGTCACTACTGTAACGAACAGGCGTTTGTACTCTATGAAACACGTCGCGACATGACGCAATGGACAGTGGATCGGATCGATAATAACATTGGACATGATATAGGAAACATTGTGATAGCATGTCTTCAGTGTAATTTACAGCGCAAGACGCGCAACGCAGACAAGTTTCTACAGACTAAACAACTTGTTATTAGACGCGAACATCATGTTCCATCTGAAGAAGATATCGACTATGAAATCAACAAATCGTCACGTGATGAGATAATATCGCCATAGAAGACACCATTGTCTTACGCCGTGGTGTAGATATACAATTCCATGTTATTTCAGTTCGGTTGTGCCTTCGTCGCCTAGACTTGACAGTGTAGCCTGTCGACATACTCCATACAAATTACTTCCTGGACGCTTGATTGTAGCGTCCCAATGACAACCTTCGCCACATCCCTGCTGCGACGATGCTGAACATTTATCATTTAAACTACACGTATTTGATTTGGAATTCCATTTGCATTTTTTATTCTTTCCACACGTATCCTTCGTATATCTTCGCAGACACGGATCGGCATAGTTAGTTGTCTCTGCGAATATAAATCCGAAATACCATGCCGCAAATGCGATGATTCCTACTGGAAGGAGTACCGCAAACAATACCGTCGTGATGCTAGTTATATTGTACATAGATCGCTTTACCATTATTATATAATAGATACACATATTTCCGCAACACGCTTCACAATATTCTCTCCTTTGAATATATGCTAAAATACCAATGGACCGACGGGTCTTCCCCGTCGCGAAGCGTGCGATCACAAAAGGAACAATATGAATCACACGGAGTCTCTGGGGCCCCACAACACCCTGGTAATGGTGGTAGCGATATCGGTCCCGGTCCCGGTTCCGGATCCAGCACTCAATCCACTCCACAGTTTACCGATCCATGTATGATTTCTTCGCCGAACACAACCATGATGAGCGACCCTACCTATTTTAGAAATATGGACAGTCCAATCGACCAACATCGAGAAGACACCCACTTTAGAATCGCCGAGAGAGATATGATGTCGCAAATTGGCCAGAACCCGTTCTTCTCTTATGGAACAGACGTCCCCGCTAGTTACGCCGACCAAGTATCTCTCCAGGACAAATTTCTAAAACCGATGTCCACCGTCCACACAGACAAAGCCAAACCGTCACTGGAGACGGCTACAGTGAACCCGGTATCGGCTGAACTATAATAAAATACACTTTTAACTGAAATAAGTATAAAAAAACACCATATATACATTGTATATGTCATCTACATACACAACACAAAACGACCTTCTGCTACACAACCTGATGGAGTACTACAACTCAACCGGGTTGTTGGACAAAATGTTGTCTATTATCACAGGTGAATCGACTGTCTCGTTGCGCATAGTCGACTGGTTTTCCACCAACTACTCTAAACAGTACTGGACTCAGTACGAGGTAAACGGGCGCCGATTCAAGGTATATGTTGACTACAAACTCAGACTGAAAGCCTACAGCAAGAGACGATTTGATCCATTCTGTAGATGGGATCGCATTACCATCCCGTATCACAACAGCACGCACATTGAGACAACCATTGGACAACTTAACTTTTTCAAATGGGCGTTGGAAAACAAGGTCATTGATTACATCGAAGAAAATTACCAGACCATTGAAGCCGATATGAACACTCGCAACAGCACAAGTAGACCAAAGGATGGTGCCGCCGCCAATTCAAAGACGCGTAAAAAGAGAGAAGAACTGTCGGTTTCCGCCAGCAAGAGCATTAAAAAGGAAAACGTGGAGATTATGGTGTCGTTTACCTAACATTCTGAATCTGAAGCTAAATTTGAAGCTAAATTTGAAGCTAAATTTGAAGCTAAATTTGAAGCTAAATTTGAAGCTAAATTTGAAGCTAAATTTGAATATTGATATAGATATGTAAAATACCTATATCAATCATTGGCCTTGTTTATGGTTGCATTAATGCCTTCTGGACTTTCTGGACTTTCTGGATTTTCTAGACCTTCTGGACTTGCGTTTGCCACCCATCTTCTTGGCACCCATCTTGCGGGTGCTGCGACGACGACGACGACGTCCAGCAGACATGTGAGATTTTCCGGCGCGTTTGGTTGTTCCGTGCGTGAGCATCTTTATAATATACCTAAAGATAAAATTATTCTGAACGACCAGATCATGACTATCCTTGTCCACCCCATTTCGGTACTCCTGTCTCTTCGTCTTCCGCTTGCATATATTGTAACTCGTTCATGGAAGTTTGGCCAATGGATTCAGGAGAACGCAAGCTCGAGCAGGAATAGTCGAATATATTGATTTTGCACGGAACGATTCCTTGCTCAATGTCCGAACGCTGCGAGACGATTTTTTTTATCACGTACACTAAATAACTCATGCGGATTTGTTCGATCCAGACAGTGGTCCCCGATTTCCCCATTCTCAGTATGTCGTCGCCGATATCGCTAAACAACTGAACGGGTAGCGATGTACCAAACAACCCCGCAAACCGCCGAAAATCCGCCATGTCCAGGAGATTCATGGTGTCGGTTTTGTCTGTGTGCGGAGGATATTTCAGTTTTAATATGCCGTCTTCTTTCTCATGGACCGCCGCGACAAAAATGCCTAATTTGTTGCTAGGTCTTTCGGTCACCCCGAACATTTTGTCCACAGTTATATTCTGGTATATCGTACACACATTCGTGTTCGCCAAGGCATCAAACAGCATGCGCAGGTTTGCAACGTACTTAGGTTTGACGCGCATAGAATAATCTTTCATCTTCGTATAACTACCTTGGTCTAAATCCTCTCGGAAGACCTTGTTCACGTTGCCAGCGTAGTTTTCTAGTAGAGAGTCCCAGCACATGACATCGTCAAACCCGCCAGACAAACTGAAGAGTCGCGTGTCACTCATTATCGCTTGTTGGTCTGGTGTAAGGGAAGTGGAAATCATCGACCCATGCGTAACCACGGTTAACGTGATAACAATCGTGTGTGCGTCGATACAATCTGTCATTAGATAAGTACTAGTAATACTTCAGATATTATATTGTATTATATTATATTATCGACACACAATACAATACATATTGGTTTGTTTGCGCTTAAATATTTCTGAAAATATAATAGATGGGCAACACGCAATCATTCAATCAACATATTAATTTCGAAGACATGCAACACGTCGTTTCATCTTCTACCAGATATCTTATCATCAACACATTGGCTATCACAGACCAAACCTGTCTCATACGAGGATCCCTTCACGCGTCGCAGGAAGAACAAGTCATCAACACCTATCTACAAAACAGGCAAACGAATATACATGTCGTTGTCTACGGCAGAAACGCAAACGATACGGCGGCATACACGAAACAACAACAGCTCCTAAAAATGGGGTTTTCGAGGAGCTATTTATACCCCGGCGGACTCTTTGAGTGGCTTTTGCTACAAGACATCTATGGCGGCGACGAGTTCCCAACGACAGCCAAGGAGCTGGATATCCTTAAATACAAACCTGTGCGGGCCCTCCACACCAATCTCATCGAGTATAACTAGCTGGTTCCACGTCAATGGCGAGCTAGTCATACGTATATGGACAATTACCTGGATTTTATGGAGAGTTTCCGAAGGGTGTATGCGATGGTCGCTACAGTTACCAGTCCGATGACGATCTGAATGGGAAACACGAGCCCGCTTATTCTCAACCACGGCTCTATCTCTGCGGCATGTGTAGGGTCGTCCCTCTTAACCCCCTGTATGGTGGTATACAAACTATAGTTCAACATAATAGCGATCCCCAGGAAGGCCAGACTTGATATCAACACGAACAGTGCGGACAAGTTCGCGTTTTGTGCCAAGAGACGGGAATGATACGCCAGTACAGCAACAGAGACCGACGTAAACAGTCCCACATTTCGAATGGTGGTGTTGTAAAACATCAGTATCTTGTAGTTTGCGTCATTCGTTGATACGTTCTGTGCCGGATTCTTGTCGACTTGACTTGTATTCATTCGTATATATATAGTTGACCTATAAATTAAATATATACGCAGGTAAATTCGCGGCCAGCGTCGACTACTTAGCGACCAATCTTAGGTTTTGCGGAACGATACAGACCCATATTCATGGGACCGACGTATCCTCCCAAGGTGACTCTGTCCACATAGACATCGCTGTCGGGACGCGTACCTAAATACGCATTCGAGGAACGGCCCGCGTACAAGTTTTCCAGTGAAAACTGGCTGGGCATCCCGTCGGACCCCACGAGCGACGCGGGCGACGAAGAATACATGGACGTCTCCCTCCCGTCGTCAGCAACAATCCTCCTTCTTGACGCGTCGACCTGATTCAATCTGTTGACCTCTTCCTTGGTCTGTCTCTCGTCGACCAGGTGGGTCTTTAGTTTACGCAGTACACGCAACCGTTCGTCGACCAGCTCTTTGCGTCGTGCAATAAGAAGTTTCGCCTGGCGCTCCTTTTTGCTCGCTTCCTCTTCTTGTTTCTTGCGCTCTGCCGCCGCTTGTTTCTGTCGTTCAATCTTTTTTTGTAGCGCCAGCAGGGCTCGTCTCTTGTCCGCCTTCTCCTTTGCCTCCCTACATCGCTGTGTCTCGGCATTTCGCACGGTGACCACTCTTTCTCGCTCGGACAAGAGCGATTCTTCGGCCGCGCTTCTTCGCTGGACTTCGCGAGTAAGTCTTTCGCGCAAAGACATTGTATCCTCTTCCTGGGACTCCTTTTGTTCCGCAAGTCCGCGACGCTCTTGCTCGTATTTTATGCGTTGCTGTTCGGCCAACTTTTCAGCCAACAACACGCGCTGGCGCTCAGCTTCTAATTCTTGCTGTAGTATCAACGCGTCTTCTTTTCTCCTGCGTTCAGCCTCCAGTCTCTCCGCTTCTTTTATCCGCAATGCCTCCGCTTCGTCCATTAATTTCTTCTGCTCGGCTTCCAGTTTCTTCTGCTCGGCTTCCTGTTTCTTCTTTTCGGCATCTAGCTTTTTTTGCTCTTCAATTCGAGCTGCCTCTGTCTGTTCAGCAATCTTCTCGGCACGAGCTGCCGCATCCTCCACCGTCTTTTTCGCCAGGTCACGCTGTTCCTGCACTTTTTTTTCAGACTCGGCTATCTGTTGAAGCAGTGCTTTCATATCGGTGTCTGCGTCAGTTACACATTTCTGTCTCGCAAATTCAGCATCAGACTTTCCCTTGATTGTGTCGTATTTCTTTTTTGCGGCATCCTTCGTCTTGGCTTCATTGATAGTCATGGCCCGAGATTTCCTGGATGCTGTTACTTGTTCGGGGGTCTTATCTTTCTCAGAGATCGGGAAAGACAATTTCATTACATTGTCTCTAAGAGTCTTGCGGTCCTTCTCGACGGCAATTTCAGCCTTGGAAGCATTTAACAGGTTGGTATATTCGCCCTTTGCCTTGTTTACCCCGTTTGTTTGTTTGTATTTGCCATTCACCTTGTTTTCTCGATTGACCCGAGCCGACTTTAATTGGGAGGAAGACATACCTTGATCTGAGACTGGGAAAACCAGTTTACTTGCCGCAGTACCATAGTTCTTGACCGCCATCTGTTCGTTGTAACGTTTTTTGTAGGAGCCGTAAGCCTTGTCCAGGTCCGTTATATTGTTTCGTCCAAGAATATAGCTTTTCCTGTTGTTCCTGGACGTACCACTATTACTGTCGAATGGGAAATTCATCTTATATACCTCGTCACCACGGGTTTTGCGCGTCCCCTCGAATCGATCTTTAGCCCGATTAAATTTAGTTTTCCAGTCATCTCTGGTATCTCTAGCCTTTTTGTTATTGGGGCGACTATAAACATCATCGTACCTACTTCTCTTCTTCGCTTCGCTATCTGCCTCATACAACGAAAACGGGAGATTCCTTGCCTCATTGGCGTACCCCTTTTTCGCATTATTGCCTTCTATAATAGGGGTTCCGCGTCCACCTATACCGAAATAACGCATGACAAACACAACACCGCCCACGATAACCGCTGACGTTATTCCATACTGTTTGCCGCACATCATGGCAAGCAATACAAAAAACGCGGCGACTATATTTCCCTCATCAGTCGTAAACACGATTGGATACGTCTGTGCCAAGAAAAAGGATACCACAACAAGCATCATTCCAAACGTCGTTGTTCTTGCTAAATCCGTTTTCATTATGTTGTTCATTGGGTTATTCATACGTATGTTATTATATATTAACAAACAGATTATTTTTGATACCGCCACACATTTACAAGACAATCGATATACGAACAACCAGATACCGTTACATCGCATGCCCTACGATCGCATCCTCAGAATCTACATCGCTCGACGACGAATCCGCTACCCCCGCCCAGGAACAAATGTCCCGTTTCCACTTCGCCTTGGTCAACTCAAAATCCAGGTTGCCGTCCATGACGAGTACGTTTGGCGCTTTCTCGATCATTTCTTCGTGGTACGTATGGCACGATTTCAAATAGCCCAGCGGAATCGAGTCCTCGCCGTCGCGAGACCGTTTGTTAATGCGCTGATGGCAAATCTCAGGGTCCGTCTTCACGTAAATGTACCCTGAAATGGGATACTCTTCCACAAAGGTGTCGAACCACCGCATATAAATCTGGTGGTCCACCTCCTCAATGTCCCCCGAGTCGTACAACATCTTGGCAAACACGTGTTTGTCCGTGAACAAACTGCGCTCCGTGAAGATGAGCGCATTGGGATGCTGCTCCACAGCCTTCTTCAAAATAGCCAGTCGCGAAATATAGGCCATAATCTGGAACGAAAACGCGTATCTTTTCTGGTCGCCGTAAAACTTCTCCAGCATCGTCACCCCCTTCTCGTCGCGTATAGTCGACCAGTCGTCGACCGGTTCCTGGAGGAACACAACGTCCACTTCGCTATCATGCTGCCAGTCGCTCAAATAGCGCAGCAAGGTGGACTTCCCCGATCCAATGTTTCCCTCAATAGATAAAATGCGTGGGCTCGTCATCCGATGTGTGTATGTATGTAATTACTCTACAAAATACCTTTATGTTCAGACCAATTCATTTTTTCAGGTATTTCGCAGACACGAATACTGGTCTGTGCGCACACTCGTTCCGTCTGCTCTGCCGGAGACAGACAATCTAACAATCTAACAATCTAACAATCTAACAATCTAACAATCTAAATAAGTAAAAAAAATGAACATACGCCTCAAAAAGGGCGGACACGAACAACAATTAAACTGTCTACCTTTATCATAGAATGGACCTTCAACAACGCAAACTCACCAAAAACGAGTGGGACTCCATCGAGAAACCCATACCCGCCAACGAAATCGAGGTGCTGAAACTCATCACCGACGGTTACGACAATGTGAACATTCGATACAACAAGAACAAAACACTGCTCTCTTTCCTAAAGATCGAAACATCCGAACATCTCGAAACCTACCTGTTTCAAAAATACTACCTTCCCAAGGTTGTCGAATTGGAAAACAAGTACAGCGTGGCCGAGCTACACAAATACACCGCCAAAGGAAAATCAAAAACAGCTTTGAAAAAGGCACTCATCATCCGCACACAAAGGTACACCCCCGAACTCATCGAGAAAGAAGACCTGTACGAAAATACCCTCTTCGCCACAATGGCCGCGCTGCTGGAGAGCAAGCATCGTTCTCATACGGACAGCGACGAGTGGAACAGCCATTATTACACGCTATACAAGCTCATGCGGGTTCACATCACCCCGAACAAACACGTAGGTGACGTGGCGAACGCCCTGCTGAACAAGTACGAGGATGCCGTATCCATCCCACATATCATCGGTCATTCTGCGGAGTACGTCGAACAAAACCAGATACTCCTCAAATACGCGGACATGTCTCTGTTCGAACACCAGAAACGCGTATTCACGGCAGCCAAGAACGAACATCCCAAGCTCGTGATGTACACTGCGCCAACAGGCACCGGGAAAACACTGACTCCGTTGGGATTACTGGGCAATCATCGCGTCATATTCGTGTGTGCCGCCCGCCACGTGGGTCTGGCTCTAGCGAAAGCCGCGGTCAATATCCAGAAAAAAGTCGCGTTCGCCTTCGGATGTGACACCGCAGACGACATCCGACTCCATTACTTTGCGGCAAAGGATTACACGAAGAACACACGCACCGGAGGAATCTGGAAAGTGGACAACTCCGTCGGCAACAAAGTGGAGCTGATGATTTGCGACGTCAAGTCGTACCTGCCCGCGATGTACTATATGCTGGCATTCAACGACAAACATGACATCGTCACCTACTGGGACGAACCCACCATCACACTCGATTACGAAACCCACGAGTGTCACAACATCATCCAGTCGAACTGGAAAGAGAATCTGATCCCCAACATGGTGCTGTCTTCGGCCACCCTTCCCAAGGTACACGAACTCACCAACACAGTCGCAGACTT
>Ga0209137_1001341_pt1 | contig 23459 bp, 27 predicted proteins | sample SaaInl5LU_22_DNA_FD_184642 | JGI IMG/M metagenome (GOLD analysis project Ga0209137, IMG submission 184642) | Marine microbial communities from expanding oxygen minimum zones in the Saanich Inlet - ESP_105LU_22_DNA (SPAdes) (version 2) | ecosystem: Environmental > Aquatic > Marine > Intertidal...
AGACTGTTCAATTTAGAGCAACAATAAGTGGATTGAGTGAAACACTTTCTCCATCGTGGGATAGTGGTAAGTTTATTGGTTCACCATTCAGTTACTACACATATAGTGGTATTGAAAGAAGTGTTTCATTTAACTTTAAGGTATTTTCCTTAAATAAAGATGAACATAAGGTAGCATGGGATAAATTAAACTTTTTAACGGGTTTAGTATATCCACAGGGATACTACGATTCATCAGCGGTAAAGCCACCATTCATTAGATTTACATTGGGTGATTTATACAAATCAAAAGCTGGATTCATTGACTCACTTTCACATACTTTTGATGATAACACTCCTTGGGAAATTGATGAAAAGGGATATCGTTTACCAATGATTATTGATGTTGCTGTAACCATTAAATTTGTTGAAAATAGAGGTCAAACAGCTGATAGAAAGTTCTACACATTCAAACCCCAAACATCGTAAGATATGGCAAGTAGATACGAAAATAACGAAGTAAAGGTAACCAACGATGGTAGAAGTGTATATCGTTCAAAGATATACCCTAACATTCCATTGAGGGATGATGATATCTATGTAGCAACCGAAACAGGTGATAGATTAGATACACTTGCTTACCAATACTATGAAGATTCATCTCTTTGGTGGATTATCGCAGCAGCGAATAATATCCACAACGCTCCATTCGGATTAACGGATGGGACAATCCTACGAATCCCACAAAATTATATTGAAATAAATAACAATTTCAGAAAATAAGTTATGTCATCATTTCCAAATTTTTCAAATATAGCTGGATATATCCAAAATAAGATAACATCTAGAAAGGGTAGCAGTTATAATGTCTCAAAGTTAAATGCTTGGGTAAGAGTTACCTCTGGTACTGGGCCGGGTGGTATGGTATTACTATCCAATCCTAACTTTCAATTGTTTAAGGGGGCTGGTTCAAACGCAACTGGTTTATATGGAAATGATTCTCAATCTGGAACTGTTGGAACAACTTGGAGTGGTGGGGCTATTAATGGTGGTGAAGGACAGGGTTATAGACCTTCTCCGATAGTTTCATCTTTGGAAATAGATGAAGGTGCTGGTGCATTATCAAGAAAAGCATCATTTAGTATTACGGCTCACTCTAAAGAACAAATGGAAATACTAACTCAGTATTTTTTGGAACCGGGGTATTCGGTATTCCTTGAATGGGGTTGGAATACTGCTGATGGTGTTAGTGGATTACAAGGATTAAATTCTACAAATATTTCAAACTTTCAATCATTTGTAAACACACAAAAAGCTAGAGAAACCGCAAAGGGTGATTATGATAATTACTTAGGATTTATGACCGGTGGTAGTGTTTCTTTGGATGGTGATAAATGGACAATAACTGTAAATTGTACTGGATATGTAGAACTACCTGCTTATTTGGTATCAGCTGGTACTGGTGAATTATCGGATACTGGTGATGCTAAAGTAATTACGGCTCCTTTATATGGAACTCATGACATTGAAGGAACATTCGATATAGGTAGGCAACGATTTATGAATATGTTTAATTTATTGCCTGAAACAAGACAAACATTTTTGGTAAAGGGATTAGAATCTGAACTTGGTGTATTGGAAAACTTTATTAATTTTGATACCGATGTTTCTGATAAAATTAATAAAGATGTCGGTAGCTTCATTTTTGGATTCTTCAGAGCGGATAAAGAGGTTGATGGTGAGAATGTGGAATTTCCAAATGGAACAAAAATAATTAGTGAGGATAAGTTTATCCGATTTTCTGCATTGATGCGAATATTCAATCAAATTGGTGTTGATGGATATGAGATTGGTAAAAAGGGTAGTGGTAAAATTATTAAATTTGAAGTTAATACATCTGAGACTGTATGTTCTGCCTTTCCAAATATTTTTAGTATAGATTCATCTAAATTATTCATACCAAATCCAGAAACTCCTAGAATTAAATTAGGTGGTATTACTCATAAAGCATTAACTATCAAAGACCTCGTATCAAATAGTACCCCTTCTGATAATTCGATTGGTAACATTCATTTTCCAAATAAAAACCCATACAAATATCAACCAAAAGTTGGTAACCTTATTGAAAAAAATGAAAAGCAGTGGGGGTATTTGAGTGATTTATATGTAAACTTTGATTTTGCAAAAAATATAATGGAAACTAAAAACTTTTTTGTAAGAGATGCATTATATCAATTATTAAATGGGTTATCATCCGCAGTAAATGGTATGTGGGATTTTCAAATGGATGAATCTGAGGTGATTGACGGTGTAACTCAATTAAAAGTTTTTGAAATGAACTTAATCAATGGTGGACAAAATCCAACACCATATACATTTGATATGATTGGTGAAAAATCCGTTTTTATTGATGCATCATTAGATTTGGATATTAGTAGTGATAAAATGAATCGAATTATCGGTTCTAGACTTGGGGCAGCATTAAATGGGGACACATCAAGAATACCAAAAACTTTATTTTCAAATAGAGAGGATTTATTGGGAGTTCGTCTAAAACCAAGTGAGGACTCGCCTGCACCACCTAAACTTACCGATGATGATAAAGAAGCATTAAAAGAGCAGAACTTAAACATTATTTTAGGTAAATCTAAATTCTTCCCAAAAATATCATTGGTAGATTATAGTAATGTAAGTGGTGATTTATATGATATATGTTATTTAGGAGCATTTAAGGATTCTACAATATTTTCATCATTAAAAAATGATTGGAATAACGCAGAATCAAAGTCAAAAACAGTATCCCCCCTAATGCCAATTAACTTTTCATTTAAGATACATGGTGTAAGTGGTATTAAAAGAGGTGATATGTTCAGAGTAAATGGTATACCTGATAGATACAACGATGGGTTTTTCCAAGTGTTATCGGTTAAACACGCCTTAGATGGTATGATGTGGACAACTGAAGTAACTGGAGGATATAGACAAGCTTAATTATGGATATAGATAGATACAAATCAATTTCTAAAGCGGATACTGAATTCAAAGAAGTTAGTATTGTAGCTTATATTCCTACCCCAACTGAATTGGAATATAAGATGGGATATATCACACGCCATTTTGTCCAAAGTGCAAATGATAAAACCGCACCTATTTACGAAATTAGAAAAAAATCAATTTCTAAGTTTGCAAATAATTCATTGTATATCACAACATCAATGGATTGGAGAATAAAAGGACCGGTTGATGAAGTTAAGAAATCTAATTCGGCATCAATCCGAATTGCTTCTCAAATCATTCCAAAACTTTCACTATATCTTCCCAATCTTTTACAATTCCATAAAAAATAATTTGGATATGTAACAAATTTTTCTTATATTTGTTAATTGTAAATTTACTTAAATGAAGGTTACTGTTGTATTAAGAACTTATAGGAGGCAAGATTTTCTAAAGCAAGCACTTGCATCCATCCATCTTCAAACTCACAAAGATTGGGAATTACTTATTTTCGATGATGCTGGTTTATCGGAAAATTTGGAGATTTATAAAAAGTTCAAAGAACAACACCCAAACAATAGGGTAGTTTATCTAACATCAGCAACTCCACATGATATGTACAAACAATCTTGGAAACTTGGGATACAATTATCTCAAGGTGATTTGTTTGTAAGATTGGATGATGATGATTTATTCTCAGTAGATACATTGGAGTATCTATCTAACACCTACGAACAACACCCTGATTTAGATTTTTCATATGGTTCATCCATATTTTTTGGAGAAGAGGGATTGAGAGATATTATCCAAACTCAGACTCCATTGGACCCACCAAAGACCAGAGATACTTGGACAGCATATACAATTCCAAATAATCACCCTTGGACTCACCCTTGGAGTTTTACACATGATTATTACGATGAACCACAACACTACACTTCAATCATCCATTGTAGTAAGGCAAATCATATGTGTAGTTTCCACGCCTATGCTATCCGAATCAAATCCGCACTTAAAGTTATTAACGAATTTGAAATCGTATCAAACTTTGTGGATGATTTGGAAATGATGGGTAGTTTGGAGTATTTGGGGCTAACCCATACTTCACTCAAACGAATTCTGACTTATGTAAGGGTTCACAATACTGGAAGATTGACTGATAGTTCGACTAAAATTGGTGGTAGAAACTTATTTGAAGATATCCTACACATTAGAGACAAAGTAGAATACTTACGAACTGAAGATTTCAAAACATCAGTATATCAATCACCAATAGAAGGTAATGTAAATGAGGGAGTTGTATCAACGCATCATATGACTTACTTTAATGAGTATAGGAACCAAATCAACAAAGTAGCTCAACAATTTGGATAATTCAAATAATTTTCTTATCTTTGTGAAATGATAATAGTAGAGTCTAACAAAGAGCGGGAAGAATTCTTACAACGATGGAACAACGAGCCATCGGTTATCATTCCTATATGGTCTGATTTGGAGAAGCATCCAATGAACAATGAACTTTCGTTTTTGTTCGTTATGATGGGAAAATACAACTTTATACTCATATACAACCATATTGATGGAAAATCCCATCATTTAGACCTTACCACATCCGAACAACCGAAATGGGTGTGGAATAAGAAAGGATTTCTACAAATGGATACAAAGATACAAAATCTTTTTGATATATCCACATACACCTTCTTTGATGAGAATCGCTTGTTGGACTTCAAACCCGAAGAACAACCTTTCATCACACATTATACCCGAATGGGTATAAGAGAGAACTTAGGTAAGATAGCACCTTTAATGAAATGGGGTGAGTACCTAACTTCTTTTGTGAATTCCTTTGAACTTCCTACTCCTAATAGTAGTTGGATGAATAACGATGTAATCCCTATCCTTTCAGATATTGAACGATATGGGGTTCGAGTCGATGGGGAAAAATTTTTAGATAGATATCCACAAGCCACCAAGCACCTATCCAATAACACCTTATACACCGAATACAACCCATACACCATTACCTCCCGTCCCTCCAATCGATTTGGTGGTATCAACTTTAGTGCCCTAAACAAAAAGGATGGAACGAGAGAAGTGTTTATTCCCAAACCCAACCACATATTCCTACAAATGGATTATGATGCATATCACCCTCGAATCATTGGAAAGATTGTTCACTATCCATTACCAACCACTTCGGTTCACCAATGGTTAGCGGACCAATACGGAGTTCCTTACGATGAATCCAAAGGAATCACCTTCCAATTACTTTATGGTGGGATACCCGAAGAGTTCGACTCTATTCCTTATTATAAGAAGGTTAGAGAGTACATTGAGAAGTTGTGGGAGAACGCATCCCAAAGAGGATATACAAACACCTTATATCGTAATATCCCCCTCTCTTCGATTGAGGATGTGAATCCACAAAAGTTATTTAACTATCTTCTCCAAGCAACTGAAACTGAGTTGAATATAAGAACGATGAAGAGAGTGTTGGAGTTTATTGAACAAACCGACATTGAATTGACCTTATACACTTATGATTCGTTTTTGTTCTCCTTCCCATTGGATGCACCTAAAGAACACGCTAAAAAATTGAAAGAATTGATTGAAGAGGGTGGATTCCCTATTAAAGCAAGTTGGGGAACGGATTATGGAAAACTTTAATATTTATAGAATATCACCAATGAGAATATTCTATGCTATTAAAAGATATACTTTTAGAAGGAATGTACGATAAATTAGTTGGACAAATCAACAAAGATGTGTTCCGAACTATCAAATCTGCTATGAATGGTAGTGGAACGCAAGAGAAGCCAAAGAAGTACAAAGGTTATGAGGTTCGTAAAGACCCTATACCAACTACTAAGATTGGTGATTTGTTAAATTCTGAAAAAGGATATCTTTATGTAGGTGAATACAATGATTCAGTAAGTGGAGTGGAAACCGAAGTTCAGGTTAAGTTTGCAGTAACCGAAGATGGTGTACAAACTGGTAAATTCTACATCGATGGTTCTGCGGAAGCTGATGAAGATTATCCATCAATTGAAGTTCAGATTGCAATTCACCCAAATGATGGTGAAAAGATATTTTCTAAAATCCAACCAGTGTTGAGAGATTTGATAAGACACGAAATCGAACACTTAACTCACGGAAACAAATCAGCATCAGCCAAATACTCCAAAATTATGAGAGGTGATTTGGCAATGAGAAGAAAGATTAAGAGTAATCCTGAATTATTCTACAAATACTTCCTATTACCTAAAGAAGTAGATGCAAATATCCACGGATTGTATTCGAAAGCTAAAACAATGAAACAACCTTACCAAAAGGTGGTGAATGATTATTTGAAATCATTAGTGGATGATGAAATTATCACTCCTAAGAATAAAGATTTAATCTATAAAACTTGGAAACAAAGAATTCCTAAAATCGGAGGGATTCCAAACCTAAAGTAATATGAACAAAAACGAATTTATACAAGAACTACTAATAGAGTTATCGTATCGTTCAGATGAGGGGTATCCTATCTTAACGAAAGGAACTCATATTTCTATTCTTTCTGAAATTTTGGATGAGTGGGGATACTCTGATATTAAAAATGAACTAATCAATAACTTATTAGAAGCCGAAGGTGAAAGTTCCGAAGAAGATAAGAAATATAAAGGTATTGGTGGACAACCTCCGATGTATGTAAAAGCTGGTGAGTATCAAAAGTGGCAATCAAACCCAGATGGATTCTCAGGACAAAGATTTAAGAAAACAGAAACCGGAAAGTATGTATCGGTAGATGGTGATGGTGAAGGTGGTGAAGCAGAAGGACCTAAAGTAAACATTTTTGATAAAGATTATGATGCTCCGGATATTAAGAAAAAGGATGATACCCAAACTCCAGTTGGTAATGATGTATTCACCAAATTATCTGAAGATAATGTAAAAACTCAGAATAGTTTCATAAAGAACGGATTCAAATCGGGAGCTGCTCCAGGTAATGCTGGTTCAATGTACAATGAGATTATGAGTAGTAGAGTTTCTGAGTATTTCTTACAAAATCCAACCGCTACTGAGCAAGATGCTTACAATCACATCAAACAATTGGAAGATGGTGGTGAGTTGGCACAACAAAATAACAAATCAACAAATAGACCAGGTAGAATTACCGCAAACGATACAAAACCATACGAAGGTAATGGTGATAGTAACGAATTAATTGCAAAACGATTAATCGCAATCCGTTCTGCTAAAAGAAAAGCGGAAAAGGTAGATATTGCTAATAGTAAGTTAGGTTGGGAAAATACCAAAACCTTAAACTTCTTTGGTGATACTAAAGGATTGAAAGCGATGAGTAAATCGGTAGAATCTGCTAGTGGTATTGTTGACCAAAACGGAAATCCAATCTCTAAAGAAGAAGCATTGGAATTGGTAAAAACATCAGGTGGTGGTGAGAATCCATCGGATACTGGAACTGTAATTATCAACAACAATACAGGTGTAATTACAATGTTATTCCATTCTGATAAAGATTCAACTGCTGCATTAATTGCACAATCTACTTTTGGGGCAGAGGTTGAGCAGGGTGAGAAAAATATCGATAAGTTAGTATCTGATGGTAGATTGACAGCTGAACAAGCACAAAATATTAAAGAAACGAGAAAAGGGTATGCTAGACGAGTTGAAGCAACCGAAAATAAGTTAAACGATGTAACCTCATCCCCAGCTAAATTCCTAAGAGATGGGATTGGTAATACTATCCAATCATCACAAGCGGTAAATCTCCTAAAGAACGCATCAGCTGGAGCAGACCGAGCAAAATATTGGAAATCTCAAGTTGAAAAGAGATTCTCAAATCCAAACCTATTATTACCACCAAAAGATGGTGAACCTCGTAAGAGAGTTTCAGATTATTTACCTGAGGGTGTAACCGAACCAAATGATGAACAAATGGTGGAAGCATATATTAAATGGTGTTCGGATGATAGTTGGGGTAAATCAGAGGAATCTCTTCCAAAGAACGACCAGAAGTTAATCAACGATATGAATACCAACTTTGGTGGACCGGATGTATTGCAAGAAATTGATAAAATCAGACGAGAAACCATTGAGATTCAAGAACAAATGATTAAAGAGTTGGATTCGCAAACTCAAATTGAAATTGACGGAAAATCTATCGGATTGGGAACTTACTTAGAAGCTCAAAACATTTGGGAAAAAGGACACTTTACTGCAATTAACGCTGATAGGGGTGTATTCAAATATGAGGGTATGTTTGAGGTAAATAATGGTGGTGTTCCAATCGGACCTGAAGAATTAAAAGGATGTGCTAATATTGAAGATGAGAATGATTTCATTTCTCACTTTGAAGTTGGGGCTGTTGAAGAAGTTTCTGGAAAAGAGGGTGGTGTAACTGGTTCTAAAAAGTTAGTTTACGCTATTACTAAAAAAGGAAGTAGAATTCCAATTATGGAAAAAAGACAGCGTTCTAAGAATGGTATATTGGGTAGATTGAATTCAGTTTATGGGTGGAGTAAAGAAATGCAGAACTGTTTTGATTCAAAGTCTAAATAATTAAACCTTTGAAAAATAAATTGATATTTATAAGGGATTGAAAATACCTTAAAACGAAGGGAGATTATATGAAAACACAACTACTGTGTACATTTACTACAAAAGAGGGGTTACAAAAGACTTTGCAAGATATCAGAGAGACTTATGTGATTGTCTACAACTATATCTATATTCTTCAGAATAAATCCAATTTGGATGAATTGTATATTACATATAATATCAATACTGAATATAAACCCACACAACCTTTAGATGATACAATTTTGATTCACCGAAAAAAAGAATCAAATACTTTATACACTATTAATGCTCTTAATCAATTGGTAAAAGAAGAAAATGGTGGAGTATTAGATAAGACTTTTGTGGTTGATTGGCAAAAATTTAAGAATTCCATTATACTTACTAATACGGAAGGTACAAAACGAATTCAAACGAGAATATTCGAGGTTATAGAATTTAATCAAAATTAAAATTAAACTATGCTACTAAAAATTGGTTCAAAGGGAGATGTTGTAAAACAAGTACAGAAAGTAATTGGTTCTGGTGCGGATGGTATCTTCGGAAGTGGAACTGCTGAAGCAGTTAAAAAATGGCAAGCAGCAAATGGATTACCTGCTGATGGAATCGTAGGTCCTGCTACTCTTGCAAAAATGGGAATTAAAGTTGAGGCAGCTTCTGCACCAACCCCAAACAATGCACCATCTGCGGATGCTAAATACTCAAAAGATAAAATCAAAGCGGTAATTGAGAAAAAAGGATACAAATGGTTCGAAGGTGATTACAACCTAAACATCGTTGGTGTTCGTAATTCAGATACCGGTACAAAAGTAACCAACGCATTTGATGACAAGATTACTGTATCTTATCAGGTAAATGGTGAGTGGGTATATAAAGAGTGGATGAACACAACTGACCCTGGTACAAAAGGTGTTAAGGAATACCATAACGCAGCAGGTGTTGCTCGTTTGGTTCCAGGTCAATATATTAATTCACACGGATTAGGAATGCACCAAGGAAAATATGAAGCTCTTAAACAATTCGGTAAAGTAAAAGTTTTCAGAGATGCTAACAGAGATATGAACTACGATGAAACCAAAATCCAAGAGGGTGTATTTGGAATCAACATTCACAAAGCTGGTGCTAACTCAACTTATGTAGAGAACTGGTCTGAAGGATGTCAAGTATTCAAAAAAGCAGCTGATTTCGAAGAGTTTATGGTAATCGCTAGAAAGGCAGCATCTGTTGGAAATTCTAAATTCACTTATACTTTGATTGATTCTAAAGATATTGCATAATGAAGTGGAAAGAAATCTGGTTCAGATTGAAAGTAGCGTTTTTTGAAACACTACAAATGTGGTAAGATGAAAGGGGAGACGAAAGTTTCCCCTTTTTTATTTGGATATATCAAATCTTTTTTGTATATTAGTTTCGTAATAGATTAAAGATATATGAATCCATACCCTAACGATTTCCAAAAAGTTGTTGACTACCTCAAAGAAAGAGGAATTTATGTTCAGTTATCCACTTCTACTAATTTCTTTGGTGGTGGTGTTAATCTTATCAATATCCATCACCGATATAACTTAGAAAAGAATGGATTGTTCGCTCTTCTTCACGAAGCTGGACACTCACTCCAAAATACCGAAGTTTATGGTCCGAATCACTATAAGAGAATTGATGATGGGGAACAACCTACTAAGTTCAATATGTATCGATTTATGAATGAGGTGGATGCTTGGGATAGAGGTGAGAGATTGGCTGAGGAATTGGGAATTCAGTTAAATAAGAAAGATTTTGTAAAATCCAAAGAGGAAGCTCTCTTAACTTATTATTGTTAAAAAATATTTTTTACAAAAGGTTTGGTAATTCCAAATCTTTTTTGTATATTTGTAAAACTATATGAAAAATCAAAAACCAATTTGTGTGGACTTGGATGGAATGGGAGATTTCAGTCGATTTCCATCGCCGGAAAAAAAAGAAAAAAAGAGTTTGGTAATACCGAATTTTTTTCGTATCTTTGTATCAAATAAATCCAAAGAACCCACTAAAAACTCGGTTTTTTGATATTTATATAAGGTGTAGGAAAGACACCATAATAAAACCATTAAACAAATATAAACACTTAAAACTTAAACAATTATGGCTATTAACTTAGACGCAATCCGTGGACGCTTGAACAAGCTCCAAAACACTGGAACTACAAAGAACAACCTTTGGAAACCATCACCAGGGAAAACACAAGTACGAATCGTTCCCTACAAGTTCAACAAAGAAAACCCTTTCATTGAACTTTATTTCCACTACAACATTAACAACAAATCTTATCTTTCACCGATGTCCTTTGGGCGTCCTGACCCCATTGTCGAATTTGCTGACAAACTGAAGCGAATGGGTGATAAGGAGGATTGGAAAGCAGCCAAAAAAATGGAGCCAAAACTCCGTACTTTTGTACCTGTAATCGTTCGTGGTGAAGAGAATGAAGGTGTAAAGTTTTGGGGATTTGGTAAGACCGTTTACCAAGAACTATTGGGTTACATCGCTGACCCAGATTACGGAGATATCACCGACCCACAAGTTGGACGAGATATCACCATCGATTATGTATCGGCCGAAGAAGCAGGAACATCTTACCCTGTAACTACCATCCGTATGAAGCCAAAAGAAACTGCACTTTCTGAAGATTCAGCAGCACTTCAAAACTTTTTGGATAATCAGACAAACATTACTGATATCTACCAAGAACTTTCTTACGCTGAATTGAAAAGTGTATTGGAAGGTTGGTTGAATCCAACTGGTGAAGAAGGTGAAGAGAGTGTAACTGAACAAACTCTTTCAGCACCCACATCAACACCAGCACCCCAAGCGGTAGCAGCACCTGCACCTCAAGCAGTTCCTGTTGAGGACCGTAAAAAAATGGATGATGTGGCATCTGCATTTGATGACCTATTCAACAACTAATAAGTTACATTTATGGCAAAAACAACTAAAGAAGGTGATTTAGCTAATATCTTAGCTGAATCCCTTAACAAACAAGCTAAAGACCAAAAAGTAGCATTCTTTTTGGATGGTGGGGATGCACCCACCGATGTAACCGGTTGGGTATCAACTGGAGCATCAATGTTGGATGTTGCCATTTCTAATCGCCCTTATGGTGGATTGCCTGTTGGTAGAATCACCGAAATTACTGGACTAGAACAATCTGGAAAATCATTAGTATCTGCTCACCTCCTTGCTGAAACACAAAAGCAAGGTGGTGTAGCGGTACTCATCGATACCGAAAATGCGGTAAGTAGAGAGTTCTTGGAAGTAATCGGTGTAGATGTATCTAAATTACTATATGTAGCAGCTGAAACTGTGGAACAATGTTTCGCATATACTGAAACCATTATTGAAAAAGTACGAGTTGCATCGAAAGATAAGATGGTTACTATCGTAGTGGATTCAGTTGCAGCAGCATCAACTGAAAAGGAGATGGAAGCTGATTATGGTAAGGATGGATACGCTACGGATAAGGCAATCATCATCTCAAAGGCAATGCGTAAAATCACTAACTTAATTGGTAGACAGAAAATCACTTTGGTTTTCACAAACCAATTAAGACAGAAGATGAACGCAATGCCATTCTCCGACCCTTGGACTACTTCTGGTGGTAAAGCAATCGCTTTCCACGCATCGGTTCGTTTGAGATTGAAGAGTATGGGAACTATTAAGGTGAAAGAAAGTAGTGGTGATAGAATTGTTGGTATCAAAGTAAGGTGTCAGGTTGTTAAAAACCGAATGGGACCACCACTTCGTTCCGCAGATTTCGATATATTCTTCGATAGAGGAATTGATAACTATGGAGCTTGGCTAGCAATGATGAAGGATAACAAAATCCTTACTCAGGGTGGAGCTTGGTACACATATGTGGATATTGAAACTGGTGAAGAATTCAAATTCCAAGCCAAAGATTTTCCTGAATTGATGCAAACCAACAAAGAGTTGGAGGAGCAGATTTACAAAAGAATTTGTGAAGCAACTATTCTACAATACAAAAAAGATTCATTGGATACCGATAATTTGGTAACCGATTCAGAAGTAATTGGAGATTAAAAAATAATAAGTTATGAGTAAATTAGCAAACATGCTACGAACATCTGCGGAAGCAGATAAAGCAAAAGCACTCCTTACATTGGAGTTGTTGGAGAACCATCCAGCCGGAATTGGTGACCATTCTACAAAAGATTTCTACGAAAACGCTGAAGAAGCACTTCAGATGTTGGTAGATGCTGATGATAGATTGGAAGCAATTGATAAATATCTTTCTGGAAACACTGGATTGATTAACGGACATGGTTATACTACAACAACAACATAATGAAAGCACTCTACAAAGATATCCTCAACGAAGTTAGTGAGGAACACAAAACCAATCATCTTCGTGAAAGGAATAGTAGAGTTCTTGTTATTGATGGACTAAATACCTTCATCCGTAGCTGGACAACCAACCCCACAATGAATGAGGATGGTGACCATACGGGTGGAGTTATTGGTTCATTAAAATCAATTGGATTCCAAATCAGAGAATTTAACCCAACAAGAGTTATTGTAACTTTTGATGGTAAAGATGGTTCTAAATCAAGAAAAAAAATCCACGAAGGATACAAAGCTGATAGAGCTAAAAACCGATTTCGAGTCAATCGTGCCTATGGGGATATGATGACGGAGGAGGAAGAAAAGTTATCTATGAGGCAGCAATTCGTTTGGTTAAACGATATGTTGGATTATCTACCAGTTCAAACAATGATTTATGATGGGATTGAAGCAGATGACACTATTGCATATCTTACACAACATACTCAATATGAGTTAGATGGTGAGGTGGTTATTGTATCAACTGATAAAGATTTCCTACAATTAGTTTCTGATAAAGTTAGTGTTTTTTCACCAACTAAAAAGAAAATGTATAATAGACAGGTTGTATTTGATGAGTTTGGAATCTGGCCACAAAACCTTCTTTTGTATAGAACTTTGGATGGTGATAAATCCGATAACATACCAGGCATCAAAGGATGTGGTATTAAAACCCTTTTGAAGAGATTTCCTGAGCTTTCGGAAGATAGACTAATCACACATGATGAATTATTCCAATTGTGTGAGGATAAACAGGGAAAGATTAAACTCTATACTGATATCTTAGAAGCAAAAGACCAACTTTTGATGAATAAGAGATTAATGGAGTTAGATGAACCACATATTCCAACTGAAAAGAAACTAAAGATATTAGATAGATTCAGAGAAGATGATGTTGAATTTAACAAACTTGATTTCTTACGAGTTGGGGCAAAATACAAAGTTCTCCAAAATTGGCGGGACATTAACGATTGGTTACAATCAACATTTCACAATATTATTACAAAATAATTTTGATAACTCACAAATTTTTAGTATCTTTGTGAACTCAAATTAAGTTATAGATGCAAGATATAGATACATTATCCAAATACGGACAATCCTTTCAGACGAAGGTGTTATCAACATTGATAACCGATGTCCGTTTATTGGATACACTTAATGAGATTATCCATCCTAAGTTTTTTGAATCCGAATCTAATAAGTGGATTTTAGATGAAATCGTTAATTACTATAACGAATTCAAAAAGCCACCAACTTTAGATGTGTTCAAAGTAGAACTATCTAAGATGGATGATAAGGCATTTCAAAAAAGAATTGTTGACCAACTAAAGTTAGTTTTTACTCAGGTTGGTGATTCGGATTTGGAATATGTTAAAAAAGAGTTTTCTAATTTTTGTATCAATCAGAATATAAAACAAGCAATCGTTCAATCGGTTGATTTATTGAAAGCAGGTTCTTATGATAGAATCAAAGAGTTGGTAGATAAAGCAATGAAAGTTGGTGTAGATACCGAAATGGGACATGATTATGTTCTTGATTTTATGGATAGAACTGAAGAAATCAATCGTAATACTGTACCAACTAATTGGGAATGTATTAACGAATTGATGGATGGTGGATTGGGACCTGGCGAATTGGGGGTAGTGGTAGCACCTTCTGGGGTTGGAAAGACTTGGGTACTATGTGCATTGGGAGCAGCCGCTGTGAAAGCTGGACTTAATGTGGTACACTATTCTTTGGAACTTTCAGAACACTATGTGGGACAGAGATACGATACCGTCTTTACTCAAATTCCATCAGTAGATGTGAAAGATAAGAAAGAAGAGGTATTGGATAAAATCAAACGATTGAAAGGTAAACTTTTAATCAAATACTTCCCACCTAAAGGTGTATCTGCTAAAAAGGTAGAAGCTCACATTGAGAAGATGATTGCAGCTGGTAATAGACCTGATTTAATCATTATCGATTACGCTGACCTTCTACTTTCTCACTCCAACAAATCCGATTCAACTTATGGTGAGCAAGGTGGTGTTTACATTGAGTTGAGAGGTATGAGTGGTGAGTTGAGAATTCCAATTTGGACAGCATCCCAAACCAATCGTTCAGGTATTGATTCTGAAGTTATCGAAGCGGATAAGATTGCAGATTCTTACGCTAAGGTAATGAACGCTGACTTCATTATGAGTGTGAGTAGAAAATCAAAAGATAAGTTGAACAATACTGCCAGATTCCACATTATGAAGAATCGTTTTGGACCAGATGGGATTACCTTCCCATCAAAGATGGATACCAACAAAGGATTCATTGAGGTTTACGATGGTAATTCATCGGATGGAATCATCACACAAAAAGAATCCGCAAATGGAGAAGCTGTTGAGAAAAAACTACTTCACAAAAAGTATGTTGAAAACTTCGGATAAGTATCAAAATTTGTAAAACCTACCAAAAAGAAAAAACCAAAAATTTAACTTTGTAAATGGATTTTTTTTCTCATATATACAATAGTTATAATCACCCAACTTAAAAAAGAGTTGGTAAATCTAATAATTAAAAATAATAAAATTTATGGCAACATCGCAAGAAATTTTCGAACAAATTAAAGAGTTATATACTCAATTTGAGGCAGAGCACAACGGAACTACTAAAGCAGCTAAATCACGTGCTCGTAAGCATATCGGTGAAATGAAAAAATTGGTAACGGATTATAGAAAGGCATCAGTCGAAGAATCTAAATAAGTTATCAACTATGAGCAGATTATTTACCGAAAGAATTCCTTTCAAACCGTTTGAATACCCAGATTACTATACCGAAGGTTGGTTGAAACAAGCACAGGCGTTTTGGTTACATACCGAAATTCCAATGCAAGGTGATGTCAAAGATTGGAACGAACACCTTACTAAAGAAGAAAAGAACTTAGTTGGTAACATTCTTTTGGGATTTGCTCAAACTGAATGTGCTGTATCTGACTATTGGACTACTATGGTAACCAAATGGTTCCCAAAGCATGAGATTAAGCAGATGGCTATGATGTTTGGTTCCCAAGAAACAATCCACGCAACGGCATATTCTTACTTAAACGAAACATTGGGGTTGGATGACTTTTCAGCATTTTTGCATGAACCTGCAATCGCTGAAAAGTTTGAACTCCTAACTCAAACATCCGCAGATTGGACACATGAAGATTTGGATACAAATCCAGAAGCAAGAAAAGAGGTAGCTCGTTCACTTGCAATCTTCTCCGCATTTGCAGAGGGAGTATCTCTCTACTCCTCTTTTGCCGTTCTCTACTCCTTCCAAATGAGAAATCTATTGAAGGGTATCGGACAACAAATGAAGTGGAGTGTAAGGGATGAATCTCTCCATTCCAAAATGGGTTGCCAACTATTCAGAGAAATGTGTAATGAATTTCCTGATTTGAAAGAGGCTAGTAAACAAACTATCGAAGAGGCAGCCAAACTTATTGTAGAATTAGAATCTCGCTTCATTGATAAAATGTTCGAAATGGGTGATTTAGAAAACCTATCAGCATCTGATTTGAAAGAATTTATCAAAGCAAGAACAAATACAAAACTACAAGAACTTGGATACGAAAGTATCTTCGAATACAATAAGAAAAAAGCAGAAAATTTAGAGTGGTTCTATCACCTAACCGGTGGGTTAACTCATACCGATTTCTTCGCTATCAGACCTACTGATTATTCAAAGGCTGGTGAAGGTGAAGATTGGGGTGATTTATTTTGATAATTCAAATATTTTTCGTATCTTTGTGAGATGAATATATTTGAGTATCTTACTGATTCTATTAAAACCGATATAGCACCATCTTCAGTACACGGTATTGGGACATTCGCTTTAAGGGATTTGGAAATTGGTGAAGAGGTTTTTGTTAAGTGGGGTGGTGAATCAAAGGTTTATACTATTAGTGTGGATTCCTTTGAATCACTCCCAACTTATGTTAAAATGATGATATTAAAGTCATACGAAAATAAAGAAGAATATCCATTTATTTGGTTTAGGTTATATAACGATTCATATTTCAATTTGGCTAATCCTTGGGCATATGTAAACACCAAAGAGAAAGATGGAAATGTGGATTCACTAACAAAAAAGGTAATTAAACCAATCAAATCAGGTGAAGAATTATTCGGAACCTATAATTTAGAAAATACAATATTAAAATGACATTTGATAAACTAATTGAAAATGTAAAAGGTTGGGCAGACGATAAGGGTATCCTTAAATCTGAAAACGCTCCCAAACAACTGATGAAAGTAATGGAAGAGTTAGGTGAAACCGCTGGAGCCATTGCAAAGAACAAAGCAACCGATGAAATCCAAGATGGTATTGGTGATACATTCGTAACTCTAATCATTTTGGCTTATCAATTGGGATTGGAACCATCTGAGTGTTTGGAGCATGCTTGGAACGAAATTAAAGATAGAAAAGGAAAAACCGAAAACGGAGTTTTCATTAAAGAAGAAAAAGGACTATAATGGCTAAGAATTACGGAGAAGATTTAGGTTGGGAATTAGGAGTGGATTTCCCAGAATGGGGTAACACAGAAATTTATGTAAAAACAATTTCAAAGGGTTACCTATTACAAGGTGAAAAACCAAAAGATGCATATTGGAGAGTTGCAACTAAAGTGGCTCAACGATTGAACAAACCTCAGATGGCATCAAAATTCTTTGATTACATTTGGAAAGGTTGGTTAAATCTTGCAACACCTGTTCTTTCAAATACCGGAACCGATAGAGGTTTACCTATCTCTTGCTTCGGAATTGATGTAGCTGATTCAATCTTTGATATTGGTGCAAAGAACTTAGAATTGATGTTACTTGCAAAGCATGGTGGTGGTGTTGGTATTGGTATCAACCAAATCAGACCAGCAGGTTCACCAATTACTGGTAATGGTACATCGGATGGTGTAATTCCATTCGCTAAAATATACGATTCAACAATCCTTGCAACAAACCAAGGTTCAGTTCGTAGAGGAGCAGCATCGGTAAACCTAAACATTGACCACAAAGATTTTGAAGAGTGGTTAGAGATTAGAGAACCTAAAGGTGATGTAAACCGCCAATCACTTAACCTACACCAATGTGCGGTAGTGGGTGATAAGTTTATGAGAAAGTTGGAAAATGGGGATGAAGAAGCTCGTAGAAAATGGAGTAAACTTCTTCAGAAGCGTAAGGCAACTGGTGAACCTTATATTATGTACAAAGGCAATGTAAACAAACAAAACCCTGATATGTACAAACATAATGGTTTGAAGGTTCATATGACAAACATTTGTTCTGAGATTACCTTACATACTGATGAATCACATTCATTTGTTTGTTGTTTGAGTTCATTGAACTTAGCAAAATATAACGAATGGAAAGATACTGATTTGGTATATACTGCAACTTGGTTTTTGGATGGTGTTCTTTCTGAATTTATCCAAAAAGCTAAGAACTTAAAAGGATTTGAAAACTCAGTTCGTTCTGCTGAAAAAGGTAGAGCATTGGGATTGGGTGTATTGGGATGGCATACTTACCTACAACAAAATGGTATTCCATTCGAAGGTATGACAGCACAATTTGAAACTCGTAAGATTTTCTCTCAATTGAAGATTGAATCCGAAAGAGCGAGTAGAGATATGGCTTCCGAATATGGGGAACCTTTATGGTGTAGAGATAGTGGGTTCAGAAACACTCACCTTCGTGCAATCGCACCAACGGTATCTAACTCTAAATTGAGTGGTGATGTATCAGCTGGTATCGAACCTTGGGCAGCTAATGTATTTACTGAACAAACCGCAAAAGGAACTTTCATTCGTAAGAATGGTGAGTTGGAAAAAGTACTTAAAAAGATTGGAATCAACACCAAAGAAACTTGGGACAAGATTATGGCTGATGGTGGTTCAATTCAGGATATTGCAGAATTGGATAATTGGTGTTTCCTTAATGGTAAAGTTATTAAGTGTGATGAGATTTCTGAAACCGATTCACAAAAAACATTTACTATTAAGAGTGTATTCAAAACATTCAAAGAAATTAACCAATTAGATTTGGTTAGACAAGCTGGTATTAGACAACAATATATTGACCAATCGGTTTCATTAAATTTGGCATTCCCATCAACGGCATCTCCAAAGTGGATTAACCAAGTATCTATGGAAGCATGGAAGCAAGGTGTAAAGACACTTTACTATATGAGAACCGAATCGGTTTTGAGAGGGGATATTGCAACACAAGCAATGGACCCAGAATGTTTAAGTTGTGATGGATAATTTATAAAAATAAAAAACTATGTTAGAAGTAAAGAAATTTTATGGAACATGGTGCGGGCCTTGTAAAGCATTAGCACCAACTATTGAAAAGTTGAAGCAAGCACATACTGATGTTAGATTCGAAGATATCGATGTTGATGTTGATTTTGAAGCTGCATCTAAATACGGAGTTCGTAGTATTCCATTGGTAGTTATTGAAAAGGATGGACAAGAGGTACAGCGTTTTGCTGGACTTCAATCAGAAATGGCATATAATAACGCAATCAATGAATTGAAAAAGGTAGGATAATGCCAATACTAAGAGGTCAGTCTCATCCGTCATCAAAGTTGACAGATGAGCAGGTTATACAAATAAGAAAGTTATGGAAAATGGGACACCGAAATGTTCGAGTAATGGCTCGAAACAATAAGTGTTCCTCAGCCAATATTCTTAGGATTGTACGAAATGAAACTTGGACACATCTAAATGAATTTTGGTCTGGTAGTTTATGAAAGAAAATAAGATATACTGCGATACATCAAAGTTATCCATTAGACCTATAACTAAATCGGTAGCGAAAGATATCATTGTTAACAACCATTATAGTGGATTGTGGACAAAGGTATCTTACGCTATCGGTTTATTCACTTCAGAGGTTGAAGAACATCCTTTCTTCCAAAATGTAGAAGAAAAACTAATTGGAGTTGCCTGTTATGGAGACCCAATTGGTAGAAGTGCTGGACAATCCATCACTCCCTTATTAGAAAGAACCGAAGTATTGGAACTAACCCGATTATTTGTATTCGATGGGTATGGTTCAAACATTGAGAGTTGGTTCTTATCTCAAACTTTCGATTGGTTAAGAGAAAACGCTTCCCACATCAAAGGACTTATATCGTATTCAGACCCCAAAGTTGGACATAACGGAACAATTTACCAAGCAACTAATTGGTTGTATCAAGGTAACAAATTGAGATTCAACGATAGTTGGGATTTCAGATGGGAAGAAGATGGTGAATGGCATCACGGAAGAACTTCCTATGTGAAGTTTGGGACAAATGACCCGAAAGAAATCCAAAAGATGATATCAACTCCCTTTTGGATAAAGAAATCACCCAGAAAACACCGATATGTGTACATCTTATCAAAGGGTGGTGAACGAAGAAAACTAATTAAAACATTAAAGCACCCAACACTCCCTTATCCAAAGGAAAGTGAAGAATTTGTAGATGAAATCCACAAATTAGAACCAATCAATTTGGATAATTAAAATATTTTTCGTATATTTGTTTATTAAATAGATTGACATGACTGAATCGGAAGAAATCGAAGGAATCCTAATTGAAGCATCAGCATATAACCTCCGTACTGAGGTAATGGAATGGGCTGTAAAGGAATTAAAAGAAAACCCAAAAATGCGGAGAGTTGATGCATATCACTTAGCATTTAATGAGTGGGTAAAATAGATGAAAGAAGAAGGAAAACACTATGTAGATGCAAATAGGGTAAGCGTAGCTCCTATTGCAAAATCTATCGCTAAAGATATGATTATCAAAAAGCACTACACTCATGCTTGGACAGCATGTAGATATGCTTTGGGTATCTATCATCAAATGGATGAAAACGATGTATTTGGTAATGATAAGCAATTAGTTGGAGTAGCAGTATATGGTTTCCCAGTTGGGGCTAAGGCATCCACCTCAGTTTGTGAAGGATTAACCAAAGATAACATCTTAGAACTTACCCGTTTGTATGTAGATGATGGATATGGTTCAAACATCGAAAGTTGTGCAATAGGTAAAACTTTCCAATGGTTAAAAGAAAACGATACCAACATCAAAGTTTTACTTTCTTACGCTAACAACGGACAGGGGCATGTTGGTGGAATCTATAAGGCAACCAATTGGATTTATCAAGGTTTGAACACGGATATTGCGCTCATGCCAAATTGGGGTATCTCTCTATCTAATGACCCATACGATTGGATTCATAGTAGGACAGTTTACAATAATTGGGGTAGTGGTAACTTAGAACATCTACGAAGAGAAATTGGAAAGCAGGGTTATACTGAATTTTGGAGAAGAGAAGAACCACCAAAACATAGATACATTCAGATTCTTGCTCAGAACAAAAAGGAAAAGAAAGATTTGATGAAACGATTAAAGCACCCAATACTTCCTTATCCAAAAGAACTAAACGATTACAATACTGAAATCGTACACCATACAACATACGCACCGGAAGAATCAAACGAAATAAATTTTTGGTAAATCCAAATATTTTTTGTATATTCGTAAAACATTAAAACTCATAAACCATAAAAGATGAAATTAATTGACAAGTTAAAAGAATTTGTAGAGAGTGGTAAAAGACACAAAATCATTACCGCAACCATCTCTGAAATTAGAGAAATCTTCAAACCTAAAGAGGATGTTCCAGCAGTATTTAAGATTCAGTTTTACATCTTTAACTCTGTATGGAATCGTATTCCTAACTTTGGTATTTCTTCTGTATTAGAAGATAAATTGAAATACGCAATCAAAATTGGTAGTGGTATTTCTTCGTATAACCAACTTCCAATTTCTTGGATTGAGGATAGGGTTTTCAAACTTAAAAACTTCCTAATGAAAGATAGGGGACACATCACTACTTTGGTGTGTTGGTTGTATTCGGAGAAGTTTTCAATTACAGCCTTTGAAAAAATTGTTGATAAACTAATCACCGAATACAAAGCAGTTGATGATTGGAAGAAAGATTTTTCAGTTTCACATACTGTTTCCATCTTAGAAGAAGTTCAATCTTACATTGAAGAATCAAAGAACCAACAAAAGAAAGTTGGAACTAAGAAGTCAGACCAGAAACTTTCTATTCAGATGATTTGTGAGAATGTTCCATCATTTGGTGAAACCCTTAATGATTTTGAAGTAAGTATTGAGGTTCGTAGAGAAAGTATCTATGTTCATATGTTGGAGATTTTAGCACTTAATAATACTTTCAATAAATGGATTGAATATCAGAAAGCGTTCCTTGCTTTTGTTGGTAAGGTAATGAGAAAAGATGGGTCTGATAACTACTTTAGAGATATTCTTAATATTGAAGCAATCCGAAACCACATTGATACTCTGAACACATTTGTGGGTAATTCTAAGATTGCAATTTTCTCATCAGCAATCGCTTCTTACAAACGAAAGGTATCCGAATATAGTGAAATCATCCCTATGAGGTTTTTGGGATTACGAAAGTTGACTACCTTTGATAAGAGAGGTTCATATTACTACTCATCAACCGAAAGTAATATTGAAGAACAGTTGATGGCTTTACACACCAATGGTGTTACTGAAGCTGAGGCTAAATTAGAGTTGACAATTATGAATCAAATCGCTGATAATGTGGCTTGGGATTCATATGAAGAGAAACGAAAAGAACTATTGGGTTCACAACCTGATAAGTTAAACACTACCAATTTAGCAGATGCCTCATTGGGTAAAGAAGATTTCGGTATGGCTTGTGTGGATGCTGTAATGGAATTGAGAGCATCTCTACCACATATGGGTGATAGAAAATCGGAAAAACAAATCAACCTATTGGTTACTGATTTTGTAAATGGTTTGATTGCACAAATGGAAGAGGTGGTTGATGATGAAACTCTTTTTAATGTTGGGGCTACTATGGATAACCGATTCCAAAAGTTGATTCTACCAACTTACATCAAACTTAAAGATACATACACATCAGAAACTCCAACCGATAATAAACAAACAATTTACGAAACCCTACTTAACGAACTTAAACCATTCCTAAACGGACAGACTAAGTTCAAAGTAATGAAGTTTACAGCTGAATCTTACAAAGAACCTGAAGTTACTACGATTGACTTTGGAACAAATAAACGAGGTGAAGCTGGTTTGGATTTGGGACAGAGAAAACAAAGTATGGGGTACACCATTCAGAATTGTATTGTTCAGCAAAAACACCACAACCGCTCTGAAAATGATGTTGACCACAATATTTCAAATGTGGATTATTGGAAGTGGTATTCTAAAGCTAACTTTGAGTTGGTTATGAAGAATCAACAACACTTTATCTCAATTGGTGAGTTTAGTGTTTTGGCTGATGCACACACATTAAATAACATTTTTAACGCATAATTTTGCGTTTACTTCCTCTACCATGTATGTATATGTGTAGAAACATTAAAAATAAAATATGAGAGTATTAGTAATACCAAATTACACAAACTTTGGGATGGCAAAGGACATCAATAGGGAT
>Ga0209137_1001344_pt1 | contig 23424 bp, 17 predicted proteins | sample SaaInl5LU_22_DNA_FD_184642 | JGI IMG/M metagenome (GOLD analysis project Ga0209137, IMG submission 184642) | Marine microbial communities from expanding oxygen minimum zones in the Saanich Inlet - ESP_105LU_22_DNA (SPAdes) (version 2) | ecosystem: Environmental > Aquatic > Marine > Intertidal...
CCCGCCACGAGTCGCATGGCGCCAGCATAGGCGATCATCGCACCATTATCGGTGCACAGCGCCGGTGCAGGGTAATACACAGCCACACCTTCGGGGCCTAACTTCTCCGTCAGCGCGGCGCGCAACCGCCGATTAGCACTGACACCGCCCGCCATGACCAAGGTTTTAAGCCCTGTTTGCTTGAGTGCACGCCGGCATTTAATCACCAAAGTGTCTACCACGGCCGCCTCAAAGGCGCAGGCAATATCCGCTTTGTCCTGTTCAGCGAGTACGCCATCCACCTTGCAATCACGCACTGTTGTCAGCGTATAGGTCTTCAACCCCGAAAAACTGAAGTCTAGCCCAGGCTGCTTGACCATTGGCCGCGGAAACAGAAAGCGATCGGGGTTGCCCTGCAGCGCAAGGCGCGCCACTTCTGGGCCGCCGGGATACGCTAAACCGAGCATTTTGGCGGTTTTATCGAACGCCTCACCTGCCGCATCGTCGAGGGACTCACCCAGCAAAGTGTATTGCCCAAGGCCGTCTACACGCACCAACTGGGTATGACCACCCGACACCAGCAGCGCCACAAAGGGATACTGCGGCGGGTCGTCAGCCAGCATCGGCGCCAGTAGGTGGCCCTCCATGTGGTGCACGCCAATACTCGGCACACCCAACCCTTTTGCGATTGAGCGTCCCAAGGTAGCCCCTACCATTAGCGCACCCACCAGCCCAGGCCCTGCGGTGTACGCCACCGCGTCGATATCGCCCTTAACACACTGTGCAGACGCTAACACTTCGTCGATCAGCGGCAAGGTTTTACGAATATGATCCCGTGACGCAAGCTCGGGCACGACCCCGCCATACTCCGCGTGAACAGCAATTTGGCTATACAAAACCTCCGCCAAAAGACCGCGCTCGGTGTCGTACAAAGCCACGCCGGTTTCGTCACAGGAAGTCTCTAAGCCCAGCACTCGCATAACGGTGTTTCCAATCAATCATCAGGGTGGTGAAACTAACACTTTGAGTGGCTTTGCAAAATCCTAACGACACGCCTATACTGCGCGCCCCTTGATTAAGGTAGCGCTCAGAATAGCTGCGCCTGCCGTTGACATGTACAGGATAGGATTGAATGCCTTTCGTTAAACTTAAAGAAAACGAGCCCTTTGACGTCGCACTGCGTCGTTTCAAGCGTTCTTGTGAAAAAGCAGGCCTGTTGGCTGAAGTACGTAAGCGTGAGCACTACGAGAAGCCCACCACCGTTCGCAAACGCGCCGCGGCAGCCGCTGTAAAGCGTCACGCGAAGAAAGTATCGCGCGAAAACCGCAAGCGTCAGCGTCTGTACTAGGTTTTTGACAGTGACCGACTCCCTGGTCGCCATCGTCAAGGCGGAAATGAAAACCGCCATGAAGGCCAAAGACAAGCCTCGACTCGCTACGATTCGACTGATTCAGTCGGAGTTTAAGCGCATCGAGGTAGACGAGCGTGTTGAAATCGACGACGAGCGCGCCCTCGCGATTCTCGACAAGATGGTTAAGCAGCGCCGTGACTCAGCAAAGCAGTATTCTGATGCCGGCCGCGAAGAGCTCGCTGAACAAGAGAATATCGAAATTGCCGTTATTCAAACGTTCTTGCCCGAGCAGCTAAGCAGCGCCGAGATAGCTGCGCTAATCGACGAAGCGCTTGCCGGTATCGATGCGACAGGCATGGCTGCAATGGGTCCATTAATGGCCGCCATCAAGCCAAAGCTTCAAGGTCGTGCCAATATGGGTGAGGTCTCGCAGCTGGTGAAGGCTAAACTTAACCCCTGAGTCGATCGCGTCGGCAGTTGCTGCCACTCGCATCAAGGCTAGCGCCGCACCAAAAGCTTCTGTAAAAATCACACTCGGCGCCGCCTTTTTTGAGGTTAGAGCGTCTCTTGCTGTTTTCGCAGCGTGCTAATTACAGGTGCTTTTGAATGGCTGGGCGGATTCCACAACGATTCCTCGACGATCTACTCGACAGAGTGGATATCGTTGATGTGATTGATCGCCGCGTAAAGCTCAAGAAAACCGGCAAAAACTTCTCTGCTTGCTGTCCATTCCATGACGAGAAAAGCCCCTCTTTTAGCGTCAATCCCGAAAAACAATTTTATTACTGCTTTGGCTGCGGCGCTGGCGGCAACGCGCTGAGCTTTGTGATGGATTACGAAAAACTCGACTTCCCGCAAGCGGTTGAAAATCTAGCCGGCAACGTGGGCCTAGAGGTGCCAAAGGAAGACGTTAAGCCCGGCAGCAGTGCGCCGACCGATAGCAATAAACCCCTCCTCGATATGCTCGAGTCCGCCACCCAATTCTATGAAAACGCGCTCCGTCACGATCGCAACAAGAAGATTGCCGTGGACTACCTCAAGGGCCGCGGGCTAACCGGTAAGATTGCCGCACAGTTCCGTTTGGGCTACGCCCCCGCAGGCTGGGACAACCTACTCAAAGCACTATCAAAAACCGATGCCGATACCGCCCACCTAGAAAAGGCAGGTTTGCTCGTTAAAAACGACAAGGGTCGTATCTACGATCGCTTTCGCGAGCGTATTGTGTTCCCTATTCTCGACCAACGCGGACGCATTATTGCCTTTGGCGGCAGAGTTCTTGGGGACGACAAGCCAAAATACCTCAACTCCCCTGAAACCCCGGTATTCCACAAGTCTCGCGAACTTTATGGCTTGTATCAGGCCCGCAAGAACAACCGCAGCCTAACCCGCATTGTGGTGGTTGAGGGGTACATGGATGTCATCGCATTAGCGCAGCATGACATTGGCTATGCCGTGGCAACACTCGGCACATCCACTTCGGAAACCCATCTCGAGAAGCTCTTTCGCTTGGTACCTGAGGTGGTGTTTTGCTTTGATGGCGACGAGGCAGGGCGCAAAGCGGCATTTAGAGCGTTAGAGGCAGCTTTGCCCGCGATGCAAGACGGGCGGCAGGCGCGCTTTTTGTTCCTAGATGAAGGCGAGGATCCCGATTCGCTAGTGCGCAAAAAGGGTAAAGAATTTCTCGAGAGTCGCTTTGATAGCGCAGACCCACTAGAGACATTTTTATTCAATAGCATGGCCAGCGGGCTAGATCTAAAGACCATGGATGGCCGTGCCCGATTCTCGATGCTTGCGGCGCCCTATCTGCACAAGCTCCCCGAGGGTGTGTTCAAAACACTGATGTATCAGTCACTCGCAGAGCGCACAGGCATTGACCTTGAGAGTCTGAAGAGGCTGCAAGCCCCGCCGGCTAACGAGCGCACCACGCGGGACACCGCCCGCCTAGACGGCAAAGAAGCCGCGTCAGCTGCGACGAACCACGATGGGATCTACCCAACACCAGCCCCAAAGAACGCCGAGGACTTCCCCGAACCCCCGTCGGGCTATGGCACTCCAGACTACGGCGACGAAGACTACAGTGATATAGGGTACGACGACGGTGGCCTGCAGGACGGGCCTCCTTTCGATGGGGCCTATACGCTCCCTTTCGACGGCGAAACCAGCTCGAGTATCGCCAGAGACAACAGCCTAACGCCCTCGAGCCGAAATCCTATTCACCGCATTCTTGGGCTGATCGCACTCAAACCCGGTCTGGTCATAGGCACCGACCTCGAGCAACTGCCAGAAAACCCACGCCAAGACTGGGTTCTGCTGCGCGCGCTGATCGAACACATTCAGTCGCAGCCAGACATTTCTACAGCAGCCCTACTGGGCTATTGGTACGGCACGCCCGAAGGACAGCTACTCACTGATTTAGCCGGCCGCGAAACCTTAACCGAGGACGACGGCTTAGAGGCGCTTTACCAAGCGCTGCTACAAAAACTGTTACAACAGCCTGAAATTGACGCTGTGCGACAGCGCTTTGAGCAGCTCAAAAAGGCTAACTACGCAGAACTCGATGCCGAACAAAAGCGCGAGCTACTGACCTTGACACAAAAACTACGCACGCTTTCGGGGCGCAGATGAGTATTTATTCACACAAGTGAACAAAAACCCTAAAAAAATGTCCAAAATTTGACCAAAAACGCCCGCCGTCGTGGCTGGCAAAGCAAACTCGAGCTACAATCTCGAACTTATTTCTGCGTGATAAACAAAGGCTTACGAATGACCGAACGAGTGCATAAGCAATCCAGATTAAAAGCACTTATCGCTAAAGGTAAAGAGCAAGGCTATCTGACCTACGCCGAGGTCAACGATCACCTCCCCCAGGATATCTCTGAGCCAGATCAGGTCGAAGACATCATCCAGATGATCAACGACATGGGCATTCAGGTATTTGAGCAAGCACCCGATGCCGATGAACTAATTCTGACCGAAGGCGACCGCTCAGCGGATGAAATTGCTGCCGCGGAAGCTGCGGCTGCCCTGGCTGCCGTTGAAAACGAAGCCGGCCGAACCACCGACCCTGTGCGCATGTACATGCGAGAAATGGGTACGGTTGAACTGCTGACGCGCGAAGGCGAGATCGTCATTGCCAAGCGTATCGAAGAAGGCATTCGCGAGCTGATGTCAGCCCTCGCCTTCTACCCCGGCGTGGTCCGCAAGTTGTGTGACGAATACGATTTAGTCACCAAAGAAGAGCGCAAGCTACCCGACATTCTGGTGGGCTACTTAGACCCCGCAGACCACGTGCCTTCAGCGGCCGAAATTGCCGAACAAACAGCCAATGCCTCGGATGACGATGAAGAAACGGCGTCAGGCCCAGACCCAGTTGAAGCCAAGAAACGCTTCACTGCGTTAAAGCGCCAGTGCACAAAAACAGAAAAAGTCATTGAAGAGCACGGCCGCACCCACGCCAAAGCGATTGCTGAAATGGAAAAGCTGGGTGAGTTGTTCAAGTTCTTTAAGCTGACCCCGCGGGTTTTTGATCCACTGATCGAAGAACCACGCGTTGCGCTGGGTGTTATTCGCGACCAAGAGCGCGAAATCATGCGTATTGCGGTACGCAGCTGCCGCATGGATCGCAAAGAATTTATCAAGAGCTTTTTGGGCTCCGAAAGCGATTCTCGCTGGGTTTCACGCGTTACGCGCAAAAAAGAACTCGCTGCACGCTTCAACGACCACAAAGAAGACATTCAGCGCCTGCAACGCCGCATTGCTTCTATTGAAAGCGCAACGGGCATGACCGTTGCTGAGATCAAAGAAGTTAACCGACGTATGTCGATGGGCGAAGCACGAGCACGCCGCGCCAAGAAGGAAATGGTCGAAGCCAACCTGCGCCTGGTGATTTCAATCGCTAAGAAGTACACCAACCGCGGCCTACAGTTCTTAGACCTGATCCAAGAAGGCAATATTGGCCTCATGAAGGCGGTTGATAAGTTCGAATATCGCCGCGGCTATAAGTTCTCGACCTATGCCACATGGTGGATTCGTCAGGCCATTACTCGCTCGATTGCCGACCAAGCGCGCACCATTCGTATTCCCGTGCATATGATTGAGACGATCAACAAGCTCAATCGCATTTCGCGCCAGATGCTACAGGAAATGGGCCGTGAGCCCACGCCCGAAGAATTAGGCGAGCGCATGGACATGCCCGAAGACAAGGTCCGCAAGGTATTGAAGATTGCCAAAGAGCCAATTTCGATGGAAACCCCCATTGGCGATGACGAAGATTCTCATCTGGGCGATTTCATTGAGGATGTGACTATCTCAAGTCCTATCGACTCTGCGACTGAAGAAGGCCTGACCGAGGCAACCAAAGAAGTCTTGGCAGGACTGACCGCGCGCGAAGCTAAAGTACTACGCATGCGCTTTGGTATCGACATGAATACCGACCACACCCTCGAAGAAGTGGGCAAGCAGTTTGATGTTACCCGCGAGCGAATTCGTCAAATTGAAGCCAAGGCACTGCGTAAGTTGCGTCATCCGACACGCTCGGATTATCTGCGTAGCTTCTTAGACGATTAATTAGACCATCGCTTAGTACGCTAGGCCCGCCCCTGCCCAAAGCAGCGGCGGGCCTAGTCGTTTGTGGGGCTAGCGATTATTCGACAGACTCTGGATTTACTGCACTTTGCATGGCGGCTTGAACCACCTTTTTGGCCATTGCAATAAATGAATCAACCGACCCGGCATTGGTACGGAAAGAATCACCCTGCACCGTCACCAAGCCCTGACCAATAACTTCACCTGTCTGACTGTCAGTGAGTTTACTCTCGACCAACATTGCCGGTGTTTTGGCGTTGACGTCGCCCGCATAAGCAGCTGCATTCATCGCCAGCCCTACCGGCGTGAAATTCCACGGTTTGATACCATCAGCTGAGCTTTCAGCACCGGTTATCGCCACCGAAAGTCGGGCCACATGAGGACCAGGCTGGTCGGTTAGACTCACCCCCGCCTTACTATTTACCGCGTCGGTCATGGAAGCCTGTAGCGTGGATTTTGCGTTATCAATCGCTTCTTGGGTGACTTTCTCAGTGACGCCCTGATTCAAATAAATGGGATCTAAGATCACAGCAGTGTAACTGCCCGCATCGACACCAGGCTTGCGATAGCGCCAAATCCGCACGTCAGACATGGGGCTGGACACCGGTGCTAACGCCGCGTAATTCGGCAAAAAGCCTGACTCGGGCATGGGCTCACTCGCGAGCTTGGGCGCACTGCCGCAGGCGGACAAAACAACTGCAGTTGAGGCAACGGCTGCTAATGCGATAATTTTCTTCATCTTGTATTCCTTGAAATAGGGTTCGAAAGCCAAGCGATGGAAACCGCGGCTGTGCCGACAGAATAACTAGTACTAAACCTTGTGCAAAGCACCATCTGCACCACATTTATAGGCCACGCGACATCAGACAGCGGCCAACCTCGACCCGGCTAGTGTGATCCGGTGCATCAGGCGAGCCTGCCCCTGATAGTCGTTCTGCGCAAAATGCCATGTACAGCGGTTATCCCAGAATACAACTGACCCGGGCTGCCAGTTGAATGCGCAGGTAAACCGCGCCTGCGCGGCATGTTGGTAAAGCGTATTAAGCAATTCGGCACTCTCGGCCCGTGGCATACCCTCGATACCGAGGGTATGCGCAGGATTGACATACAATGCTTTGCGGCCACTTTCAGGATGCCTAATGACCACCGGGTGCGCTGCATCACCCACACGATCCATACCACCAAGCTGCTCTGACAGGTCGGTAGTACTGTAATAGCCCCCCTCGCCATATAAATGCTTGTTAGAGTGGATTGCCCGCAATGACTCGAGGCGTTCTTGCATAACTGTCGGCAAGGCGTCATGAGCCGCGTAAAGATTCGCAAACCATGTATCGCCGCCACTATCTGGCAGCGCTCGCGCCACCAAAATGGACCCCAAAGCCGGAATATCGTCGTAGGAGTGATCGGTATGCCAACCACCCCCAATATTCGTTTGCTGGTGCTTTTCTTTTCTGACCTCCGCGATATCGGGGTAGCCATCAACCGGCTGGAAAAACTTATTGCGTACAATCTCACCCCAACGCCGAGCAAAACGCAGATGTTCCGCTGGCGGTAAGTCTTGGTCTCGGAAAAACAATAAACCGTGCGCTATAAATACGCGCTTAAGCGCCTCTAGATCCCGATCACTGAGTGTCGCAAGCTGAATATCATCAACTAGCACACCACAATGCTGTGAAAATGGCTGAACGTTCATCCGCAGACTCCTTCTTATGATATTGCCAGCGCACCCGATAATGCCACGACTCATTGAAAAGGTGGTTAAAAACGCTCCGCGTTTTACCATCGCTTCTGGTAAACTTCGCAGCGATAAGGGCCCATAGCTCAGTTGGTTAGAGCAGTCGACTCATAATCGATTGGTCGTAGGTTCAAGTCCTACTGGGCCCACCATTTCCCGCAAACGTTATAGCGTTATCGACGGCACTAGCAGCCAGCCCTCTAACCCATTTCCCATGCCTCATGTCCGAGCATCATATGAACAGAATAGAAAAGCTCAAGAACGACATTTACAGTTTTGAAGAGCTGGATACGCTGGAGAAAAACGCGATCAAATTGCGCGACGAAGAAACCCTTGGGCTCATTATTCGCAGCCGCGCATCAAAAAAAGCCAAGGGCGAGAAGCCTAAAAGCACCGTTGGTGCCGATGGTAAGCCACTGACTAAAAGAGCGCGCCGAGACGAAAAAGCGAAGCGCTAATAGCAAGGCGAAAAATCAGTTTAATGAACACCGGTGGGCTCTACCCAATTAACGGGGGATGGACCGGTTTTCACTAAACCCTGTTGATAATGCCATCCCAGCCGCAATGGGTTAAGACGCGCAATCTATAATTCTCAAAATTCCTGAATCTATAAGCTCTCGGGGCTCTGCACTAGCACTCAGGGGGCAAACGTTAAGCGTCTGACCAAACACCCATCACTATTGATCGAATCGCGCCCAACGTGCGAAGCTGAGGCTTTGTAACGAGATCATTCTGCCTGTGAGAGAGTATCTACGCGTGACACGCCGCCTTTTCCCGGTAATCTTTTTGTTCCTCGTGTCTCTGCCGGCACATGCCTCAGTAACTTCTGCTTGTCATATACGCAATCTCTCCAGCGCCGTTGAATGCGGCGAACTAACGGTTCCGCTCGATTATGCACAACCGCAGGGCAGCCAAGTCTCCATAGGGTTCGTGGTTCTGCCAGCGTTCAACCCCTCAAGTCATCGCAATCCGTTAATATTTCTTGCCGGCGGCCCGGGCCAGGCAGCTACGAGTATCGCTGCGCAAGTCAATCAAATGTTCTCAAGCATACGGGCGAATCGCGACATTATTTTGATTGATCAGCGGGGCACTGGGCGCTCAGCAGCCCTTGAATGCGCACACGATATGCCCATCGATCTCGCATCGGACTACGACCTATTCGACCCAGGCTTACTCGCAGATTGTGTTGCTCAGTTACCAGAGGGGATTGAACACTTCACAACCGCCAACGCCATTCGCGATTTTGAACGAGTCAGAGCATCGCTCGGCATAACCCAAGTCGATCTTTATGGTGGCAGCTATGGTTCCCGAGCGGCGTTTGCTTATTTGGCGCTGGCGGGGGGATCGGTGGGGGCGGTTATTCTCGACGGTGTCTCACCACCCTCGGTGCCCATTGGTTTGTTTGGAAAAAGCGGCGCCGCGGCATTTGAACGCGCCATCACACGCTGCGCCAACATAACGAGTTGCCACACCGCCTTCCCCAATCTTCGCGACGACTTTGAACGCCTGGATGCACAGCTACGCGAAGGGCCACTAGGGACCAAGGTACCCGACCCCGTCACCGGCGAAATGACTGACTTCAAACTGCGGCATGGACAATTCATCAGCCTGCTTCGGCTAACGCTTTATTCGCCGGCCTCTACCGTGCTTATGCCAGCACTGGTGAGTGAGGCGGCACGGGGTAATCTGCGGCCCCTTGCGGCACTTTTAGTCAGCGCATCTGATTCATTAGGCGAGGTTAACACGCTGCTTAATCTCACGATTGTCTGCAATGAGGACGTACCTCGCTACGCTGAAAGCGCACTGCTTACCGATGCGCAAAACGCCTTTGGCGGTGACGCCAGTCAAGCCATGTTTACAACGGCTTGCCCACTCATGCCGCGCTTCGAATCGGATCTCAGCTGGATGGCAGCACGTGACTTTCCGCACCCCGCGCTGCTGCTGTCAGGCGAAGGTGATCCGGTGACACCGCCTGCAAATGGCGATATCGCGGCGCAGCTTTTTCAGCAAGCCCAGCATGTCATTGTGCCGGAAGCGGCACATATCGTTGCAAGCAGCGAATGCGGCGGCGATCTGATTGAGGCCTTCCTTGAAGACCCTATTGCTGGGGCGGTTGACACCGCCTGTATCGACGATATTCCGGCGCAGCGCTTTCGACTGGATCCCATGGGCTCACTCTCTATCGCCGACAAGGAGCGCAACCCCTCATGATCCATGTTAGCGACCTCAGCAAACGATTTGGCGAGATTCAAGCGCTCGACGGCGCGTCTTTCACCGCACAAGACGGACACATCACGGGCATCCTCGGCCCGAATGGCGCGGGTAAAACGACCTGCCTGCGTATGATCTATGGGCTGTTGAGACCCGATACTGGCAGTGTGCAAATCGGCGGTATTGATACCCGCACTCACGCTGTTGAAGCCAAACGTAATCTTGGCGTTTTCCCCGACAAATTAGGCACCTGGGATCGCCTCACCACGCGTGAGGTCATTGACTACTTCGCCAGCTTGCACGGTATGCCAGTAGCCCAGCGAACAGCCGCGATCACATCGATTATTGATGAATTGGATTTGACGGAAATTATTGACCGGCGCACCCGAGGCTTTTCTCAAGGCCAACGCATGAAGGTTGGCCTGGCCGCCTGCTTGGTGCATCGGCCGCAGCATATTCTGCTCGATGAGCCATCTCGAGGGCTCGACGTGATGGCCACACGCATTCTCAGAGATTACCTTGCCGCGCAGCGCGATGCCGGACGCTGCATCATTTTTAGCAGCCATGTGATGCAAGAGGTAGCCGCGCTGTGTGACCGCGTAGTCATCATGGCACGAGGCAAAGTTGTTGCGACCGGCACGCCTAACGACCTGTGTGAACAGGCGGGAGAGCCCAACCTTGAGGACGCCTTTGTGAAGATCATCGGCACAACAGAAGGCATTGCCGCATGAGCGTCTGGTGGAGCCTGCTGAAGAAAGAGCTGTTAGAAATCAGTCGCGATAAGCGCGCGCTACTGTCGGGGTTGGGTTTGGCGTTTCTCGCGCCAGTCATTATCTACGGCGGCCTCGGCTTTGCGATTGAACAGGCATCAGGCACCCCGGCAGTGTGGATAAAAGTCATCAACCCCGATGCCGCACCGGCGCTAGTGGAGCTCCTCGCCGAGGCTAGAATCCATGATATCGGCACTAGCAACAAGCCCGACGCGCCCGCCGACGCCCGACTCGAAGTGGAGTTCGACCCAGCATTCACCGAGGCTATTAAAAACGGCAAGACCGCCAAGGTCACCCTGCGTGGCGAATTAAATGACGATGCTGTGGGCCCCGTATTAAATCGCGTCCAAGGCGTCTTAAGCGCGTTCGGATCCCAAACCGCAGGTATCCGAATGCTGATGCGAGGCGTTGATCCACGCTTACTTCGACCGCTCGATATCCAAGAGCAAAATACAGCCGTTGCCAGCAACAATGCCGGACGTATGACCATGATCATTGGCATTTACGTCATGATGGCCGCCTTTATCAGCGCCATTGCAACCGCCATTGATACATCGGCCGGCGAACGCGAACGCAATGTGCTCGAAATACTACTGATACAGCCTGTTCGAGCGCTCGATATCGTAACCGCCAAACTCGTCGCTATATTCCTTGTCGCCATGCTAGGCGTGACGCTAACACTAACTTTTAGCGCGCTGGCGATGAGTCAAATTGAGCTCGAAAAAATTGGCATGGCGTTCACATTAAAACCGCTTAATTTCATCGCCATCCTGTTGATGATGATGCCGCTCGCCCTGCTCGGAGGCTCGCTCAATTTACTCGTAGGCTATTTCTCAAAGACCTTCAAGGAGGCTCAGTCGCAAGTCACCATGGTGATTATGCTGCCCGCTCTCGCACCCATGATTCTTGTATTTATGCCCGAGCCACCGGAGGTGCTGCGTCAAATACCTGTCACCGGCCAGTTTCTCTATTTGGAACAAATCTTTAAAGCAGAAACAATTGCGCCACTGGGCCCGTTGCTGGCGTCAGGCGCAACCCTCGCTTTGGTCGCTGTGCTGGTTTTGCTTACTGCACGTCACTTGGCCTCTGAGCGCTCAGTTAATGCGCTCTAATTGGATAGCGCCTGCCAATTGGCCACAACGCGCCGTCAGTAAGCCAACGGCCTGCCGTGCAGTAGTGGCGTACACTAAATTTCGCCTAGCCATGCTCGCGGGAACAAAATAACCGGCAAAATGGGTACGATTAAGTATCGCCACAGGTTGGGCACCCGCACCTGCAAATCTATCCTGTAAGCTCAGGCCACCACTTACTGACCCCACCAACTACCTAAACGCCAATTTACAGTCCAATTTACAGGCCAATAAATATCGACCTCGCAAAAAACCTGGAATACTAAAATGACAGTCGACGTCATCAGCTGGCGCCATAATTTTCATAAAAACCCCGAGCTAACCAACTATGACTACTCTACCCACTGAAAAGAATACTTTTATTATTACCGCCACCTGTCGCGCTGGCACAGGGGTTGTCGCCGCCGTGACTGGATTTTTAGCTGAGCGCGATTGCTATATTTGTGCCCTTGAACAATTCGACGACGAGTCAACGGATAAATTCTTTTTACGTGCCGTGTTTCGTCTTCAGCAAGGCTCTCCTGACATTGATGCTATTCGTGAGACCTTTGTTCAGGTCGGCGCTAAATTTGATATGACATACAATTTTTACGACCCAGCACAGCCCGTGAAAACCGCCATATTGGTGTCTAAATACGACCACTGTTTAAACGATTTGTTGTACCGAAAAAGAAACGGCGACCTCAATTTAGAGATTACTGCTGTGGTTTCAAACCATTTAGATCTTATGCCCATGGCGGAACGTGAGGGCATTCGATTTATCCACCTGCCTGTTAGTAAAGACAATAAACCGGAGCAAGAGCAGCGTTTGCTTGCGATTATTCAAGACACTAAAACAGAGCTAGTGGTACTCGCCCGCTACATGCAGATTTTGTCCAATCATTTAACCACTGAGCTCACCGGAAAATGCATTAATATTCACCATTCTTTTCTGCCGGGTTTTAAGGGCGCAAAGCCATATCATCAAGCGTATGATCGGGGCGTCAAGGTGATTGGTGCTACGGCACATTATGTTACGTCAGACTTAGATGAGGGGCCCATTATTGAGCAGATCGTCACTAGGGTTGATCACAATTACCGCGCCGAGAACCTCGTTCGCGCTGGTCGCGACAATGAATGTTTGGCACTGGCAAAAGCGGTCAAATATCACTCTGAACGACGTGTGTTCTTAGATGGAAATAAAACTGTTGTCTTTATGGGCGGTTAATCGTCACTTTAAATTGACGACTGAACGCAACGACCGCGGTCGTCAAACAAAGTTAACACTCAGTTCATGAAGACGGTTCGGTGGCAATTCCTAGCCATTTCTGGCACACCAAAATTCCCGATACTGACGTCGCGAGTAGTGCAATCGTCGCTCTCATCCAAGCAACAAGGCGCTTTCGCGAACCAGATAAGCCAGCCAAAGTCGAAGCTCAGCAAGAGTAAAAGCGTTAGTCTGCGTGAAAAAACGAACCGAGGCCGGCCGAAACGAATCGACCGGTCATCAGGATTTAGGTCGCTGATGAGGACACCTTATGAGAACATGCGTTGATTGGCACTCATATCGACCAAGAAAAAATAATAATGGAAACAAATATGTCTAAATTTATCTATGCACCGCTTTTCCTTCTGATTTTATGGAGTAACGGGGTATTTGCTGCACCTGATATCGAGCAGGCCGTGCTCGACATAACCGACGATGTGATTAGCTGGCGCCATGATTTTCATAAAAACCCCGAGCTATCCAATCGGGAGTTTCGCACCAGTGAAATAGTCGCCGCGCATTTGCGCGCGCTAGGCTTTGATGAAGTACACACGGGGATCGCTCACACCGGCGTAGTCGGTGTGTTAAAAGGCGGCAAACCGGGCGGCGTAGTGGCATTGCGTGCAGATATGGATGCCCTGCCGGTTAAGGAGCAAACGGGGTTAACGTTTGCCTCTACGGCCACAGGGGAATACCGCGGCGAAACTGTACCTGTAATGCATGCCTGCGGTCATGACGCTCACACAGCCATGCTGATGGGGGTTGCCAGTGTACTCGCCGGCATACGCGAGGACATACCCGGCACGGTGAGCCTGATCTTTCAGCCCGCCGAAGAGGGCGCACCCGCACCCGAAGAAGGCGGCGCACGCATAATGGTGCAAGAGGGCGCGCTCGCCAAGGCGCATAACCCTACTGCAATTTTTGGCCTGCACGTCTGGCCCATCGAAGCGGGGAAGCTCTTATATAGGCCACTTGGTGCTATGGCGGCCGCCGATGTGATCGAAATTACCGTCACCGGCAAACAAACCCATGGCTCGTCGCCTTGGCTAGGTGTCGATCCGATTCCCGTTGCAGCACAGATTATTACCGCCCTCCAGACCATTCCCAGTCGGCAACTGGATGTCACTGTAGCGCCGTCTGTGCTGACTATTGGTGTTATCAATGCCGGCTTACGCGGCAATATCATTCCTGATGAAGTCGAAATGGTAGGCACTATTCGGAATTTTGATAACGGTGTCCGCGATCAGATGATGGAACGGATTCAACGTACGGTCACACTGGTGGCCGAGAGCGCTGGCGCTTCAGCAGAGGTGCGCTTTGGCGACTCAATTCCAGTCACATACAATGACCCGAGTCTCGTCAGCCGAATGCTGCCCACTTTGCAGCGATCAACAACGGTCGGCGTAGCGGAACACCTACCGGTCATGGGGTACGAGGACTTTTCCTATTTTCAGAAGAAGATTCCGGGAATGATGTTTTTCCTGGGTATTAATATGGAGGGGGTGGCGACCGGAGAGGCGGCGTCGAATCACTCGCCCTACTTTGTGGTGAACGACGCAGCACTAGCCACCGGCGTGCGCAGCCTCAGCAATCTAGCATTGGATTATTTGCAAGGTGAAACGGATTAACACTAGTTACAGATTTGGTGCCTAGCGAGGGCTTCTACGCCGCTCCCTATCAGTGCGCCATCAAGAAAAAGTAACGCAAGTGACGCAGAGCTTCCCAGCCGTCCGCGCCGTTTCGATAAGCAGATTTCTATCGTGCTAGGTTGGCCGGCAACTCTATCGCGCTCATGGCGTTACTAACGTGAACGTGGGATGGGCACTAGCCTTGGTCACGATTTTCAGACAACACCCCGCTGGTATCAAAACGCCAGCGGTAAGGATGCACGATGATTAGATCACTACTGGTATTTCTTATTTTGATAGCGTCCAGACCTTTGATCGCAGCGGATTACGACCTGGTTATTCGCAACGGAATGATCTATGACGGCTCAGGCGCCGCGCCCTACCGGGGTGCTATTGGGGTTTCCGGCGATCGGATCGCAGGGATCGGTGATCTTTCGAACAACACAGCGACACTTGAAATTGACGCCAAAGGCCAGGCGGTATCACCGGGCTTTTTTAATTTGCTGAGTCATGCCCATGCGGCTTTAATCAAAGACGGGCGGGCAATGAGTGACGTGCTGCAGGGCGTCACATTTGAAGTGCTGAGTGAAATTTCACTAAGCCCGCTGAACGATGCCACACGCCAATTGTTCGCAACGAGCTATGAGATGGCTGTCGATGAGTTCGCCTGGCGTACGTTAGGAGAATATCTGGAACACGTTCAGGCCACAGGGGTGTCCGTCAACTTCGGCACCTTTGTCTCTGCGGCGACCGTGCGCACGAATGTACTGGGGCCGAGCAATGTAACGCCGACCCCGCCACAATTAGCAGAAATGAAAGCGCAGGTAGATCAAGCCATGCGCGATGGGGCACTGGGGCTTACCTCTGCGCTGATCTACGCGCCGGGCACTTTTGCAGAAACCGACGAGCTCATAGCATTGGCCAAGGTGGCGGCCAGTCACGGCGGTATTTACACCGCACACATGCGCAGTGAGGCGAATCAGTTGCTCGAAGCGATCGACGAAACGTTTCGCATTGGCCGCGAAGCCAACATTCCCGTAAAAATTCATCACCTAAAAGCCGCAGGTGCCATCAACTGGCCGAAGATGGCGCAGGCGATTGCAAAGATAAACGCCTATGCCGCCGCTGGCGGAAAGGTCACGGCAGACATGTACACCTACATCGCAGGCGCCACAGGGCTTGATGCTGCCATGCCAACCTGGGTGCAAGCCGGCGGTTATGCGCAGTGGGCCGCACGTTTACAAGACCCCGACATTCGGGCACGCGTCAAAGCCGAAATGGCAGTGAATGCGCAAGACTGGGAAAACCTTGGGTTTTTTGCGGGGCCAGAAGGCACACTCTTTATTGGCTTTCGAAACGAAGCGTTGAATAGCTATTTGGGCAGGACACTTGCCGAGGTCGCTCGGGAACGCCATCAAGATCCACGCGACACCATCATCGATCTAGTCATAGAAGATGGATCTCGAGTGTCGACGGTCTATTTCCTGATGAATGAAGAAAACCTGCGGGAGCAGATTCGCCAACCGTGGATGATGTTTGGCTCTGATGCGGGCGCTTACGCTACGGAGGGCGAAACACTCAAAAAAGCTGCCCACCCTCGCACCTATGGCAACGTAGCGCGTTTGCTGGGTCACTACGTGCGTGAGGAAAAAATCATCAGCCTCGAAGAGGCGGTTCGCCGCCTGACATCATTACCGGCTGAAACCTTAAGCATCGCTGACCGAGGTCGTCTCAGACCCGGGTTTTTCGCAGACATCGTGATTTTCAATCCCGAGAAAGTGGCGGACAGGTCGACCTTTGCCGACCCGCACGTTTACTCGGTGGGCATAAATCACGTACTGGTCAATGGCGTGCCTGTCATCACCGACGGGGAGCACACGGGCGCAACGCCAGGTCGTGCGGTGCGCGGCCCGGGCTGGTCACCTCAGTGATGCGTCCAATAACGAGCCCACACGTTCGCTTCATGGCTCCAGAGAAAGGCGGTATATCAGAATCGCTGCGCGCTTAATGGCAACGGCCATGGAGCTCAGCTCCAAGCTTTCGTTAGGGGTATGTGCGCCGGTGCCGAGGGCACCTAGCCCCGCGAGCGCATCGGTATAAGGCGCTACGAAAGAGACATCCGCAGCCCCCCGTTTAAGTGGATCCCAAATAGACATGGGGCCGCGGCCCAAGGCTTCGTTGATCGCTGACAACTGCTTAGCCAAATGGCGATTACCCTCGGTAGGTGCCATCGGCGGATAACTACTCACGAAGCTGATTTCTGCTGAAGTCTGCGGCAGGCTGTTGGCTACAATGGCACGCATACGCTCGCGGGTGCGCACCAGCTGTTCTTCGGTGATTGTGCGAATGCCGCCGTGCACCACCACCTTGTTAGGCACCACGTTCGTTTTGCCAAACGTTTCACCGCGATTTTCTTGCGGATCATAAGTGACCGTAGTTCCACCTTGTATAGTGCCAGCGTTGAAAGTGAGCCCATACTCACCGCGAATTTCAGCGTAGAAGCTTTGCAGAATACGGGCGGCCTCATTGATAGCACCGGCACCAACCTCATCGCTAAAAATACCCGCCGAGTGCGCCTGCTTCCCGGTGACTTCCAAGGTCCAACTGCTGGCACTACGGCGCGCTATCGTGGCCCAATCCGCGCCGTCGGCATAAATTGCACCCTCAAAACCGAGCGCAATATCCGCCCACTGGCCGGCCTCAACAAGGTCTTTGCGCGAGATCGACAGCGGTTTACCGCTGCTCTCTTCATCACCGGTATAAGCGACCACAACCGGAATGGCCTCTAACGCTCCAACCTCTTGAAGGGCTTTTAGGGCATAAACCATCACTACATTGCCCGACTTCATGTCGGCGATGCCGGGCCCTGTGGCGGTGTCGCCATCTCGCTGGAATGCCTGGAAGCTATCATCACTCTCGAAAACCGTATCGAGATGCCCGATCATGAGAAACTTTTTACCCACGCCCTCTTTGCGACCGAACAGATGGCCGGCGCGGTTCATTTCAGCGGGCATGTCGATCCAACGCGTATTTAGGCCCAGCCCGTTGAGTTCGCGCTGCATAACACGGCCCACCTCGCGTACACCCTGCGGGTTCATGGTGCCGCTACTAATATTGACCGTCTCGGCCAGCAGGTCGATCGCTTCCTCTACATGGGCATCGACCCATTGCGCGATACGCTGCTCTGCGGGCTGAAGCACTGCGGGCTCGGCGGTGCTCGCTGTAGATACGGATGCGGCTGACATCAAGAACCCTAGGGCAACGGCAGGTATCCTCAAACTCATAGCGAGTCCTCTATTATGAAGTTTTATGTCGCGCTCAATAAAAGCGCGCGGCAACGCGGGCATCTGGGCACAACAGGTTTGAGATGTGCCGTGTATTGAACAAGCTGCCGCCGTCCTCGAGTATGCCGTCCACAAACCGCCATGAACTAATAGTTACATTTAGGCTAGCCGGCAATTTGCTGTGATACGCCGCTGCGGGCTAAATTTTGCATCGCCACAGCGCCAAGCGCATAACTTTGCAGTCGCAGCTCGGGATCAAAAATAGACGAGACCAGCATCAGCTCATCGGCACCGGTTTGCGTTAAGAACGCAGCCATTTGCGCCTCAACTGTCGCCAGGCTGCCGACCGCGGAGCACTGGCCAATGGTGTCAATCATCTGTTGCTCTGCCATCGAAAGACTCGCCTCAAAATCCTCAATGGGCTCAGGAAGCGGCCCGGGAGTGCCGCGCCGTAAATTGACGAATGCTTGCAGCGAAGATGAACGCAAAAACCGCGCATGCTCGTCAGTGTCTGCGACGCACAAATTAAAGCCCAACATGACATAGGGCGCATTAAGGGCGGCGGAAGGCCGGAATTGTTCCCGATAGACCTTGATAGCCTGCATGAGATACGTTGGCGCAAAATGAGAAGCGAAGGCAAAGGGCAGACCGAGTGCAGCCGCAAGTTGGGCGCCATATAAGCTTGAACCCAAAATCCAAATAGGTACCTCTGTGCCAGTGCCCGGCGTAGCACTCACCTGCTGGCCAGGCTGTTTCGGGCCTAGATAGCGCTGCAGTTCCAACACATCCTGCGGAAAATCATCAACACTCGCAGTGAGGTTGCGGCGCAATGCCTGCATGGTTAGCCCATCAGTACCCGGCGCACGACCAATACCGAGATCGATACGATTCGGATACAGCGACGCCAGCGTGCCGAATTGTTCAGCAACCACCAGCGGTGCGTGATTAGGTAGCATGATGCCTCCTGAACCCACACGTATCGTTTTGGTTGCCGACGCAAGATGCCCAATCACCACCGCCGTGGCTGAGCTGGCAATACCTGGCATGTTATGATGCTCGGCGACCCAGTAACGGTGGTAGCCCCAACCCTCGGCCGCAATAGCCAGCTGGCGGCTGCGCTCAAGGGCACACCCCGCGTCACTACCGGCGGTGATGGGAACGAGGTCAAGAATGCTGTGGTGCGCCATATCTCTTAAGCTTTAATAGGTTGCTTTGCAGTATGCCAGATTTAAGATACTGCGCATTATTTAGCGCATTGTGGCAACAGAATGCCAGGAGATACCATGCATCTTGTGATTGGCAACAAAAACTACTCGTCGTGGTCACTGAGACCTTGGCTACTCCTCAGCCATTTTGAGCTCGACTTTACGGAAACCGTAGAATCGCTGCGCGCGCAAGATTTGAGTCAACGACTCAGTATTCACTCACCGAGTAACCGTGTACCTGTGCTCATAGATAATGAAAGCACTATTTGGGATTCGCTGGCTATTTGCGAGTACGTCAATGAACACTACCTGCATGGCAAAGCGTGGCCCGCAGACATCAGCGCAAGAGCCTACGCACGCAGCATTAGTGGCGAAATGCACGCGGGCTTCAGTGCGCTACGCAGCGCCATGCCCATGAATATCCGTGCACAACGGCGTGTCGATATCACCGCAGAGGTCGCTAAGGACTTGGCGCGTATCGAGCAGATTTTTGGTCGTGATCGCCTTAAATATTCCGCCGACGGCCCTTGGTTGGCCGGTGAGTTTTCAATCGCTGACTGCATGTATGCGCCGGTGGTCAGCCGCCTAGGCACCTATGGCATGACCTTAAGCAATGACGCCGAGGCATACATCGGCGCAGTCAACGCCTTGCCAGCGATGGGTAACTGGATTGCCGCTGCGCTGAAGGAGACCGAGATAGTGCCGGAGGATGAAGCGGGTGAAGTGTTGGAATAACCCGCTTAAAGCAGTTTTTATGTCACAAGGTGACAGCCAGTGGTACCAGCCATGCTTCAGCCCAGATCAACGCCGGACTCAAAACAAAGCAACGCCAAAAAGCGTCAATCTTATCCATCAAAAAATGCCTCGCACTTTAAAGCATAGTCCGTAAATAACTGGCACGCCGCCAGCAATAGCGCTTTTTAGCAACCAGATCGACCCAGCACTGCGCTTTTACCTGGCCTGGGCCTGTACACTCAGCGCATGACAACTGCCCACCATATTTTAGACTCCATTTTCGGCTACAGCGCCTTTCGTGGCACGCAGCAAGACATCATCGACACGGTTATTAATGGCGGCGATGCGCTGGTGCTCATGCCCACCGGCGGCGGTAAATCGCTGTGCTATCAAATTCCTGCACTCGTTCGCGACGGCTGTGGCGTTGTGGTATCACCGCTAATTGCATTAATGCAGGACCAAGTTGACGCACTCCGTCAGCTGGGTGTTAAGGCGAGCTATCTCAACTCTACGCTCTCAGCAGATGAGGCCTACAACATCGAGCAGGCCCTGCTAAGCGGCCAAATCGATTTACTTTATGTTGCGCCCGAACGACTGAACCAGCCGCGAATGCTCGAGCTTTTGCGTCGCAGTAAGATCTCGCTATTCGCCATTGATGAAGCGCATTGCGTCTCTCAATGGGGGCATGATTTCAGGGCCGATTATTTACAACTCAGCATTCTGGATGAGCAATTTCCGCATATTCCACGCATTGCACTGACCGCCACCGCCGATGCGCGCACCCGAAGCGAAATAATCAATCGGCTAAATTTGGGTAAGGCTCGGCATTTTATTTCTGGCTTTGATCGCCCCAACATTCGTTACCACATCGAGCTCAAGCACAACGGTAAACAGCAGCTACAGGAGTTTTTGACGACGCAGCATCCCAACGACGCAGGCATTATTTACTGCTTGTCGCGGAAGAAAACCGAGGACATTGCGTTTTGGCTGCAAGCGCAAGGGTTTAATGCCCTGCCCTATCATGCTGGCCTAGACGCAAAGATTCGCGCGGATCATCAGGCGCGTTTTTTACGAGAAGAGGCGGTCATTATTGTCGCGACCATCGCCTTTGGTATGGGTATCGACAAACCCGATGTGCGCTTTGTCGCGCATCTCGACCTGCCCAAAACCGTGGAATCTTACTACCAGGAAACAGGCCGCGCCGGGCGTGACGGACAACCGGCGGATGCCTGGATGATCTATGGCTTACAAGACGTCATCAAGCTGCGCCAAATGATGGAAGGCTCAGACGGCGATGAGGCACACAAACGCGCTGAGCAGCATCGCCTAAACGCCATGTTGGGTCTGTGTGAAATCACCACATGCCGCCGGCAAGCGCTGCTTAATTACTTTGACGACGCGCTGCCCGAACCCTGCGGCAACTGCGACACCTGTTTAAAGCCTGTGCCAACGTGGGATGGCACCGAAGCCGCCCGCATGGCGTTGAGCGCGTGCTACCGAACCGAGCAGCGCTTTGGCGTGAACTACCTGGTCGATGTGCTACGTGGCGCCGACAATGAAAAAATCAGATACAACGGTCATCATCTGCTGCCCACCTACGGCGTGGGTAAACATCTCGACAACAACCAATGGCGCTCAGTGTTTAGGCAGCTGGTGGCGCGAAGCTATCTGAGTGTAGACCTAGAGCGCTTTAGCGCTCTGCGGCTGGAGACAAAAAGCCACCCGCTGCTGCGCGGTGATGAGCCTATTGAACTGCGTAGAGACGTAAAGCAAACCGCCGCCAAACGCACCACCAAGAGCCCGCTGCCCACAGACATCGACGTTGGGCTTTGGGAGGCACTGCGCGACTGCCGTCGAGAACTGGCGGATGCACAGAACGTGCCCCCCTATGTCATCTTTCACGACACTACTCTGCAAGAAATGTGCGCTAGGGTACCTCAGAGTCTCTCCGAATTTGCGCAACTGAGTGGCGTCGGTGAGCGCAAATTAGACAAATATGGCAGTGAGTTTCTGAGGGTCATAAACGACCATCTGGCGGTTCACGCGAACTAACATCACGTATTAGGCGCCTTGCCAAATGCCATGCGCGCTCACCGAGGCTAACCGCTGCGGCAGATTAGTCGCTGCAGCGGTAGGCCTTAAAGCTCAGGGGCGGCGAGTAAAGCCGGCGCGCCTACCCTGCGTAACCAACGCCATCGTCCGACTTTATCAATGACTCGCGATGGACTACAGATACACGATACACCGGCTCAAGCACGGTACTCACCGCGATAAAATCTGCTTGCCCCGCGGCGGGTGTCAGCGTCAAACGGACATACCCCTGATGCAGGTTATCGGTCCAGCGAACCTCCGCGATCTCCTTTGCAAACAACATGTCTATTTGCGCGGCGGTTTGCAGGTCAAAACCCTGGTCGACAAAATCACCCGGAGATGTCACACCTGCAGTTCCGATCTCAACGCCCATAGCACGGCCTTCGTCATCACTTAATTGGTTGGCCCAGAACGAGTGGCTATCGCCGGTTAATACGACAAGGTCTGAGGCACCATGCTGCCGACACAGGTCATAAAAGCGCTCGCGGGCCCAGGGATACCCATCCCAGGTGTCGGGGTAGAAGGGCAAATTAAAGCGACCCTTCCACACAAGATCAGCGCTGACTTTTGGGTCATTTGGGTCGCTGCCCGGCATGCTAATTCCGTGTGCCGCCAAGTCAGGTACGCGGGTCTTAGCCATGGGCATCGGGTTACCAATAAGGCGCCAGGGCACATCCAGCGCAACGCTGTCACGTAACGATTCGGCCAAGAAAACCTCCATCGCAGACGACAACATCGGCCGGTCGGGCGCCCCGAGCACCTCACGCTCAAAAAGCTGCGCGGCCTCGAGACTATCAATCTGCTCAACATACGCGCTGTAGTCAATTTGCTGCGCGCGCCCAGTGTGGCGAGTTTCGAGCGTAGTTAACGTAGCCAAGCTGCCAAATTGGTAGTGACGCCAATAATCCCGACGCCGAGCAGCACTCTGCGGCTCGCGCACTGGCATCCATTCATAATAAGCGCGGAGCGACGCCGCGCGTCGGTCGTGCCAAAGCCCCTCGCTGGCAGGCTGATGATTCTGCGCGCCATTCATCCAAGGATTATTGGCACTCTCATGGTCATCCCACACCAACAACTGTGGATGTGCAGCGTTCATCGCGAGCGAGCCCGCGTCAGATTTATATTGCGCGTGACGCTGGCGATAGTCGTCGAGCGTGACAATTTCATTGGCCGGCTGATGGATTCGGCCAATTTTACGCCCTGCCTCGCCGCCCCAGCTCTCGGCGCCATATTCGTAAATGTAGTCACCTAAATGCAGCACAAAATTAATCGCATCGTCTTTAGCGATGGCATCGTAGGCATTGAAAAAACCAAACGGATAATTACTGCAAGACACCACCGCTAGGCCTATGTGCGCAATATCGCCGACGGGCAGTGTGCGGGTGCGCCCCACCGCCGAATACTCCCTTTCGCAGTAAAAGCGATAGTAATAAACAGACCCTGGAGTAAGGCCATCGACCAGCACTTTAACCGTG
>Ga0209137_1001356_pt1 | contig 23278 bp, 21 predicted proteins | sample SaaInl5LU_22_DNA_FD_184642 | JGI IMG/M metagenome (GOLD analysis project Ga0209137, IMG submission 184642) | Marine microbial communities from expanding oxygen minimum zones in the Saanich Inlet - ESP_105LU_22_DNA (SPAdes) (version 2) | ecosystem: Environmental > Aquatic > Marine > Intertidal...
AGGCAATCTCTTCTTCGATCAACTCATTTGCCATAGCTCTAGCATTAGTGCTTCTTTACATGTACTTCTACTACAGCGGTGCTGGTCTTGTTGCGAACCTCGCCCTTCTTGTGAACATGTTCTTCATCTTCGGGATATTAAACAGTTTCGGTGCGGTATTGACACTTCCAGGTATGGCTGGTATCGTTTTGACGATTGGTATGGCAGTAGATGCTAACGTACTTATTTTCGAACGTATTCGTGAAGAAATGCGCCTAGGCAAGGGATTAAGAGCAGCGCTAGTTGATGGGTATAAAAATTCAAACAGTGCGATCATTGATGCGAACGTAACGACATTGCTTACGGGTATTATTCTGTACGCTTTTGGTACCGGTCCAATTCGTGGTTTTGCAACTACGTTAATCATTGGTATTCTTACTTCATTGTTCTCAGCACTGTTCATCTCGCGCGTTGTTTTCGAGCGTCGTCTAGATGGAAAGAAGAACATCGCGTTCTCAACGAAAACCACTAAAAATTGGTATACCAACCTCAACTTCGACTTCTTAGGTAAGCGCAAGGTTGCCTATGGAATTTCGGCTGTTGTTATCGCAATCGGTCTAGGGTCGCTATTCACAAAAGGTTTGAACCTAGGTGTCGATTTTGAAGGTGGACGTTCGTTCCAGGTTCGTTTCGACCAGCCTGTGGAAGTTAGTGATGTAGCAGAGTCATTAAGTTTGACTCTTGTTGACGCTGACGGTACAAGTTTTACACCGGTAGTAAAGACGTTGGGAGAATCTAATCAGGTGATTATTACAACCAACTACCGTATCGATGACACAGGAATCGATGTGGATCAGGATATCGAGAATAAGCTATACGCAGGTGTTAAGGACTACTTCGCATCAGGTATTGCTCGTGAGGATTTCTTTACGGATGACACTGAAGAGGCTATTGGTCTAGTGGGCTCACGTGTTGTAGGGCCAACTATCGCAGATGATATTAAGTCAGGTGCGATCTACAGCATCATTTTCTCATTGATCGTGGTATTCCTTTACATCCTTGTTCGTTTCCGTAAATGGCAATTCTCGTTAGGTGCTGTAACGGCATTGTTGCATGATGTATTGTTCGTTCTTGGAGCATTCTCTATCGCTGATGGTTTGCTGCCATTCCAGTTGGAGGTAGATCAAGCGTTTATTGCAGCTATCTTGACTGTAATTGGTTATTCTTTGAACGATACCGTTGTAGTATTTGACCGTATTCGTGAAAACCTAGGAGGTAAAGTAATTTCTTCTGTAGAGGGTGTCAACAAATCGTTGAACCAAACCCTGAGCCGTACATTCAATACTTCGTTGACGACATTCTTCGTACTATTGGTTATCTTCTTATTCGGAGGTGAAGTGATTCGTGGTTTCATGTTCGCCTTGTTATTAGGTGTTATTGTGGGTACCTACAGTTCACTATTCATTGCAACGCCAGTGATGTTCGATTCATCTAAGAAGAAATTAGCTGATAAGAAAAGCTAGTCAAGTATTGGAGATACTGTCTCTACTAAATATAAGCCCTGTTATACATCGTGTAGCAGGGCTTTTTTGTATTAAATTTGTTCTATGACACAGGTCTTTCTTCTTTTCAATATCAGTGGTGGTGAATTCGTCATCATAGCTTTGATATTCCTACTTCTTTTTGGTCCTAATCAGATTCCAACTATGGCTCGCTCTGCTGCGAAGATGATCAAACAAGTCCGCAATGCGACGAACGACATCAAGCGTGAGATCTTAGATAGCGCAGAAGATCAAAAGTTAACAGAGGTGAAAAAGACGTTCGAAGAGGGACGTGATGCATTCAAAGAAGTCACTGATACTATCAAGAGAGGTACAAAGCTGTGATTGCCTTATTCTTAATTACAGGCTTTGGACTATTGCTTCTTGGAGGTGAATTTTTAGTCCGAGGAAGTGTTGGCATAGCCCTTAAGCTCCGTGTTTCAAAAGTGGTCATAGGTCTGACGCTAGTGGCATTCGCTACTAGTGCACCGGAACTTATTGTTAGTGTGATTGCAGCACTGAGAGGCAAAAGTGACATAGCCCTGGGTAATGTTATAGGTTCTAACATCGCAAATATTGGATTGATACTTGGATTTACTGCCTTGGTTTTTAAAATGCAGGCGCTCCGTCTAACCTATCGAAAGGATTGGATTTTTCTTATAGGAGCTAATGTTCTGCTCGGGCTGTTCTTGTTTTTGGGAGGTATCAATAGAGTCGCGGGAGCAATTTTTGTAGCCCTTTTGATAGGGTACAATGTCCAGAAAATCGCTAGCGCTCGAAAACAGAGAGATTTGAATGTCGGCGAGGAGTTTGATGTGCCTCCAATGCCTGTTTGGAAAGGACTAATACTTTTATTGATAGGAGCTATAGGATTGAAATTTGGCGCTCAATTATTTGTTGGTGGAATTTCTTCCTTAGCCTTGAATCTTGGATTAAGTGAGCGCTTCGTTTCAGTAACGCTTGTAGCCTTTGGTACAAGTGTTCCAGAATTGGCGGCTAGTTTAATGGCTGCGAAAAAAGGCGAGAGTGACATCGCAATCGGAAACATCATAGGGTCGAATATCTTCAATATATTAAGTGTTTTGGGAATCACATCACTCATAACTCCGATTACAGTTCAAAACCAAGCATTGGTTCAATATGATTTCCCAGCGAGCTTTATCCTTACCCTATTAATCATTCCCCTTATGGGCATGTTTAAAGTGGACCGTCTAGACCGTTTGGAAGGCGCGTTATTGCTCGCGTTATACGTTTTCTTTATTGGCTCCCTGTTTTTATAGGGGTTAATCCGATTAAGACTTAACAATTTCTTTTTGTGCCCCTAAAATAATAGGGGTATCTTTGCAGTGAATTAATATAACAACGTCATGCCAACGGTAAGATTTCTAGCATTAGAAGAAACAATGGGTCGCAAGCCCAAGAATTTTGAAGCTCCTCAAACACGCGTTTCGGAGTACTTCGGCTCTCAAGTGTTCAATAGAAAAGCCATGCGCGAATACATGACCTCTGCAGCTTATAAGGCGGTCATTGATGCGATGGACAATGGAACGAAAATTTCTCGTGACATTGCTGACCAGGTTGCCTCTGGTATGAAAGCATGGGCGCTAAACCTGGGTGCTACGCACTACACGCACTGGTTTCAGCCATTAACGGGAACTACTGCAGAAAAGCATGATTCATTCTTCGAGCCAACGGGTAATGGAGAAGCGATGGAGAAATTCTCAGGTGGAATGCTGGTACAGCAAGAGCCAGATGCTTCATCATTCCCGAACGGAGGTATCCGTAATACATTTGAAGCTCGCGGTTACACTGCTTGGGATCCAACATCTCCCGCGTTCGTTTTCGGAACAACTCTTTGTATTCCTACCGTGTTTGTTTCTTATACAGGGGAGGCATTAGACTATAAAACACCACTACTTCGTGCACTACAGGCTGTTGATACAGCTGCAACGGCAGTATGTAAATATTTCGATAAGAACGTCACTAAGGTGAACGCTACGTTAGGATGGGAACAAGAATACTTCCTAGTGGATGAAGCATATTTCGCAGCTCGTCCAGATCTTACACTTGCTGGACGTGCCTTGGTTGGACATGCTCCTGCAAAAGGTCAGCAGCTAGATGATCATTACTTTGGGTCAATTCCAGAACGTGCTATAGAATTCATGAAGGAATTGGAATATGAAAGCCGTATCCTTGGTATTCCAGTAAAAACACGTCACAATGAAGTTGCTCCAGCACAATATGAATTTGCCCCTGTTTTTGAGGAAGCAAACGTTGCCGTCGATCACAACTCTCTTTTCGTAGACCTTATTGAAAAAGTAGCTCGTCGTCACAATTTCCGTGCACTTATTCACGAGAAGCCATTTGCTAACATCAATGGTTCTGGTAAGCACAACAACTGGTCTTTAGCTACCAACACTGGGGTTAACTTACTTGCTCCTGGCTCTACTCCAATGAGCAATCTAATGTTCTTAACATTCTTTGTAAACAGTATCAAAGCTGTACACCGTCACGCAGATTTGATTCGTGCGTCGATCGGTTCAGCGGGTAATGAGCACCGTTTAGGTGCGAATGAAGCTCCACCGGCAATCATCTCTGTTTTCATTGGTGACCAATTGTCAAAGGTGCTTGATCAACTCGAGAACATCGAAGGAGGCAAAATGACTCCTGACCAAAAAACGGATCTTAAGTTAAATGTAGTAGGTAAGATTCCAGATGTATTACTTGATAATACCGATCGTAACCGTACATCTCCATTTGCCTTTACAGGTAATAAATTTGAGCTACGTGCCGCAGGTTCAGCGAGCAACTGTGCTCAGCCGATGACAGTACTAAACACTGCAATGGCGCAGCAATTGAACGAATTCAAAGCGGATGTTGACGCGTTAATCGAGAAGGATGGTTTAAAGAAGGATGAAGCAATCTTCAGCATCTTAAAGCGTTACATCAAAGAAAGCAAGGCGATACGCTTTGAAGGTGATGGATACGGGGATGCATGGAAAGAAGAAGCTGCAAAGCGCGGCTTATCTAACGAGCCTTCCACACCACGTGCATTAGATGCTTATGTAAGCGAAAAGAGCTTAAGCATGTTTGCAGAGCTAGGTGTCTTATCTAATCGTGAAGCAGAAGCGCGCCACGAGATTTTACTCGAATCGTACTTCATGAAGATTCAAATTGAATCGCGCGTATTGAGTGATCTTGCTGGAAACCATATCGTTCCTACGGCGATCAAATATCAAAACGTGCTTATTGATAATGTTCAGCGTTTGAAAGGAATTATGGATGATGCAACATTCAATGATGTAGCTAAGGAGCAACTTGAAATGATCAAAGATATTTCTGGTCGCATCTCGAAAATCCTATCTTCAAAAGAAGCAATGACACAGGCGAGAAAATCGGCTAATGCGCTTGAAGACGTTCGCGAAAAAGCGATTGCTTATTACGACAATGTGAAGCCTTATTTTGATGTCATTCGTTACGAGAGCGATAAGCTAGAGTTAATGATTGATGATGAGCAATGGCCACTGCCTAAATTCCGTGAAATGCTCTTCACGAGATAAGTAAAAAGTCTTTTAATTGTTACTAGAATAGAAACCCTGCTTCGGCGGGGTTTCTTTTTTTATTTTGGCTATATTGGGGACGCTTAAACACTAGAGATAACTATTCTCATGCAGAAACGATTTTACCAATTATTGGCCCTAGCTTTTTTACTCATGCCCGTCTCCGGGTTTGCACAACTTGCAGATAATGAAGATGTTGTAGTTGAACGACACAAGACAACCAAAAGGGCTGACGAATACTTTGAAGCGAAAGAATATACGGTGGCTTTAGAAGCTTACACAAAGGCATATTCGAAAGAAAAATCGCGCGATCAGAAACAACGCATCTCCTACAACATGGCTGAGTGTTATCGTTTCACTGGCCAGTGTAAGCGTGCAGGAAGTTATTATTTACGTGCTCAAAAGCTTGGTTACGGGGCGCTTGCCTCTTTGGGATACGCTGAAATGTTACAGTGTCAGGGTGAATATGAAGATGCTATTGTGGCATTTACGGACTATAAGAAATTGGTTCCTGAAGATCCTCGTGCTGATGTAGGTATCAATAGCTGTAAGCAGGCAGCGGAATGGGAAGAGAAAGGTTCATTGTTCTCTTTGGATAATGCAAAAGATCTTAACTCAAAGAAATCGGATTACGCAATTGCTTTTGCAGGTAAACGAGGTAAAGAAGAATTGACATTGATGATTTCATCAATGCGTGATGATGCTACTGGCCGAAAGGAAGACGGTTGGTTAGGACAGCGCTTTTCGGACATTTTCATTATCGAAGGTCAAAAGAAGAAAAGTCGTAAAAAGAAAAAAGGAAAAGAGGCAAACGCAAATGATGAGATTGTTTGGGGTGACCTAGAACCTATGAGTGAGGTGATCAATACGAAGGATCACGAGGGGGTACTGACCTTTGATTCACGTGGCAAAACAATGTACTTCACTAAATGTGTGAAAATTAAGAACACTCAAATGGGGTGTGCAATTTATACGACTAAGAAAATTGGTCAGGATTGGGCGAACCCAGAGCCTGTAGTAATCGCTCTGGATTCTGGTGCTTCCGTAGGACATCCAGCGTTAAGTCCAGACGACAAGATTCTATATTTCGCAGGTGAGCTTTCTGATGGTAAAGGAGGTAAGGATATCTACATGACTACTTACAACCGCCGAGCTCGTGAGTGGAATACTCCGGAGTCTTTGAATATCAATACAAGGGGTGATGAATTATACCCGTTCATACATGGTGATGGATACTTGTACTTTTCTTCTAATGGAAGAGCAGGTATGGGTGGATTCGATTGTTTCCGAGTAAAGTTGGATGATAAAGGTATGCCGATAGGAGACGTTGAAAATATGCTAAGTCCAATTAACTCAGAAGCGGATGATATTGCATTGCGCTGGGTTCCTGGAGACAATACTCAAAAAGGATTTGTTGTTTCTAACCGTAAGGGCACGCGAGGCGAGCACGATATCTGGTACGTAACGGAATGGACGAAGCAATTTGAGGTTCAAGGAACTGTAGTAAGCTCTAAAGATGGTCGTCCCGTAAAGGATGTAACTATCGAAGTTAGTGATAAGAGTGGTAATAACTTTACGGTCACCACTGACTCCAATGGTAAGTTCAGCATCTCTAAAGGTAAGCTGGAAGAAAATAAGGCCTACAAACTCAATATGAGTCGCAAAAAGTACCTAAATGCTGTTGGCGATATTAATACGGAGGGGTTGTCGTTAAATGATTATTCACGAGTAAAAGAGGAACGTCAGTATGTAAAGTCGTTCTCTTTGACTTTGAAAATGGATCCTATTGAAGTACCTATCGTACTTCCTAATGTTTTCTTTGATCTGGCGAAATCTGAGCTTCGTGAGGAAAGTAAAGTGGCTCTTGATACCGTATACAGTATCTTGGTGCGTAACCCTACAATTACAATCGGTCTTCGCTCTCATACCGATTACAGAGATACGGATGCGAAGAACGAAAAGCTCTCATTAGCACGTGCTCAAAGTTGTGTGGATTACCTGATTGAAAAGGGGATTGCAACCGATCGTCTAACTGCTGTTGGGATGGGTGAGAAGGAGCCGTTTAAAATTCCTTCCGATTACAAAGGATATGGCGCAGATAAATTCAAATCTGGTGACCAGCTAACGGAAGGGTTTATTAAGCGATTGGCTTCCGCAGATCAGGAAATCGCGAATCAAATTAACCGTCGTACTGACTTCAAGGTGTTGTCCGATGATTATGTACCTTCTACTCCTGTAGCTGGTTCAGAGGAAGCTGGTTTAGCACCAGAGAAGAAAAACGAAAGCCCGATAGGTCAAACAATGACCCTTACCGCTAAAGATCGTTCATTAGGAAAGATCGCTATGCAAAACGGTATGAATGTGGTTGAGTTGAAGAAATTAAATGCAGGTTTACGTGGTGCGCGCCCAATGCCTGGGATGGTAATAAAAATTACTAAGAACGGTGACTACTCACAGTTCGACGAGGAACACTACCAGGTTCAACGCGGTGATGTACTTAGAACCATTGCGAAGAAAACAGGGACTGATCTGAAGTCTTTGCGCAGTATGAATGGTTTCAAGAGTGATAAAGACTTAATTGTCGGTTCTTGGATTCAGATTAAGTAGATAAAAGAAAAAGAAAAAAGAGAAGCGCGCGCGGGTATCCCGTGCGCGCTTTCTCGTTATTTTTGCACTATGAGTAATAATTCCGACCGCTATATGGGGCGCGGTGTAAGCGCCCAGAAAGAAGACGTTCACAACGCAATCAAGAATATCGACAAGGGTCTTTTCCCAAAGGCTTTCTGTAAAATAGTTCCAGATTATCTGACTGGCGACCAAGACTATTGTTTGGTTATGCATGCTGATGGAGCAGGTACGAAAAGTTCTCTCGCCTACATGTACTGGAAGGAAACTGGAGATTTAGGAGTATGGAAGGGGATCGCTCAAGATGCCTTGATTATGAATATCGATGATCTTTTGTGTGTTGGTGCCACTGAAAATATCATGTTGAGTTCGACCATTGGTCGTAACAAGGGCTTGATTAACGCGGATGTATTGAGCGCTATTATTGGCGGTACAGAGGAGTTGCTCGAAGAATATAAAAAGCACGGAATTGAAATTATCAGTACAGGTGGTGAAACCGCAGATGTAGGTGATTTGGTTCGCACGATAATCGTCGATAGTACGGTTGTAGCTCGAATGAAGCGCAGCGATGTAATTGATAACGCTAACATCAAAGCAGGAAATGTTATCGTTGGTTTGGCGAGTTATGGTCAAGCAAGTTACGAGTCGGAATATAACGGTGGTATGGGATCAAACGGTCTGACAAGTGCACGACATGATGTGTTCTCTAAGGATCTTGCTAATAAATATCCAGAAAGTTTTGATCCGGCAGTGCCCGAGTCTTTGGTGTATACTGGGTCAAAATCATTGACCGATGCAACTGATACAGAATTGGATGCGGGTAAACTTGTTTTGAGTCCAACTCGTACATATGCTCCGATCATCAAGCAAATCTTGGATAAACATCGTTCTTCTATTGATGGAATGGTTCATTGCTCAGGCGGTGCACAAACTAAAATCTTACACTTTCTATCAAAAGGGCATGTAGTAAAAGATAGTTTATTCCCAATCCCGCCATTGTTTAAAATGATACATGAGGAAAGCGGTACTTCTTGGGAAGAAATGTACCAAGTATTTAACATGGGCCATCGTATGGAGCTTTATGTTGACCCTGAGGTAGCGCAAAGCATTATCGATATAAGTAAGAGCTTCGGTGTTGAAGCCCAAATTGTAGGACGAGTAGAAGAAGCCGAAGGAAAGTCTTTGACCATAGAAAGCGAGTTCGGAACCTTTAAGTACGACAAGTAATGCTCGATAAACTCAATGTAATCTTCCAGAGATTTAACGAGGTAAATGATCTCATCATCCAGCCTGATGTTATTTCCGATAACAAACGTTATGTATTGCTCAATAGAGAGTACAAGAGCTTACAACCTTTGGTTGAGGCACGTGAGCGTTATTTGGAATTGTCAAGTCGTATCGAAGAAGCCAAACTAGTTCTGAAAGAGGAAAAAGACCAGGACTTTAAGGATATGGCTAAAATGGAATTGGATGAGATTCTTCCAGAGTTCGAAACACTGGAAGAGGAGGTAAAAGTTCTACTTATACCCAAAGATCCAGAAGATGACAAAAATGCCTTAGTTGAAATTCGCCAAGGAGCAGGTGGAGACGAAGGAGCAATTTTCGCAGGAGACCTTTTCCGCATGTATCAGCGCTATTGCGAGGGTAAGGGTTGGAAAGTAGAGGTAATCACCATGAATGAAGGAACTGCTGGCGGATTCAAGGAGGTTTCATTTGAGGTTACCGGTGAGTCTGTGTATGGAATCCTCAAATACGAAAGTGGTGTTCACCGCGTTCAGCGTGTTCCTGCTACTGAGAGTCAAGGTCGAGTGCATACTTCCGCTGCTTCAGTAGTAGTTTTGCCAGAGGCAGAGGAGGTAGATGTCGATTTAGACATGAAGGATGTGAAAAAAGACACGTATCGCTCCCAGGGTGCAGGTGGACAGCACGTCAATAAAACCGAATCAGCAGTTCGTTTAACTCACCTACCGACGGGTGTTGTTGTTGAGTGTCAAGACGGACGTTCTCAGCACAAGAATTACGAGCAAGCGCTGAAAGTCCTTCGCTCAAGACTGTTTGATATTGAATTTAAGAAGAAGCAAGAAGATCAAGCAGCTAAGCGTAAGACTATGGTGAGTACTGGTGATCGCTCGGCCAAAATCAGAACGTATAATTATCCTCAAGGTCGCGTTACAGATCATAGAATTGGACTAACTACATATAATCTAAATGATGTAGTTGGTGGTGACATTCAAAAGTTTATCGATGAACTTCACATGGCAGAGAATGCCGAGAAGATGAAGGAGGGTAGTGATATCATTTAAGTAATAGGTATGAATAGAGCAGCGTTAATAGAGCAGATTAAAACCAAACGCAGTGTTTTGTGCGTGGGTTTGGATACGGATTTAAACAAGATTCCACAGCATCTGCTTAAAGAAGAGGATCCGATTTTCGCATTCAACAAAGCTATTATTGACGCAACGGCACCTTATACCGTTGCCTATAAACCGAACATTGCTTTTTATGAGAGTATGGGAGTGAAGGGGTGGCAGTCTTTAGAGAAAACCATCAACTATCTCAATGAAAACTACCCTGAGGTTTTTACGATTGCCGATGCAAAACGAGGAGATATTGGTAATACCTCTAAGATGTATGCTGAAGCCTTTTTTAATAGTTTCGAATTTGATTCCGTAACTGTTGCCCCATATATGGGAATTGATAGTGTAACGCCATTTCTAGCTTTTAAAGATAAATGGGTCATCCTATTAGCACTAACCTCGAATGAGGGTGCTTTTGATTTTCAATTGGAAGAAAATGCCGATGGAGAAGCTTTATTTGAAACGGTTGTTAAAAAAGCACAGCAATGGGCTACTCCTGAGCAGCTAATGTTTGTTTTGGGTGCAACTAAGACTGAATTTTTAGAGCGCGTTAGGGCAGCTGCGCCCAAATCTTTCTTTTTGGTGCCAGGTGTTGGGGCACAAGGAGGTTCCCTCCGTGATGTTTTGACCAAGGCGACCAATGATGATTATGGTGTTTTAGTGAATTCTACCCGTGGGATAATCTATCAGAGCTCGGATGAAAATTTCTCGGAAGCTGCTGCCAGTGCGGCTCAAGAGCTTCAAACAGAAATGGCATCGATTCTTTTTGACTAAAGTGTGCCTAAGGTCACACTCTGGACATTTGTAGCACTCTACCTTTGAATCACTAAATTAGATTCATGGAAATAATAGGCTACATCGCATCAGTTTTTATCGGTATATCTCTCGGCTTGATTGGTGGAGGGGGAAGTATTTTAACCGTACCAGTATTAGTATACCTCTTTGGCTTAGATGCTGAGATTAGTACTGCTTACTCACTTTTTATCGTCGGTTCAACCGCCCTTGTTGGTGGAATTCGAAATGCTTCATTAGGTAATGTAAATTACAAAACAGCCGTAGTGTTTACCATCCCTGCGTTTATTGCAGTGTATTTAACCAGGGCTTATGTTGTGCCTGCTATCCCCGATGAAATTGGAAGCATAGGTTCCTTTATGCTTACTAAGGACATTGCAATCATGGTATTCTTCGCTATCGTTATGTTAGCGGCATCCGTGAGTATGATCCGTAATAAACGAAAGGACGATTCAGAGGAGAATGCTGGAGAGCCGCAGTTCAATATTCCTGCAATTATCATTGAAGGTGCTGTTGTAGGTGTGTTAACTGGGCTTGTTGGTGCCGGTGGTGGATTCTTGATTATTCCAGCATTAGTACTTTTTGCTAAGCTCCCAATGAAAAAGGCGGTAGGAACTTCTCTTCTGATTATCGCAGCTAAAAGCTTAATTGGATTTATTGGAGACGTACAACGACCCGACCTTGTGATTGACTGGACACTATTGTTTACAGTAACGGCAATTGCAATATTCGGTATATTTATAGGAATTTACCTCACCAAGTTTATTGATGGTAAAAAGCTCAAAAAAGGCTTTGGATGGTTTGTCTTGGTAATGGCCGTCTATATCATCCTTCGTCAAGTAATTTGAATTTAGAATAATAAAATCACAGAATAAAAAACTCTTAATCATGACAGTAGAACAGATTTACACTGGATGTTTAGCACAAGGTGCTTACTATATCGCTTCGAATGGTGAAGCAGTAGTTATCGACCCCCTACGTGAGGTTGGACCATATATCGAACGCGCAGAGAAGGATGGCGTAAAGATCAAATACATTCTTGAAACGCACTTTCATGCCGATTTCGTTTCAGGTCACTTGGACTTGGCGAAAAAGACAGGTGCTGAGATTGTTTACGGTCCATTAGCAAATACAAATTTTGAAAGTAAAATTGCTACTGACGGTGAGGTACTGAAAGTAGGTGATGTTGAGATTCATGTCCTACATACTCCAGGGCATACTATGGAATCAACAACGTATTTGTTGAAAGATGAGAATGGTAAGGATCATGCGATCTTCTCAGGTGATACACTTTTCTTAGGAGACGTTGGTCGTCCAGATTTAGCACAAAAAGCTGCTGACATGACCCAAGAACAATTGGCAGCGACGCTTTACAAATCTTTGCGTACGAAGATCATGACACTTGCAGACGAGGTTATCGTTTACCCAGGTCACGGTGCAGGTTCATCATGTGGTAAAAACATGTCAAAAGAAACTGTAGGTACTATTGGCGAACAAAAGGAGATCAATTATGCGCTTCGTGCTGACATGACGGAAGCAGAGTTCATCAAGGAGGTTACAGATGGTTTGACAAAACCACCAGCGTATTTCCCTGAGAATGTTCGTATGAATAAAATGGGATACGAAAGCTTGGACGTTGTTATGGAGCGTGGTTTGCAAGCATTGAGTCCAGAAGCTTTTGAAGCGGCTGCTAACGAAACAGAAGCTTTAATATTGGATACACGCCATCAAAACGAATTCGTTAAAGGATTCATTCCTCAGTCGATCTTCATCGGTATTGACGGAAGCTTCGCAATGTGGGTTGGTGCAATGATTCCTGATATCAATCAGAAACTATTGATCATCACTGAGCCTGGACGCGAGGAGGAGGTAGTGACACGTTTATCGCGTGTTGGATATGATCATGCTATCGGATTCCTTGAAGGTGGTTTTGATGCGTGGAAAGCTTCGGGTAAAGAAGTAGACACCATTGAACAGGTTACTGCGGCTGACGTTGCTGGTATGAAAGAACCTCAGATTGTTGATGTTCGTAAGTCTGGTGAATACCTAAGTGAGCATGTGCCTGGCGCAATTCACGCTTCTTTAGAATTCCTTAATGATCATATGACTGAACTTCCAACGGAAGGAAAGTACTACATGCACTGTGCTGGTGGTTACCGTAGTGTAATTGCCGCTTCGATTCTAAAAGCACGCGGATACCATAACATGGTTGATATCGCGGGTGGCTTTGGAGCAGTTAAAGAAGCCGGTATTGAGGTATCTGATTACGTATGCCCTTCGACCCTGTAATATTTATTTAATTACCGATCGCCTGTCCCCGAAAAAGGGGTAGGCGATTTTTTAATTTTAATCAATTCTATGGATTTTATTCTTCAGCCTTGGCCTTGGTACGTGAGTGGAGTGCTCATCGCCATGATTATGTTCCTAATGCTTTACTTCGGTAAAAGCTTTGGGTTTTCAAACAACCTTAGAACTTTATGTACCATGTGTGGTGCAGATAAGTTTGCTCCGTTTTTTCAATTCAACTGGAAAACCCAGAGTTGGAATTTGTTTTTCCTTATTGGAGCAGCAATTGGAGGTTATATAGCAACGAACTATTTGACCTTACCAGACTATGTGGTTGGGATTTCAGAAGAGACCATTGCGGATCTGTCTGCATTGGGTTTTGATCGTCCAGAAGGATATGTTCCAGTAAGTCAATTTTCCCTTGAGGCCCTTTCATCCGTTAAAAACTGGTTGATCCTAGGCGTCGGTGGATTTATGGTAGGCTTTGGTGCACGCTATGCGGGAGGATGTACGAGCGGACATGCTATTTCTGGAATATCAGATTTGCAACCGGCTTCATTACTTGCAGTAGTTGGATTCTTTATCGGTGGTTTGTTGATGACTCACATTTTATTCCCTTTGATTTACTAAGACATGAAAAACATAAAATTTTTAATCGCAGGTACTTTGTTCGGCATCATCATGTTCAAAAGTGAAGCCGCTTCATGGTATAGAATTCAGGAAATGTTTAGATTCCAAAGCATCCATATGTTTGGAATTATTGGATTAGCAGTGGGTATTGGCGTACCAATGGTTGCTATTATTAAAAAGTTTAAGACTAGGGATTTCTCAGGTGCACCGATTGTATTTCATCCGAAGGCTTGGAGTATCCCTCGTTATTTGATTGGAGGTACTATTTTCGGTCTAGGTTGGGCGCTTAGTGGTGCCTGTCCAGGACCTATCGTTGTCAATTTTGGTGCCGGCTTCGTAGGATACTTGGTTGTACTCGCTTTTGCTCTGTTAGGAACCTTTACCTACGGAGTCCTTCGCGACAAGCTTCCTCATTAATCTCACGACTTCTTTAGGCCATGAAAAATCTTCAGCACAAAGACCTTTTTGCAAAAAGCATACGACGTTCAGGTAACACTCTTATGACGATAGTTATCGGTGTGATTATCCTGCTCATCGTAGTTCAATTGCCAGAAACTGTTGAGCCTTATACCGGTGTCCAAGAGTTTCAAGGTACCGGAATGCCCTGGGATGAAGAGGTGTTTAGCAAAGTAGACTTTGAAGGTCCTGCTCTAAACGAACAGGTAGCCTATGGAAGAAAGTTAGTCACTAAGACTGCTGATCATATTGGGCCTAATTCTGAGTTACCATTTGCCGGTAACAACTTGAATTGTAGTTCTTGTCATCTAGATGGCGGTACCAAGCCTTTTGCTGCCCCATTTGTGGCCGTTACTGGTCAGTTCCCTCAATATCGCGGTCGCGAAGATAAAGAAGGTACTATCCAAGAGCGTGTAAACGGATGTATGCAACGCTCGATGAATGGTAAGGCACTTCCAGTAGATGGTAAAGAAATGTCTGCAATTGTTGCTTATATGGAGTGGTTAAGTATTGATGCTCCTATTGGCGAGAAAATTGATGGAAATAAATTCATGTCTGTAACATATCCAGATCGCGCTGTTGACTTAAAGCATGGTGCGTCTGTCTATGTTGAGCACTGTCAGTTGTGTCACGGTGAAGATGGACAGGGAGTTAGAAATGCTGAAGGCTTTACCTATCAGTATCCTCCGCTATGGGGTGATGATACCTATAATGATGGAGCGGGAATGCATCGTGTCTTAACTGCTGCCCAATTCATTAAAGGTAATATGCCTTTAGGTACTACTGCCGATGAACCGTTATTGACAGATGAAGAGGCCTATGACGTTGCAGGCTACATTAACAGTTTTGAGCGTTCGGAAAAGTCGAACAAAAAAGCCGATTTTCCGGATTTGAAAAGAAAACCGATGTCTACTCCATATGGACCATGGGCGGATGAGTTTTCAGCTGAGCAGCATAAGTTTGGTCCTTTCACGGAAATTGCGGCCTTTTATAAGCGTGAATTCGGCATGAACAAGTCGAAATGATGAAAAAACTACTCTTGCTGCTCGCATTGCCTATTCTTGCGTTCGGACAGCAAAAGGACTCCTTGCGCGTAATGCAGGGAATTCGATTTACGTCTTTTTCCATGTCTACTCAAAATGGATTATTTGGTCCATATCCTGAGCTGAAAGACTATTATGCGCAATCCTCGGGTTTAGAGTATTTATTAGAGTTGCGCAAAGGAAACTGGCGATTGAAGGCTGATTTTTATGGTACCCGACTAATTGCTGGAAATCCATTCGAGAATGATTCGCTAACCGGAAAAAGTAGTCGCTATGAGTCTGGTTTGATGGCAGTAGATGCACAGGAGAAGAAAGCTCTTTTCATACCAAGTATCTTAGAGTTGAATTACCAGTCACGTTTAGGAACTGTGGGTTTAGGCAATTTCGCGTTGCAGGGATCATTCATGAACGAAGAACACGGAAGGATGATTCCTTCCACATTTTCAGGAATGTATTTCAAGAAAAAGGGTTTAGACTGGACATTACAGGCATCATTAATAGGAGCTATAGCAGCTCGAAGTACTTCCGGGTTTAAATCTGTTTCAGCTAGTCTGGCGCAATACAACCCCGGTCTCGATACGGCGGGTTCTCGTCATGATAAAACGGAAGTAAATGCTCCCTTCGCAGCCTTTCTCGATGCGCAAAAAGTGGTGACTTTTAAAGGCTGGTATGGACAGTCAAGGATCGAGTCTTACACTGTGCCCGGTGTTTTTCAAACGGTGATGTTCAATCAAAAATTGGCCAAAGGCCCCAGTCTCATACATATTCAATACCTCCGACAGTTCAAATTGGGAAATGGAGGGAATTCTGATCCTAACAAGGCCTACTTCCAGCAGGAAGGCTCCTCATATTTCGGATTGAAGTATTCGCATAAGGTAGATAAGGTCGACTATTTTTTAGCCTCTAGTTACATCGATGGGAAGGGTAAGCTACTCTTTCCTCGAGAATGGGGGAGAGAATATTTAGTTACGTTCCAAGGTCGAGAGCGTCAGGAAGGAATGGGAAATACCTTTGCAATGGTAGTAGGAGCTAAAGGAAAATGGACGCAAGGGAAAGTTCGTCATACAGGAGGAGTAAGTACCGGCGTTTATGTTAGGCCAGAACCTACTGACTACAAGTACAACAAATACGCTATGCCGAGTAATCAGCAGACGAATGTCTGGTGGAAACAAAATTGGCGCGGTAACACTCATGAGTTATTGTCTATGGCGGTCATTAAAGTTCCTCTGTCTAGTTTGCCAATTTCAGCCGGGCAAACCATCAATAAGGTGGATATGCTTCATCTTTCTTTAGTCTATCGGTATACATTGATGCCATTTAAAGGTCTTTGATATTTTCATTGCTACCTTTAGCGCATGAACAATCCGCTCATCAGCTTACGTAAGGTATTGGCCGTTTTGGCCTTCATTATGCTTTCGGGAACTATTGGTTACCGATTCATTGAAGGGTTTGAATGGTTGCCTGCGTTTTACATGGTGGTTCAAACGGTAAGCACGGTAGGATTCAACGAGATACAGCCGCTTTCTGCTGCCGGTACTTGGTTCACTATCGTACTTATCATCAGTAGTTTTGGAACATTTGCTTATGGTGCTGGTCTTTTGGCCCAATTAGCGATTGACGGATCCGTTCAAGAATTTTTACGAACCAAAAGAATTGAGCGCAAGGTGGAGAAATTAAACCAACATGTTATTGTTTGTGGCCTAGGTCGAAACGGCCGTCAAGTGGTTAGTCGTATCAAGGCATATGGCGCTCCTGTGGTCGTTATTGAAAACGATAAAGAGCGCGCGGCCAAATTCAAAGCTGATCTTGGTGATTCACTCGTGATAATTGGTGACGCCACAGATGACGCTACCTTAGAAAGAGCATCCATAGGCACTGCAAAAAGCCTTATTGCAGCGCTTTCATCAGATACAGATAATCTTTTTGTAGTTATTTCAGCTCGTCAGCTCAACCCCAATATGGTGATTGGAGCTCGTGCTAATACTGAAAGCACAGAAAAGAAACTCTTAGCCGCTGGTGCTTCCTATACCGTGAGTCCAAATTTAGTTGGAGGAGCTCATTTGGCACACAATCTTATGAATCCAGGTGTCATGGATTTTTTGGATCACCTTAGTGTTGGCGGATCTAGTGCTACCAATATTGAAGAAATTCAACTCGACCAGCTACCTCCAGAGTTCAGTTCTTGTAACATTAAGGATTTAAATATTCGTCAAACTACAGGTTGTACTGTTATTGGATACATTTGCGAGCAAGGAAATATGACGATCAATCCGGAGCCGGATTTCAGAGTATCACCTCACTCAAAACTCTATGTTTTAGGTAACGATAAACAAATCAAGGCCCTACGAGATTGGTTTAGTGCACAAACCAGATAACCTTTATAACCTCGCTTTCATGAAAATTCTATTTACAGGCTCTAACGGCCTACTTGGTCAAAAGATTGCCGCTGCGACAACAACGTACCCGGAGCATCAATTTCTAGCTACAGCTCGCGGAGAGAATAGGGTACAGAACTTAGGTACTGCCGCATATGCTTCCATGGACATCACGGATGAACAGCAGACACTTCAAGTTATTCAAGAGTTTCAGCCCGACGTCATTATTCATGGAGCTGCAATGACTCATGTGGACCAGTGTGAGGAGCATAAAGAGCAGGCGTATTTATTGAATGTGGTAGGGACTAAAAACATTGCCAGTGCAGCCACCAAGGTTGGAGCACATGTCGTACACATCTCAACCGATTTCATTTTCGATGGGAAGGACGGTCCTTACAAAGAAGAAGCTGAAGCGAATCCGCTGAGCTACTATGGGGAAACTAAACTGGAAGCTGAACACATCATAGCACAACTTGATCATTGGTCTATCCTACGTACGGTTTTAGTAATAGGTATGGCAGAAGATCTCAGTCGCAGCAACATCGTTCTATGGGCAAAAGGCGCATTAGAAAAAGGGCAGTCGATAAATGTGGTTGACGACCAATTCAGAACACCAACGCTCGCCGAGGACCTTGCTGCCGGAGCACTATTAGCCGCCACGCAACGTGCTGAAGGAGTATTCAATATTTCAGGTCCTGACTTTATGTCGATTTATGAACTTGTTGAGGCAGTCGCCAGTCACTTTGGTCTTTCCATGGAGGTGGTTTCGAAGGTGAGTAGCTCAACCCTGAACCAGCCGGCACAAAGGCCGCCTAGAACAGGATTTGATATTTCAAAGGCACGAGAAGTACTAGGTTATCAGCCACATTCTTTCGTCGACGCACTAAAAGTCATCTCGACTCAGGCAGGATTATAAGCTGATATTTGTCAGACGACTATTATTCCTTTATTTTCGGGGTTCACAGTTAAAACATCCCAAAAGGAATGTCACAAACATCTGAATCTTGGGGCTCGCGCGTAGGGCTCATCTTAGCAATGGCTGGTAATGCCGTTGGACTTGGAAATTTTCTGCGCTTTCCCGTTCAAGCCGTGCAAAACGGCGGGGGTACTTTCATCATACCTTACTTAATCAGCTTCCTGTTAATGGGGATTCCACTGCTTTGGGTAGAATGGGCGATGGGAAGATTTGGAGGTCGTTACGGAGACCACAGTACACCGTTCATTTTAGATAACATGACAAAGAAGCGCTTTTGGAAGTACTTTGGAGTCTTTGGTATTTTCACGAACATGGGGGTAATGGCGTATTACACGTACATCGAATCATGGACGCTGACGTATACTTTGAAATCATTAAAAGGTGACTTTTTAGGCGTTGATCTTGCTACATTAGATACTTTTTTCAATGATTATGTGGATCTAGGAAGCGGCATTAATTTCCCTGTTTGGGCTATTCTTGCCTTTTTGGTGACTCTTACCATTAACATTTACATTCTTTCTAGAGGTTTAAGTGCTGGTATAGAGAAAGTGGCAAAAATTGCCATGCCATTACTTATTGGTTTTGGAGCTTTCTTGGCAATCATGTCATGGACCACTGGTTCTACTGGCCGCTGTGCGGACTGTTCTACCTACATTGGACTTAATTTCCTTTGGGAGCCTGACTTTACGACACTAGCAAATCCAAAAATTTGGTTGGCTGCAGCGGGTCAAATATTCTTCACCTTGTCTGTAGGTATGGGAACCATTCACTGTTACAGCTCCTACCTAAAGCAAAAGGACGATATCGCTCTCAACGCGATGTCTGCTGGTTGGATGAATGGTTTTGTTGAGATTGTACTTGGTTCAGCAGTAGTTATTCCAATCGCTGTGGGTTACCTCGGTTTGGATTGGGTAGTGGAAAATGCAGGCTTTATGATGGCATTTAAAACAATGCCGTTCTTGTTTGACCAATGGGGGAGTGTGCTCTCTGTATTGGCGGGTGTTGCCTGGTTCGGATTGTTGTTCTTTGCAGGTATCACTTCTTCACTAGCGATGGGGACTCCATGGATGGGATTTGTTCAAGACGAGTTTAATTGGTCTAAAAACAAAAGTGCCATCATTTTAGGGATTGCCATATTAGCTATGGGGCTTCCGACCATTTTATTCTTTGAGAAAGGTGTATTCGATGAATATGATTATTGGACCGGTACCGTTAGTTTGGTAATATTTGCTTTGGCCGAGGTCATTCTGTTTGCTTGGGTATTTGGCATGGACAAGGGTTGGAAAGAGATTACTGACGGCGCGGATATGCGTGTCCCACGTTTTTATCGACCAATTATTAAATACATTACACCATTATTTATCGGAGTTATTTTCCTTACCTCTCTCTTTAAGCCACTTAATGGAGAATTATCGGATTGGTCTACAGCAGTAGATTCAGTTTTTGCTGGAAATGGATGGCCTTGGGCAAATGACAGCATCATTAACCAAATATTCCACATTAATACAGGAGTTGTTTGGTCGGAAAACGGTGTGCTGACAGACATGTTTTATGTGGACATGAGTCGCTTTTTCTTATTGGCTTGTTTCTTCGCTCTAGTTGCGATGGTTAAAATAGCTTCCAACAAACGTAAAAAACAGAACGCCTAATGACGACTTCAGCACTGATCATGATCATTTTGACCCAGGGGACGGTACTCGGGGCGACTATATACTTCTTCAGAAAAGTATTGCGCATGCCGCCGAATGAAGAACCGGATAGTTATTCGGAGAACGACAACGATCCGAGATAAGGAGAGTATACTTGCAACTACAAGGGTGAATAACAAGGAGTTATTCACCCTTTTTGTATGTAAGACATCTTGTCCCCAATTTAATATGAAACGTTTCAATCAACAGTTTCATTATGGCTGCGACTTTATCTCGACTTTTACTGTTAATTACTCTTGCCTTTATCAGTGGCGCAATGTTTTTGTTTCCTAAGCAACAGGCATTTGAGCAGGAGCGAATCTTTATGCATTGGTGGTGGAGTCAATACAGCGATTCACTCGATATTTCTAACTTGGATAGTTTAGAAATACAGACTCTACCGATTTCCGATGCCGCGAAAAAGACCATGGAGTTTCGAAGAAAACGATCCTGGCCCTTTAAAAATATGGATGAGCTTACGAATGCACCCGGAATACATGGAGACAGCTTATGGTGGAGCATAGGAGTTTTTAAGTTTGCCAAGGATGAAAAGAACAACAAGGTATACTATAACGCTCACATGCCAGTTGCCTGGACTCAATCTACCTATCGGCAAAACCCCAATTGGAATACAACATTAGCCGAGGAGATTAAGGCTGAACCAGTGGATTTATCAATTGCAGATAGCACTTCATTAGTTGCTGTAAAAGGTGTAGGGGGATGGACTGCTAAGGAAATTCTCAAATACAGAGACAGCTATCGATACATAGCTAGCATAAGTCATCTTAAGGAATCTACCTATCTCGGTCAAATTTGGCGTGAGGAATGGGATTCAATTTTCATTCCCTCGCAAGACAGCATTCAGCTCTCTTTAAATTCAAGTCAGTTTCAAGAATTATTAGATTTTCCCGAATTCAATTATAAGCAGACCAAGAGGATCGCCTTTTACCGTGAGAACTTTGGTCCGTTAACCTGGTCAGAATTGAGTGTTTGGGAAGAATTTGAAGGAATCGATACTAATTTCTTGAAACTCTATGTGTCCGAATGAAAATTGGTTGTACATTCGCGCCATAATCGAAAGGAGGTGTTACTATGCTCGTAATTAATGTTAAAGAAGGTGAATCAATCGAACGCGCACTCAAGCGCTACAAAAGAAAACACAGCTCAACGGGTGTAGTCCGCAAGCTTCGTGCTGATCGTTACCATACGAAGCCGACAGAAGCTAAGCGACGCATGAATATGAAAGCTGCTTACATTCAAGATCTACGCAACAAAGAAGCGGAATAATCTTGATCTAATACTTACAGAAAGCCCAGCACCTAGTGTTGGGCTTTTTTTTTGCCTTCCGCAATGCTATATTGTACTTTGTATAGAGGATTAAGAGACATGAATGTAAGTAGCGAACATATCGAAGCTTTTGAAAGCTACTTGCGCAGTGAACGTCGCTCTAGCGAAAAAACGGTCCTTGCCTATGGTATGGAGCTTAATCGCTTCACACAGTTTGTATATGCCGAATTTGAAATTCAAATTCTTGAATCTGAACGAGGACATGTAAAGCGATATATCGTTTGGCGTGGGAAGCAAGGACATACTCCGCGTTCAATTAATAGATCCCTAAGTGCTCTTCGGTCCTTTTTTAAGTGGAGTATTCGTGAGAATCTTTTGAGCGCTTCACCGGTTGATGGTATTAAATCCCTAAAAACTCCAAAGAAGGTAGTGATGAGTATTCCAGAAAAGGACTTGCGTAGTCTAACGGACGATTCACTTTTTTCGAGTGACTTCTCAGGTACTAGGGATCAATTCATGCTAATCTTACTTTATGCCTTGGGAATCAGAAAGGCTGAACTTATTCATTTGCAAATGTCAGATTTTGATTGGTCTAGAGGTGAAGTTCGGGTTTTGGGTAAGAGAAATAAAGAAAGACGCGTTCCAATTCCCCAAAGCGTAAAAGAGTATTTTAACAAATACTTGAAAATCATGAATAGTCAAGGCTTCGAAGCCACACCCTATCTATTTTTAACAGATAAAGGGAAAAAGCTATATCCCCAACTTGTCTATAAGCGAGTTCTTCACTACCTTAATGCAACCACAACGGTGGTAGACAAGAACCCTCACGCGTTACGTCACTCATACGCTACTCACTTGCTTAATTCAGGTGTCGATATCAACACGGTAAAAGAGTTGTTAGGACATGAGAGTCTAAGCTCAACTCAAGTGTATACGACGAGCACATTTGAGGAACTTGTTAAAGTGTATAACCTGACCCATCCCAAAGGGTCGTAAAACCTCTAAGACTATGAACGTAAACATTCAGTCAGTAAACTTCAAGGCAGACGTAAAACTAACCGACTTCATTGAAGACAAACTCAGCAAAACCACTCAGTTCTTCGATAGAACAATTAATACTGATGTTTATTTAAAGGTTGACAATAACCATGACCGCGAAAATAAGATCGTTGAGATGCGAATGACCATTCCTGGAAACGAAATAGTAGTCACAAAAGAGTGTAAATCCTTCGAAGAAGCAACGGATTTGGCAGTTGATGTTCTAATTCGTCAATTAAAAAAACATAAAGAAAAAAGACGTGAATCTCACGTTTAGAGACACTTACCTAGGTGAGGTGTAGTAGTGGAGGCAAATTGTCTCCACTTTTTTTTGTCTAGCTATTGCACGTTTAAATCTCTTTACTACATTTGCAGTCCGTTTGCAAAGCGGATGATCTTTGACATATTGCCGATATAGCTCAGTTGGCCAGAGCACGTGATTTGTAATCTCGGGGTCGTCAGTTCGAATCTGACTATCGGCTCAAGTTTTTTAGCTTGATTTTCTATGAATAAATCGAGCACACCGGGGGGATACTCAAGCGGCCAACGAGGACGGACTGTAAATCCGTTGGGAAACCTTCGCAGGTTCGAATCCTGCTCCCCCCACTACCGCGGAAGTAGCTCAGCTGGTAGAGCATCAGCCTT
>Ga0209137_1001362_pt1 | contig 23227 bp, 11 predicted proteins | sample SaaInl5LU_22_DNA_FD_184642 | JGI IMG/M metagenome (GOLD analysis project Ga0209137, IMG submission 184642) | Marine microbial communities from expanding oxygen minimum zones in the Saanich Inlet - ESP_105LU_22_DNA (SPAdes) (version 2) | ecosystem: Environmental > Aquatic > Marine > Intertidal...
CTGGCACAGGTTCAGATGGTGCACAAGGCTGTAGAGCGATTCGAGATGCTGGGGGTATTACCATTGCTCAGATCCCTACAAGTGCTAAGTTTGATGGTATGCCATCGGCCGCCATACGATCTGAAGCGGTTGATTTAATACTACCCCCAAGAGAGATCGCATTACAGTTAGAAAAAATCATATCGTCCCCGCCTCCCCGAATATCCAATGACAACATAACCAAAAGTGAAGGAACTTCATCGTTAACTGACTTATTAAGTCGTATCTATAACGCGACTCATATCGACTTCAGTCAGTATAAAGAGGCAACCCTTACTCGCCAGTTACAACGACGTATTGTCGCTCTAGGCATGGCTGATGCTGGTCAGTATTTCAGATTCATAGGTAAGAATCCTGATGAATTAGAGGTTTTGCAAAAGAGTTTTCTTATCTCTGTTACTCGTTTTTTTCGAGACGAAAAGAGCTTCACTAAGTTTGGTGAACTGATCGAACAAAGGATTCTATCGAAACCTAAAAAATCAAGCTTCAGAATTTGGGTTCCCGCATGTGCGACGGGCGAAGAGGTTTACTCAATTGCTATCATTATTTGTGAGCGATTAGGCTCAGAGGTTTCAGATTACGATATCAAGCTGTTTGGGACCGACATTGATATTAAAGCAACGGATGTTGCTCGCAAAGGCATATATACAGAGCCTTCAATCGAGGGGGTTTCAAACGAGCTTTTAGGCCGCTACTTTAGTGAAGAAGGACGTCAATACAAGGTTACTAAACGAATCCGCGAAATGTGTGTCTTTGCACGACAAGATATAGTGAGTGATCCGCCTTTTCTAAAAATGGACGTCATCAGTTGTAGAAATCTCATGATTTACTTAAATCACGAGTTGCAGGAAAGGCTAATTCAAAACTTCCACTACTCACTACAACCACACGGCATACTATTTCTTGGAAAGTCGGAAAACGTTAGTGCTGAGAGCGCTAAATTATTTCATGCGAAACTCAAACGTCATAAGCTCTATCTACGACGTCCAGGAAAAAATACTAAGCCTACACTTGCCAGCTCAAGCCCAACCGGCCTTAAGGTTGTTGCTCCGTCAAGACAAACATCAGTTTTGCGCAAGCAAGATGTAATGCATCGTGCGCTTCTAGAGGCCTATAGTCCTCCCAGCGTAATGATTAATAGCGTGCAAGAGCCGATAGAGTTCTTTGGAGACATTGGTCGTTATTTAAGCTTTCCACAGGGTCCCGCTGAATTTAGCCTTATTTCCCTCGCTTCACCGAGTATTAGAACGGAACTTCGTGCACTGATCTACAGGGCACAAAATAGTACCACGCGTCTCCATCAACACCCTGTTCAAGTACAAACTGAAACGGGAATGTCCCGCGTCAACCTAACCGTGCGCAAAGTCTCATTAGACGAGCAGATTGATGACAACTTATTAATCTCCTTTGAACGAATTGCCGATGTGCCAGAGAAAGTGACGATCCAATCGGATTTTGGTTTGGATTATGATGGGCGTATTACTTTTCTTGAGGACGAACTCGAAGGAACACAAGAACACTTAAATGCCGTCATTGAGGAGTTAGAAACTTCAAATGAGGAGTTACAGTCATTAAATGAGGAGTTGCAAGCATCTACCGAAGAGCTGCAGTCATCTAATGAAGAGCTTGAAACAACCAATGAAGAGCTTGAAGCAACAAATGAAGAGCTCACAACGGTTAATGAAGAGTTACAGATTAAATCAGTTGAGCTAATTAGCTTAAATGAGACTCTTAATAATATTCAGAACTCGATAAATCTCGGTTTAGTAGTATTAGATAAAAAACTACGTCTACTTAGGTATACACCCAAAATAGTTAGACTTTTTAATATTTTAAATGATGACATTGGACAAAAAATTACCGGAATTCCGACACACATAGATCTTGCTAAATTAGAACATAGATTTCACGCTGTTCTTGCTAGCGGGGAAATGGCATCAGTCGAGGTAATGCACAAGAACGATACCTATTTAATGACTATAGCGCCCTATCGAACGGATAAGAATGAAATTTCGGGGATCATACTCTCCTTCGCCGACATAACTGAACTTACTCAGATACGGTTAAAGGTTCGCGACGCACAACGCAAATTCCGCTTTATTACAGACTCATTACATGAAATCGTCTGGATGACCTCCATCCATTTTGATCGATTTGATTATGTCAGCCCTACCTTTATGAAATACAGCGGTGTTGAAATATCATCCACTGGTAGCTCAACTCAAACGTTTTTGAAAACAATACACCCTGCTGACAAGTCGAATTTCCTTGAAAATATACGAAAACCTGAGTGGGATATGGAGTATCGGTTTGTAACCCCAAAGGGCGAGACATACTGGTTTCGTGACCGGGGCAAGAAAGTTTATGACGATATTAGTGACAAGGATATTCTCATCGGTAGTGCAGTTGATATTAGCCAAGAGAAGGCAGCTGCACGAAATCTTGCAATGAGTGAAGAGAAGTTTCGCGGTATATTTGAACACTCTTCAATCGGCATTCTACTATTTGATTCAAGCGGTATGATGCGCGAGACAAATCCATTTATATGCAAATGGCTCGGCTATACGTCGTCTGAACTAGAACATCAACATTTCAGTTTTATCACGCATCAAGAAGATATCGAATCAGGCCTAGCCTTATTTGCTGAGCTGGTTTCATCCAAGCGAGACACCTTACATACGGAAAAAAGACTTGTCGCTAAAAACGGTCGTATAGTGCATGGATCACTTAACGTTAGTCGCGCGAACATTGAAGGTGATAATGATGAACCAATATTCATAGTAGCAATTCAAGATATTAGCGAGGAAGTTCGTGCACGGAAACAAATATACGATCAGGCTAATTATGACCCATTAACGGGACTCGCTAACCGCACGCTTCTTTACGATCGTATCGGGCAACTTCTGGCTCAGTCGAAACGTTATAAAACAAAGCTTTTGGTACTCTTTATCGATCTTGATAACTTTAAGGAGATCAATGATAGCCAGGGGCATGAGACAGGCGATAAGGTGTTAAAAACTGTTTCTGAACGTCTTAAAAAAGCTTTACGTGATGAAGATACACTGGCGCGCTTTGGGGGAGATGAATTTGTTGTTTTGATAAATGAACCTGAAAACGTTGATAGTGTACATGGCGCAGACCCTGTGATCTCGAAAATTCTTCATACCTGTCGAACACCGATAAAAACAGATGATCAAATATTCCATTTAAGCGCAAGCATTGGTATTTCAAGCTTCCCAGTGGATGCAAATGATATTTCTTTGCTAATTCAATATGCCGACACGGCTATGTACGAAGCGAAGAAGATGGGCGGTGATAATTTCGTCTTTTTTTCGCAAGAGATGAATCAGGCAGTACAAGATCGAATCGGCTTAAAGTACGAACTCTTACAGGCACTAGAGAGGCAAGAGCTGTACTTAGACTATCAGCCGGTATTAAATCCAGTAAATCAGATGATAGTGAGCGCTGAAGCGCTTATTCGTTGGCGCCATCCAAAGCGTGGTCTATTAATGCCTGATGCATTTATACCCTTTGCTGAGCAGAGTTTCCTGATTGAGAGAATCGATCTTTGGGTATTAGATAGCGTTTGCGCCTTCGTCCGATCGCTTGATGATACGAGCTTAAATGTTGCGATTAATGTGACCGAACGAACACTTTTAAGTAAGGCCTTTATTAAAGGGCTTACAGATAACGCGGATATTCTGCATAGAGTTACACTTGAAGTAACTGAACGCGCCTTTTATAACTTAGATCCCAGCCTTGTAACTACGCTAGAACAAGCACGCGATAATGGCGCGATGATTAGCCTTGATGACTTTGGAACCGGCTACTCAAATCTTGGCCGTTTAGGGCACTATCCGGTTGATATTATAAAGATCGATAAATCTTTTACGGATATGATTACTAATAGTCTAGATCGCTATCCTGTTATTGATGTGATTTTTGATATCGCTAAGCAAATCAACACTAAAGTAATCGCCGAGGGCGTAGAGACTAAGGCCCAGTTTGATTTTTATTCTAAACACTCAGACGTGTTAATGCAGGGGTACTACTTCTTCAAACCACTTCCAATCGAGGAGTTCCTTGAGTTGATGGCTAAAAGTAAGACGTAAATATAGAGCGTTTGTGATGACGTTCGAATACTCGAATTGTTGTTTAGAAACACCCGAGATTCCCTTAACTGTTTTTCTATCATTAACAATATAGACTATTAAAACCTCATTGACGCGACCAATAGGCTAGAGTAAATAGTCTAGCTACAACCACGGCCTGCATCTGATACCCAGGGGATCTTATGAAAATCGCGATACTTGATGATTACCAAGATGCAGTCAAAAGCCTTCAGTGCTTTCAACTTTTACACCAGCATGACGTCGTGGTTTTAAACCAAAGTTACGAGGACCCAATTGAGCTTGCCAGTCATTTAATAGACGTAGAAGCGCTGGTGCTTATTCGTGAACGTACCAAAATAAGTGCAGATTTATTGCGCAACTTACCCTCTCTTAGACTCATCAGCCAGACTGGTAAAGTAAGCCATCATATTGACCCTGATCTCTGCCAACAGTTTGGCGTCAGGGTTGTTGAAGGTATAGGTTCTCCAGTTGCACCTGCAGAACTCACCTGGACGTTGATTATGGCTGCTTCACGCAATCTAACAAGCTACTGTAACTCGATGCAGGCGGGCAACTGGCAACAGTCTGATGGATTAGGATTGGGTCGCAGCCTTGAAGGACTGACGCTTGGTATCTGGGGGTACGGTAAAATTGGTCAACGAATTTCAGGTTACGCAACCGCGTTTGGTATGAACCTACTTATTTGGGGTAGTGATCAGTCTCGAGATTTAGCCAGACAACAGGGTCACCAAGCTGCAGACACTAAAGAGCAGTTGTTTGAACAGTCCGATGTTGTGTCAATTCACCTTCGACTGAGTGAAACGACACGCCAGTGTATAAAAGAGACTGACCTAGCATTAATGAAATCCGACTCACTCTTTGTTAACACAAGTCGAGCAGAGCTCGTAGAGCCCAACGCCCTATTCAGACAACTGTATAAAAACCCGACAAAGCGCGCGGCAATAGATGTGTATGAAATAGAACCTGTTATTCCAGATAAGAACCCGATTCTAGCCCTTCCTAACGTGCTTTGCGCACCACATCTAGGTTATGTAGAGCGCGGAAGTTATGAGCTCTATTTCAGTGTGGCGTTTGAAAACCTTTTAAACTCAGCAGCAGAACTTCAACTTTTGTAGTTGTTCAATCTTTTTTAATTAGCCAAAACCTTGCGCATGTGCCTCAGCTTTACCAAACTAAGTTAGGTTACTAAGATTGAAATAGCGGTTGTTTAAAGCAGTGGACTTACTCTCTTTTGCAACTGTTTATCAGGGTGCATGACATTAAATAGGCTAAGAATGACTGATTCAAAAAGCCCAAACGAGACACTTGGACAGATTGTTTATGTGAGCCGTGAAACTATAGAGTTCAACGAACCGCGTTTAATCGGCCTCCTGAACAATGTAAGACGCCTTAACGAAGCTAAACAGATCACCGGTATGTTGGTTTACGATAAAGGGCACTTTCTGCAAGTCATTGAAGGTGACCTAAAGACACTCGATCGTGTTTTTGGCTATATAGTAGTCGATAAAAGACATACAGAAGTGACGAAGTTGGTTCGTCAGCCGGTTTCACAACGTTTTTTTCCTAACTGGAGTATGGGATTTAGCAATCTTAGTGACTCCAAGCATAATCAGATTGAAGGTCTTAACGATTTTTTCCAGCAAGGAAAGTGTATAGAACATATTAATCACCGCTCTCGCGCATTAAAAATTCTAAAAGGGTTTGCTTCAGGTTCTTGGCATGAGTAATTCCCCGCAAAGAGAGAGTTGGCGTAGGCAAATTGCCCATGCCTACCAACCCGTTGTTGATACAAAATCAGAATCTGTTTTATTCTATGAAGCGCTTCTTAGAAGTCCTCAGGGGGACTCACCCGGCGATGTTTTGAAGCAAATCCCCTACGAAAACCTTAACAGTTTTGAAACCTTAAACCGTCAAATTGCGATTGAAAGTGCATTAGCCTTGGGGATAAACACACCCCTTAGTCTAAATTTTTCGTTAAGTTGCTTACTTTATCGCAAGGGTGATGAGCTGTGTGAGCTTATCGATTATTCAAACGATAAGGGGCTTCCTGCAGATCAGTTGATTATTGAAGTGAGCGAATCTGACAGCTTTCACGACACAAAATCACTCTTACACTCGCTAGATAAGGCGCGTGCAAAAGGTGCGCTTATCGCAGTTGATGATTTTGGTGCAGGCTATGCTGGGTTAAACACACTCATTGATATCAACCCTGATCTCGTCAAGTTAGACATGTATCTAATTAATAAAATTCACAGCTGCGGTGCTCGAAAATCAGCGGCTCGCGCAATGGTGAGTATGTGCCGAGATATGGGCATCGACCTTGTTGCTGAGGGTATTGAGGAACTAAAGGAGTACCAAACACTCTGTGACCTAGGTATTCATTTGCAACAGGGCTACCTCTTTGCGCGCCCGGGCCTTGAAACACTGCCTAAGGCTTCGTACCCAAATCAAAAAATATTAGCTTAAATCTGTTAACCGTTTGTTTCATTGTAAACGAGGCTAGTGAATTACGATAAACGACCGATTAAGCGACCGATAGTTTAGACCGTTTTATCCCTGCCCTATTCAAGAGCGGTCATCATAATCAATTCAAATATGACTTACTCTGAGGTGTACCACCCAACGCCTGCAAAAGTCTCTGGTACTCGGGGCTATTGCGCATGAGTTCACGGCCTGCATGTATTAGCGCATCAACCTGCTCATCCGTTAAGCTTAAACGCGTTGGAATACTGTTTAAATAAGCGGCCTGAGCCTGATCTGAGAATCGAGCCAAACTAAGATCAATAAAATATGAGTCCACCCGGTTTCCCGAGTCTGAAAGTTCAGTATGCCAACGTTCGAACTCATCACGCATCAGTGATTTAGTTGATGCATTATAACGATGCAGCTGAATGTCAGTCACCGCGTTAATAGCTTGTTCAACTCCTGGCTCAGTTGCCACAGTCCCTATGCCATACCCTGCTTCGACTGAAGCATCCACCATAATAAGTGCTGAGCGTGTGTCGCTGCTGCGACCCATTGATCGCATAAAGGGGGTAATTCCGCCATACAGTTCGACCATTTCATAAATTGAGCGTAAACCTAAGTTGTCCGTTATTCCTCCATCAACAAGATGCAGATACTCATAGGTCTGCTTTTCGATGGCTAAACGCCTGATACTGCGTAAGGCTAACTGAATTTGACTGTCGTCACTGTTTATATCGGGTCCCTCTAACCGACTAAGAGACGAACGTGGATCGCAGCTATCAAAATTTTGTACAACTACCGGTTCGAAAATGAGAGGGACAGCCGCAGAGGCGGCAACAGCCCTCGCAATTAAAAAACTGTCGATATCTGAACAGAGCAGACTAAAAAACTCTTGTACAAAAGAGATGCGAGCCCCGCTACTAAGGTCAGATGCGTTTATCAGTATCAACGGCGCCGACTGGCGGCGCATGTGTTCAAAGGTATTGTTGCCGAAAATATACTCTCGATAAATGTCCACGGTCGCATCACCGCGCGAGTTATTTGAGAACATGTGCCCAAAACTCAACAGCCTATTGGTTATCTTGGACTCTAAATCTTGATAGAGCACACGTTGTTTGAAGTCATCAAATATTTTGTCACCGTACAGGCCATAATAGGCCGCTGTAAAGCTGCCGCCCGAGACAGAACTGATCACTTTAACATCATCTAATAGTCTTCTTGTCTGCCCTTCACGAAGATATTGAGTATCACGTAAGGTTTCTAGAACACCATATGCCAGCGCAGCGGCTCGTGTTCCACCTCCGGAGAAAGCTAAAACCAAACTAGTACCCGTGTCACCACGCTTGCCATATATATTCTGGATGGAGTAGCTTGTTGAGGCAGTTGAGGGCTCAACGGCCTCATTATCTATAACAACCGAGGAGGCACAACCCACCAGAGTCAAAAGTGAAACTAACACTAAAAAACGCATATCTATTCCTGTAAAGACCTGAACAAATCAGAAATCGACTATCCTGTCGACGCTTAAGTGATCATTAGACATGATAGGTGACCTGTCCTTATTTTATACCAAGCCGATTCATGCAAGCCCTGTCAGTTCGTTTACGCAGGCGGTGTAACCTATCAACTTAAACACTGATCAACTTAGAAATTAATGCGCGTGTTAAACGACTAACAAAGACAAGGAAAAACCTCTGGCCCTCATCATCCGGGTCGATACTCAGACTGAGATACCACCTCGCGCAATGCAAACGCTGAATGCATCCTATCAACATGCGGCAAGCCCGACAGCACTTTACGATGTAGCCGTTCAAAATCTTCAATATTGCGTGCAACTACTTTGAGCAGATAATCCATCTCGCCACTCATTAGAAAGCATGAGTGCACCGCAGGTACCTTCGCAATTGCCGCCTCAAAGGTATCGAATGACTCATCTGACTGACTATCAAGCGATATCTCTACCATAACAGTGAGACCGTAACCGATTTTCTGTTGATCTATGAGCGCTGTATAGCCTGAAATAATACCCTCTTTTTCAAGCCTTAGAATTCTTCGACTAACGGAAGAGCCGCTCAAATGAATCTGCTCAGCTAACTCTGATGCCGTTCGACGCCCCTCTTTTTGTAAAGCACGAACGATCTCCCAATCTTTAGAATCCAACATCAATGCAAACCTCTTGCAAATAAATGACATAATCTGCAATTTGATTGCATTTTTTGACCAAAATCAATGTTAATTAACATAACTCTGACGTGAAACTTATGAAAAACTAAGATTATTACTTACGGAGAATAGTTATGAAAATTGGCGTACCAAAAGAGATAAAGATTGCAGAGCAGCGCGTCGGTTTAACCCCAGACGCTGTCGCTTCACTTGTTGCAGATGGGCATCAGTTGTTTATAGAGACCCAAGCAGGCAGCGCGATCGGTTATTCAGATGATCGGTATCTAGCTGCAGGTGCAAAGATTTTGGCTAACCCAGTGACGCTTTTTGAAACGGTTGACATGATTGTAAAGGTTAAAGAGCCACAGCCTAATGAAATTGCGATGTTAACCCCGCGACACATACTGTTCACCTATCTTCATCTGGCAGCAGATCGCAAGATGACAGAACAGCTAGTTGCATCTGGTTGCCGTGCCATTGCTTACGAAACCGTGCGTGATGCTCATGGCCGTCTTCCGCTCTTAGCACCTATGAGTCAAGTCGCTGGACGCATGGCAAGTCAAGTCGCTGCTGAGTCGCTTATGCTGCACCGCGGCGGAAGCGGTAAGCTCATGGGCGGGGTTCCGGGCGTTGCACCAGCCAAGGTCTGTATTCTTGGGGGAGGTGTCGTCGGAACAGAAGCGGCACGAATCGCCGTTGGTCTAGGCGCCGATGTAACCATAGTTGACCGGTCACTGCCACGCCTAGCTCAGTTGGATGACCTCTTTAATGGACGAGTTAAAACACAAGCAGCCATCAGTGCGGTGGTTGATCTGTTGGTTGAAAGCGCAGATGTCGTTATTGGTGCCGTACTGGTACCGGGTGCAAGAGCACCTAAGTTAGTTCGTCGGGAGCAACTTACACGCATGCAAAATGGGTCTGTACTCGTTGATGTAGCGATCGATCAAGGGGGCTGTTTCGAAACCAGCAGACCAACGACCCATACAGACCCCAGCTATATAGTTGATGGTGTTCTGCATTATTGTGTTGCAAACATGCCTGGGGCAGTAGCTAGAACCTCTACAGAAGCGCTTGTTGCCGCTACGCTGCCTTACGTTCATCGCCTTGCGAAAAACACCCAAGAGGCACTCGATAATGATGCAGGACTGCATCAGGGGCTAAGTATTGATGCCGGTAAACTCGTATGCGCCGATGTAATCACAGCCTTCAATTGGGCCAACACCGATGAACACAAGAAGATAGCTTAAATCTCTGTACCATAAGTACTGCAGCGACATCAGTATTAACTCATGTCGCTTCTTTTTAGTAAAACATTCAGGTTTAACAACAATAACAACGACTTCATTCAGAGCATATTACCTTAGCTTCATTGCATCAAATGAGTGAACAGAATAATAAAAGGGCTAACCTCAGGCTGACCTCAATAGGGTTAACCTTTGTCTGGGTTTAAAAAAGATTCAATGAACTCTCCGCGCGCGTCATGCTGTTTGCGACTGCGTATATGGCCGCTAAAACCATGGCCTTTAAATGTGATTAAGTTTAACTCAATATTTGACCATTCATCCATCACTGGACCTTTGATCAACCCAAAGGAGTAGACCTTAAAACGTTCTAGATCACCCGGTGAAATGGTGCTTTGTAAACTATCCCTGTCGATAGGCGTTCCTGGCGCAAATTCATTGAGTGCAATCCACGCATCATCGGCTTCGATACTGCCGTCTGTAAGATTTATCCTAAGATAACCAAGCCCCATTTCATGCTCTCCAATCACATCTTTAATCTCATGTATAATTTCACTTTGTTTAAACTTATCGTTAAGGGCCTTAATGCCTAACATAAGTTCAAAGTTGTTGTTCTCTAATACTCTATTTCGTTGACTAAGCTGCTCAACTTCCTCATTAAACTGGCGTTGTTGTTGAAGCCGTAAACTAATGTCTTGGTGAACAACCGGAACTTTGATGTAGTGTCCCTTGTCATCGAGTTTTATCGCCTTGCCTTGAGCACGAATGTAGAGGAAGTGCCCATCGGCATGTCGCATTCGTATTACCACATCAAATTTAGAATTTTTACCCAACAGATGATCGTTAAGCTGCGAACGCCACTCCAACTGATCGTGAAGATCAACCATTGACTCCCACTGTTCAAAACTAATGCTTGTAACCTCATCAGCAATACCGAACATCTTATTAAAACTAATATCGAGGTTGACTCTCTGCGCACTTGGATCTAAATGACAAATTGAAGCATCGTTTGCACGCATTAGAAGAGCGATATCTTCAGCCAATAGTTCCTCTTTTAATGCACTGTGCTTAAGCTCTCCAATCTCTTGTATATAACAGAGCACTGCTGGTTTACCGGCAAAGTCGATCAATCGCGCCCATACTTTAACCGCAATCTCACCACCCAGTGGATGAAGGTGAATAGTCTCAAACTCAGCCTCACGAATGTCCAAAATAGAGTTCCAGCGACGTGACCAGCTTGAAGGTTTAATAAAACGGTTCCACTCCCATACTTTCTGATTCAATAAATAGTCACGACTGACGTTGCGTCGCTTACAGGCTGTTAGATTCACGTATAGTGCTGATCCATCCTCGCTTACAACAAATATATCTTGGGGCGATAGATCGAGGGCCTGCATATAAAAAGGTGCAAGCGGGCCGCTATCATTGAACGGAAGATTATCTGAATGAACCTCTACGTCGTGCATACCTACCTTTTAAAATTCCTACTTTTAACAATCAACATTGAAGTGTTAAGAACTAATTAACTATAGTAGAAAATTTTAAAGCTGTTGTTAAAATCCCCAGCCGTATTGAAGCTTAGATACACTTTGCTTGCAGCAGGCGCGCACGTAAACCACTGGCGCGTATCACTCTAGATTTCGTAGCTTCAATTAAGACCTGTTCTTTAGCATAAATACTAAATTTGCTTCGCGCTCGCGTCACTGCGGTGTAAATCAGTTCACGGCTAATCACCTGTGTGAGATTATCCGGTAATACTAAGCAACAGTGTTCAAATTCAGATCCCTGTGATTTATGAACGGTCATTGCATATACGGTCTCATGCATGGGCAGACGGCTAGGTGCTACCCATCTTATGCACGGTTCACCCTGCTCGTTGGTAGCAGAAAAGGCAACACGTAATACATCAGCGCCCTGTTCGCCCCAAGGAACAGAAAGGGTTAAACCTAAGTCGCCGTTCCATAGATCCAAATTGTAATCATTGCGACTGACCATAATAGGCCTACCGCAAAACCAACCCTCTGCCTTATTAATTAAACCTTCGCTGTGAAGGGCCTGAACAACAAGAGCATTCAGATTATCAACGCCCCAAGGTCCCTGGCGTACAGCAACTAGCAATTGAAATTTAGAAAATAAGCGCAGTAACTCAGTGGCATAGGTATCCCAGTCAGAACGGGTTGAATGAACATCGGGTCGACACCTGTTCGCATACTCGAGGTAAGGCCTAAAACCGTAAACACTATGCTGAATTAAATGTGTAAGCTTAACAGGCTCATCTGATTCTCGCTTAGCGTCACTGACCCATTCAATGTCATCAAATACTGAGGCTTTTGCATCACTCAATAGACGTTGCAAATCCCGGTTATCATTTACCGCTGCGGCTAACTGACTTATTCCACTGTTATTCGCGAAGCGATATGAACGGCGTAGCATTGCAACTGATTGGTTTAAGTAAATACCGCTCTTGTCGGCAAGCTCTGTGGGCATATCAACTGATGCAATCTCTTTAATCCACAAGAGCGTTTCATCTTGGTAACCGCCTTGACGCGCTGACAGGCATAGCTCACCCAAAACAGCACCCGCTTCGACAGATGCAAGTTGGTCTTTATCGCCAATTAAAATAAGTTGCGCATGTGCTGGTAGCGCATTCATTACGGCCGCCAATAGATAAATATCAACCATTGATGCTTCATCGATTACCAGTATATCCAGCACAAGAGGGTTGGATGCATCCTGTTTAAACGCGCGCGAATGTGGTTTAGAACCTAGAAGACGATGAATAGTGGTAACACGGGTGGGTATATCTTCAAGCGATACTGCCCCACCCAACTGATCAAGCGGTAGGTCATTGACAGCCGCTGCAATAGACACTTTTAAACGCGCAGCTGCCTTCCCCGTCGGAGCTGCAAGTTGAATGCGGTACTTTTTACCCATGCACTGTGCGTCGTGTTCTGCCATCGATTGCAGGGCGGCTAGCAGGCGTACAACGGTTGTTGTTTTGCCTGTACCTGGGCCGCCGGTAATAACAGAGAACCGCCGCCGGGCCGCTAGCGCACAGGCCGCTTTTTGATAGTCTAGCGGATCAGTTTCGCCAAAGAGCCGAGCAAGGCTCTTTCTCAAAACATTCGCCATGGGTGTACTTGTGCGCTCTAGGCCAGGTTTTACACCGAGCCTTTCACTGACCCCTTTTACAATATCTGACTCGTGCAGCCAGAGCCTGCGCAGATAGAGTCGTTGTCCATCAAATACCATCGGCGTCAGCGCCTTACCCGAACTCACCCATGTCGATTGACCTAATAACTCAGCTAGATAGTCTTCAGAAAAAGAGGTCAGAAGACGTCTTGCATTGAGTATCAGTTTAGAGTCTGGATTCCCAGATTGCAGTGCTAACGGCACAAGCGCGAGTGTCTGTTCAGGATTTTCACACATCTGTTTTATATCAATACAGACATGTCCCCTCCCCGATTGATGAGACAGCAGGAGTGCTACAAACATCATATCAGCGCAGGCTGGAATAGCGGCTTCATTCGACAACTCGATCAGCGTATCCACAAAATAGAGATCCAACTCCCGAATCCAACCCGCATCTAGCCAAGACTGGGCGACCTGCCTATAAGCGTCTGGTGATTCAAGCACCGACTCATTAGCCTGGGCTGTTAGGAGATCCATTTGGCGTGGATTACTCATCTATCCCCTCCGCATTATTTGACACAGAGTCAGGATTGTAGGTATTTACGTCACCCCCCTTAAACAACAGATCCATCGCTTCTATCAGCTCACGTTTGGGCTTATCAAAAAAAGCGCCCGCCGAGGGCGATTTGACCCCTCTAATAAACAGATAAACAGCCCCCCCTATATGTTGATCGTAGTCATAATCCTCTATTCGTTGGCGTAACAGGCGATGCAAGGCTAGCAAATAGATCAAATACTGCATGTCGTAACGCTTTTTCAGCATCATCTGAGTCATATTGGGCAGGGTGTAATCGGCGTCCTCTGTTCCCAGGCTAGTCGATTTGTAGTCCAAAATGTAATAACGACCGCGGTATTCAAATATGAGGTCGATAAACCCTTTTAACATGCCATTAAACTCAACATCCTGAGCCTGTGGACGACGGGCTCCCGCTAAACTTTGCTCGCTCACCAGTCTATCCAGCGCGGCAACTGATAGATGGTGGCTCTCAAACCAAAACTCCATCTCCGCTTTTACCTGAGTCAGATCAGCAAGACGAATCATCTGGTCATCAGGAAGCTCAAAGGGTGTCTGTAATATATCCAGTACCCAGTGCAACAGCATTCTGTTATGTGAGCTCCAACCACGAGGTTGTGTCCGCTTTTCTATCAACGCTTCAAGCTCAGAAGGATCCTTTAGAACGTCAGCGAAACTCTGCTCGGTACACCACTCCAACAAGTTGTGAAGTAAGTCACCCGCTACTGCGCCTCGAGGAAATGCGTGATAGTTTATACGGCCTATCTCGGGACCTGAATCGGCCAGAGCGCCTATAGCACCAGCGTTTAGAGCTACATCTGATGCGCCATTGAGTTCATTGTCATCAGGCTCTTCTTGGGTATTAAAGCGTCTTGCATCATCAATTTGAGCACTCACATTAGACTGATCCGAGTCGAGGCTGTAAGTGTCGAGATAAGCAATACGCGAGTAACTTGCAATCCACCAGTTAGAGCGTAGATCACGGCTTGCTTTCAGTGCGCTACCTAAAGAAGGGGGCTCATCAGCTTTGTAGACTTGTGACTCACTGTCTCTAAATGGCTCTATATCAATAGCGTCTAGGCATGAAGAAAATGAGGTCAGCACCTCACTGAACGGTTTACCCGCTAAACGCTCACCGCCAAAAAGGTAGGCGAGCGCACTCATGTGCCAATCTTTCACGGTAGCTGAACCCAGCCAGGTGGCATAACGAGCACGCGTCAATGCAACGTAGAGTTTGCGTACATCCTCACTTAAACGCTCTCTATCGGCTAAAGCGCGCAAATCCTCATTCGGATTAAGCGCAAGGCAAGCTTCGCCCTTGTCATCACGGTAGCTAAGATATTCAGACTTATTCCAGTAATAGGGTAAGGCTGTACCAAAGGGTATAAATACCAATGGATACTCAAGACCTTTAGATTTGTGAATGGTAATGACCTGTACCAGCTTTGCATCACTCTCCAGACGAAGGCTGCGCTGCTGCATGTTTTCGCTCTGCGCTTGCAGTATATTTTTGTAGAAGTGTATCAGTGCAAACTCCCCATCGAGCCGCACTGCCTCCTCTTGCAGGATTTCAGCAATATGAAGAATATCGGTAAGGTCACGTTCGCCATTTGTCTTGGCAAGCAGACGGGCTGGAAGATCCTCTTGCAGCAAAAAAGCTCTAATGGCTGGCAATATACCTTGGCGTTCCCAGAGCTGTTTGTAGTTAAAAAATCGTTCGATCTCCCGTTCCAACATCAGCTCATCGTTCACCAGTGAATCTAATGCCTGCCAGTCGTAACCCAAAACAGGCGTGGCTAGCGCCGCACGTAAATAGTTCACCTGCTGAGGCTCGTTAAATGCTCGAATCCAGTGCAGCATCTGTACAGCAACAGCCGATTGAAGTACTGAGTCGCGATCGGAGAGAAACACACTCTTTACACCGCGCTGAGCCAGAGCCTCCCGAATTGCCTGTGCCTCCTGAAAGTTATTGACCAGTATCGCAAGGTCGCTCGGCGATAAGAAGTTAATATCGCTAGGCTCTTTTAATGATTGAAATCCTGCGCGCTTGCCTTGCCCCAGCTTTAAGAGCGCTACAATTTCAGATGCAAAACTCGCTGCTATGCGGTCACGTTCAAGACCCGATGCCGCTTTGAAATCGCCTTTCTTATCGCAGGTGTCGAGCGTTCGAATATTCAGGTTAGTCGTTGCCACCCCATCAATGACGAACGCTCGCTCAGTGCCTTGTGCTTTAACCGGCCAAAAGGGTAACCGCGATAAACTCTCTGATCTTGAGATATCAGGCGAATCAAATTCGCTTGAGGATCCAACACTAAAGGCACCAAAAGCACTAAGACGTTCGCCCTCTTCAAACAGACGATTAACCGCTGCCACCATATTCTGGTGCGAACGAAAATTGGTATCCAAGGTATAGTTGCGCTCGCCCACCTCCGCTCTAGCTCGCATATAGGTGTGAATGTCGCCACCTCGGAATCCGTATATCGCCTGTTTAGGATCACCGATCATTAAAAAACAGGAGGATGGGTCGTTATCGCTTACAGCGTAGATGCGTTCAAAGATGCTGTACTGCACCTGATCGGTATCCTGAAACTCATCTATTAATGCAACGGGGAACTGAGTACGAAGTTTTCTGGCTAAGGCATCAGCGCGTTCACCGCTTAACGCGTTATTGAGACGGGCCAGCAGGTCATTGAACCCCATCTCAACTCGCTGCCCTTTCTCCCGCTGCAAACGATTATTAACCCATATAGCCGCATGGCTAAGGAGATCTCCTCGTCGGGGATCTTGCCACTGCTCTGCACACTCAGCCACTTCGTATATTGACTCAATAGCATCCAGTATAGGCGTGAAGGACTCCATTAGGGTTAATGCCTGGGCTAGATTCTCCCCACTGAGTTTCTCGTTTATGTGGTTTAGAAACGCGTGTGGCCGATGGTTTTCAAGCCCCTTTTGTTTCAGTCCTAGCGGCAGTAACAGATCACTCGATTGCCAATCGGCTATCGCAGCCCAGGCTTTTAACATAGTTGATTTTTTTCGGTTCAAATCCAGTGCTTTTGCGTGCCGTTCAAGCAGTTCTTTCATCTGTTGCGCAAGGGTGCTCCAATCTAACTGTTTCAACAGATCAATACGTTCAGCCACTGCATCAAGATGCGCTTTATGCGCGTGCGCAGCACGCTTAAAAAGTTCATCAAGTGAGCTGAAAGGCGTATCGATTAGTTCAATTTTATCCAGCAGGCCCCTTATCGATTTAGCTAAATCACTAGGAGTTTTAAACAGCGCAACAAGCGCCCGAGCATCAGAGGCGTGCAGTGGATAGACCTGACTGCGCCAATAATCGCGCACAACTTGCTGAAATAGCGGGTCTTCATCAGCGACTAGCTCTATATCAAACAGGTTACCACTGTCGAACGCATGCTCACTCAACATACGATAACACCAACTGTGAATGGTCGAGACAGCTGCCTCATCCATCCACTCTATCGCTTGCAATAGTTGTTTTCTTTTAGCCGGCCAGTCTATTTTTTGATAATCATTTCGCATCGCAAATAGCAACGCATTTTGCGAGTTTTCAGAAATAGAATCTGCAAATACATCGGCCGCCTCAGCCAGACGCTGACGTATGCGTTCACGCAACTCTTTAGTCGCGGCTTCTGTAAAGGTAACGACTAAAAGATTAGGCGGTAAAACACCCTCAGCTAGTGCTTCATCCTGCCCATGACCAAGAACCAAACGCACATATAAAAGAGCAATTGTGAAGGTTTTACCTGTGCCGGCGCTCGCTTCAATAAGCGAGCTTCCCTTTAAGGGATGGCGCAGCACATCAAGGCGTTTCATCGCGTTTCGGCCTCCAGCTTACCCGTCTTAGCGAGTATTAGAGGCTGATATAAGTCGTACGATAGCTGCTGAAATTCGCCAGAACAGCTCAATGATTCATAGGTTGGATAAGCCGACATTAAATACCCTTTGTCATGTTCAAGCGCGCTCGAATGTGCGTTTAAAGCCAAGCTTTGTGCCTTTTCTAAATCAGTTGCAAGTAGGAATGCGGTTGCGATGTCTGGCAATATCGGAAGTGCACGTTGGTGACCTTGCGACCAGTGTTGAAGTATTTGCTGCAAGAGTCTTTGCGCCAAAAGCGAATCCATCGGGTCGAACTGCACTTCAATACGTTGATCTTTGGCCAGTATTCTTGTGGTCATGGGGTTAGGCCCTAGCTGACCGGCAAGATGTACAACCCAGTCGCCTAAAATTGCACCATAGCGCACTCGATTTCCGGACTGAAGCTTGGAACCACAGATGACCAAGCGGCAGATATCGCCAGCGTCATTTGTGTACAGATCCCCTATTGAGTCGATTAGCCTTAGTGCCGCTTTTGGTGTCTGTTCATCCTGCGCATTCAGGGAAAAATCAACATTAATTGGCTCTGCAACTCTTTGATTCCATACCTTGCGTTCAGCTCTATAGCGGAGATCAAGATCGGACACACGATCCACTAGGTCTGCAGCCAATAGTTTTTCAATTGAGCCGATACCCAATGAGCCTCTACGCGCAATGCGGGCAAGAGAGGTATCTAAGCGCTCGCTAAATGTGTCAGCCACAATCTGATCGTCTGACTCATTGAGTATTAACTCACGAATCAGCTCTTCCTCGACCGACCAACGACTCAAGCCCTCAAGTGAAAAGGTCTCAGCATCTTGATCAGCGTCACTGAGTTCTTCAAAGAAGATCTGTAAACGCCGCTGATAAAAGTATTGGATGGGATTTTTAAGGAAACGGCTCAGCTCACTAAACGAGGCATTAGCCAGAACTAGGGGGGCCAATGGGGTCTGAACAGTTCGCCTCGCACTTTTTGAATCTAAGGCGGCTTGCCAGTCAGTGTCGAAAGTGAAAAGCGCCCGTTGATAGGATAAGGTCTCAAACCCCAAACCGCTGTTTTCAGCTAGAAAATAGTGTCGACTAAAGGGTTGCAAAGGGTGTTCTACGGTTAACGCTTTAGCCGATGGTTCAGTTGAACCCACCAGTGACCAATAGCTATTAATATGATCCCGTAACTGGCCGACTAACACCGAAGGTGGACGCTCTGAATCATCATTGATGCTTCGCCCTACCCAACTAATATAGAGACGCTCACGCGCCGATAGTAACGCTTCTAAAAAGAGATACCGATCATCATCTCGACGTGAACGGTCACCTGGGCGGTAGTCACTGGCCATCAAATCAAAATCGACAGGCGCGCGCGAACGTGGATAGTCACCATCATTCATACCCAGCAAGCATATATGTTTGAACGGGATAGCCCGCATGGGCATGAGCGTGGCGAAGTTAACGCACCCTGATAAGAAACGGTGGTTGATACTGGTACTATCTAAAGCACTTAGCAGCCGTTCAGCGATAACGGTTAGCGGTACTGTCTCTGATACCAATAATCCAGCTTTTACCTCATCCTGAAGTCGTTCTATTTGACTGTAAATTCGGTCGATAAGCTGCTGATCGTCATCCGCTGAGCCATCAAAGAACTGATCGATCATTTGACTTATAAAATCACACCAATCTAGAGCGGTGCGTTCTACCTGTAATGCATGCCAATGCTCTTCTAACCTGTCTATATACTGTGCAAGACACCCCGCAAGTGCAGCCTCTGTTCCACTGATTTCAGAATAGGACTCTATCCCTGCCCAATGCTCATTTCGCCCCAGTGCATAGCCCATCAACATTCGACGTAAACCTTCATGCCAACTATTACGTGCACCACTGGCGGCTAAGCCAAGCGTTTCGCGCTGTCTGACACTCAATCCCCAGCGAATATTTGCCCCCTCAACCCATCGCCGTATCAGAGCAATATCATCAGTTGCTATGCGCATCTTTTGGCGCAAAGCAGGCACCTCCAGCAAACTGATTATTTCACTGGCATTGAAGCGACTCTGCGTAAGGCCTAAAAGCGATTCAATGGCGACGAGCAATGGCTTACGATGACGACTTCCCTGATCTGAAACGGTGTAGGGAATATAGTTAGCTGATGGGCGAGTGTGGCGCCCAAACACCGCATCAATAAACGGAGCATACAGATTAATATCTGGCACCATCACCATAACGTCGCGAGGCTCTAATGTGCTGTCAGCATTGAACGCTGCCAGCAGTTGATCATGCAGTATCTCAATTTCTCGCTGCGGACTATGCGCAATATGGAAACAGACAGAGAGATCGCGTGAGACAGACAGCTCACGTGCCTCCTCCTTAATTTGCGTCAATGATTTAAGGTGGTAAATATCATTTTGCAGCTGATGCAAGAGGCTTGGATTAGCCGATTCACTGAAAGGGTTAAAGATATCGATACGTAAATTATCAGCCGCGAAGCGCTCTTTGTATATGAGTGGATCATCAAACTCGTCCAACAGACGAATAAAGTCACGCCCCTGCTTGCCCCAACCAGCAAGTAATGGGTTTGCATCTAATTGAAGTTGCTCAAGATCTTTCTGTATTGGTTGTAGACCCCGCTTACGATCGGCACGCAAAAGGTCACGCCCGCTGACAAGATCAGCCCAGTAAAACTCACTTGGATTCAGAACAAATAGCATCACTTGAACCTGAGAGCTTATAGCCGATAGGGCCTCAAGTGTTTGATAGGGCAAAGATGATATACCAAATAGAATGACGCGCTTAGGAAGCGAGCCTTTGCGTCCCTTAGATTGATCGCGTGTTGAGCTCATAAAACGGGTATGGACCTGAGAGCGGCTAGTGTGCGAATCTTGCTCGCCCACATCCTTTAAGATCTCGCGCCACAGCGCGGGTTGCCAAGCCTCCTCATGTAGATCGGTTAATTCACCATTAGCGCGCGCATAACGGTTTTCCCCCGACTCCCAGGCAGCCAGCCAATCGGCCCGGTACACCTGATACTGATCGAAAAGATCGGCAAGTTTCTGAGCCAACTGATACGCACGCAGTTGGGGCTCTTGCCCCACTAAAAATCGCTGCAAAGGTTGATAGACGGGATGACTGGGCACCAAATATGGCAACATGCGGTAAAGGCGCCAGACAAGACGATTTTTATCAAATGGGCTTGCAAGCGGTACTGTGCCTTTTGGAAGAACCGCACGGTAAGTGCTCCAAATAAACTCAGATGGCAATTGAAATTTAAGACCGGCCGCAATGCCCAACCCGCCGCCCTGCTGCTGCGGAGCTTCTGCCAACGCTTGCTTTAACCATTGAGCAATCCCGTTGCTTTGTATCAGTATGACGTCTTCATCTAGAGGGTCTAGAGGATTGGTCTCTAACAGGTGAACAAGCGAATACCTCAAATCCTCTAAGTGATTTGAGTGAATAGCAAAAAAACCAGCTCGATTCAGTGACAATTCAAGCTACTCCGCTCGACCCGATTGACTCACAGGTTCAGACATCTTTTGCGCACTAGGATCTACAGTAACAGATGCACTCTGGGGTACATTATCTGAGCGTGTATCTGAAGAAAAATCATCAGGTATCTCATCCTCTTTTATACAATCGACCCCTGTCTGAACTGCACTTAGTTCATCAAACTCTGGAAGCTCTTCTACAATGAGTTGCAGTTTATCCGCATCAAAATCAAGATACTGATGGTCAACTGCAGGCAGCTCTTTAGTTACCTTCGCCGACAACTGTTTAAAGCGATCAACCTTACCGTACAAACCCTGCTTGCCGGTTAGCGCGGTTACTGTTTTATTATAGTGACCACTCGCCGCACTTAAGGAGCCTCCCAGCTTCGCCAAACGTTCAGCCAGCAACCCTACCGTATTGAAAATATCGCCAGCCCTCTCACTAATCTCACGCGCCTCAGCATTAGATCGTTCAATCATCCAGAGGTTTGATACGGTTCTAAGGATCGGAATAAGTGTTGTATGGGAGACCAGTACAACGCCTTTGCGGTAGCCGTAATCGAAGAGATCTTTATGCGATTTAAGCGCTTCAATGTAGGCAGGTTCAATAGGCATAAACATCAGCACAAAACTAGGGCTGCGTATGCCCAACACATTGGTGTAATCTTTGGAGGCGAGGTCATCAATGTGGCTTTTTACTGCGCGTATGTGCTCCTCTAGTGCGAAGGTTTCACGTTCGGGTGTATCGGCACTTACAACACGATCATAGGCATTAAGCGACACCTTAGAGTCAATAATAAGGTGCTTGCCGTCCGGCAACTTAATTAAATAATCCGTCTGTTTGGTTTTTCCGTCAGCGTCTTTAAAAGAAGATTGCGACTCATAGTGCGTATCTTCCATAAGGCCACTCATCTCAAGTGTTCGCCGTAACTGCGCTTCGCCCCAAGCGCCCCGCTGCTGGGAATCACCCTTGAGCGCTGATGTAAGATTGGTCGCCTCTTTACTCATAGCCAAACCAATCTCCATCACTTTTCTAATTTCAGAATTCAGATTGGCGTTATCACGCGTGGTGGACTCATGAATATCATTTACACGTTTCTGAAAGCTTTCAATTTGCTCTTTAAACGGCTTTAGCATTACATCAAGGCTTGATTGGCTGGTTGTTGCGAAGGTTTTTCCCTTCTCTTCAAAAATTCGATTAGCAAGGTTTTGAAACTCTTTACTCATCTCGTTTCGGCTTGAATTCAACTGTTCCAGTTGCTCACTAAAGTGCTGCTCTTTGGCACTCAGCTGCGTTTTTAGGCTGACATGCTCGTTTGATAACAACTGATAGCGTTCACGCAACGCTTTATGTTGGCTCACCTCTTCATCAAAACGATGTTGAATCTCTTTATTACGTGCCGCCCACTCCTCTTTTAAACGCACCTCGGTGTTCTGCGCGTGAGTCAAACGCTCCTCGAGCTTACTTTTAATTAACTGTAATTGATGGTGCTGAGACTGCATTTCACCTAAGTTATACTGCAATATTTGCTGCTGAGATTGACTTTGATGCGCTTGGCTTTCAGCGAGCAGCCGTTGGGTATCTATCGATAAAGTTTTCCGCAGTTGTAATAAAAAGCCTATTCCAAACGCAACAGACGATGCTGCTAATATGTACACCCAAATCTCTAAATCCATAATCAACGACCCTTACGCGCGATCTACACACTTGAAGGTTTCTAAACAAAACACAATTTTCGAGCGTGTGAGAGCCCAAAATTCCAAGGTTAATAGCATCACATAGCACTGTTTATTTAACCAGTATCATACCGCCTTCGTATACAGATTCAAATATTGGTTCTGAGCTGACCCCAGTAGCGTCTACTGAAGCATTGCGCTATTAGTCGTTAGGCAATCGCCTTTGCGTAATAGCGCTGCCAAACATCTAAAAACGCAATGAGAGCGGCGGGATGAATAACTAAGGTTGAAGCTATAAGCCTCAAAACAATTAAACAGCTCTTTTGGCACGCCAGTTATGCAATTTTTTATAACTTTCAAGCAGACGTTGGTGACGATCAAGCCCCGAAAGATTCGAATCGGTTGGCTCAAGTCCGTAAAAGCGTAACTCGCCACTCACTGATTTCAAAACGGCTT
>Ga0209137_1001365_pt1 | contig 23195 bp, 22 predicted proteins | sample SaaInl5LU_22_DNA_FD_184642 | JGI IMG/M metagenome (GOLD analysis project Ga0209137, IMG submission 184642) | Marine microbial communities from expanding oxygen minimum zones in the Saanich Inlet - ESP_105LU_22_DNA (SPAdes) (version 2) | ecosystem: Environmental > Aquatic > Marine > Intertidal...
CCAAGCCTATCGACTTCCCAGATCTACTGGCGAAGATTGCAAAGTTTACCTCAGCATGAAACTTCGTCCCGGCAACCTTAGCCTAAGGGCGCGACTTTATTTATTCTCGGCTGCGATCCTCACACTTTTTGCGATTAACGTGGCCACTCATGTGTGGGGCAGCTTCGCCAGAAGCGAAAGCTTAGTGGCCTACCGCGATACAGTGACGGCATCTCAGTTAATTACTGACTTAGAACAAAGCCTCGAAACTAACCGCCAGCAAATTCTCGTACTGGCAACGCTGCGGGAAACCACCGACCAGCCGCTCGGCGAACAGGAGCAACTCTCAGCGCTGGAAGACATTGATAATATCAACCAACGTTTACGCCGCTTGGGCGGACTCGGCGGAGAGGGAACCGATGCTTACTACCGACGCTTACATGAAAGTGCCGGCAGTTTGATTGACGAATGGCAGCGTTTTTATAACAACTACAACACTGACAAGGCACTGTTCGACTTCGATTCATCGATCACATACAACGACACTCAGCAGCGTTTACAAGAACTGGACAAGCGGCAGGAATTTCTCGCTATTCAGCGCTCCAACGCTATTGACCGCACGATTACGCTAACTGATCGAATTACCGTCATTGGCTTCGTGACCACTATCGCCGTCACAATGCTGCTTGTCATTGCGCTTATCAGGAGCACCAACGCCAGCTTGCACCGCCTAAAAACCGGTGTTCAGCGCTTTGGATCCGGCGACCTTACTCACCGCATTGATTCACGACGAGACGCGGGCGAAATAGGTGATTTGGCACGCACATTTAATGACATGTCGAGCAAGCTACAATTTGCGATTGACGAGGTGCGTGCCGCACAAGCTGATGCAGATGCGGCGAACGCCGCTAAATCTATGTTTTTAGCCAACGTCAGCCACGAGCTTCGAACCCCCCTGAATGCCATTATTGGCTACAGCGAAATGCTCCAAGACGAGCTCGGTGACCCCCAAGACATTGACCGCGATCAGTTTCAACATGACCTAGGAACCATCATTTTTTCGGGGCGACAGCTACTCACGCTTATTAACGATATTTTAGATTTATCTAAGATCGAGACCGGTAAGATGCAGGTCAGCAACGAATGGTTTAATCCGGCCGCCTTAGTATTCCAAGTCTGTGAAGCACTCTCCCCTCTGCTCTCTCAGAACAATAACGAGCTGCAACTCGATATCAACATGGATGAGATTGGTGAGATTAATAGCGACCGCGGCAAGCTTCAACAGATCGTTACAAACCTTTTCAGCAACGCCTGTAAATTCACGAAAGACGGTCAAATCAGGGTCAGCGCCGAGCGCGCAAATAATGATTTGTTAGTAACGGTGACTGATACGGGTATCGGCATGAACGATGAGCAACAAGCCAAAGTGTTTGAGGCTTTTGTGCAAGCGGAAGCAACAACGGGAACGCTCTACGGCGGCACTGGATTGGGATTAGCTATTGTTCGAGATTTTTGCCAAATGTTAGGCGGGCATATCACGCTAAGCAGTACGCCCGGAGAGGGGTCTACTTTTCAGGTCACGATTCCGATTGACCAAGGGTTAAATCACGCAAGCGCTTAAGGGCTTCCTCGCGCTTCTCAAGATCTTTAGATAAGCCCTTATTGAGGGTGTCTAGCGCTTGGATTCGGCCTTCGAGGGTTTGCACGGCGGCGAGCGCTAAGATCATTACCTCTGCTCGCTCATCAACGCCGGATGAATCCGACGTTCCACTGCTGCTCACGGCCTCGCTCATTAACGTAACAAATGCGATGCCGACGTCGGCTTCACGCTGCGCTTCTTCAGACCCTTCTTTTCTATGGCGCTGAAAGTAATCGCTAGCCTGATCATAATCGCGGGCAGCCAGCGCGCGCACGCCCCGATCAAAATAATTTTCGTTAACGTCGACGAGAGCCTCGCAATCACAGTTACTTAGCGATTGCGGCTCTGGGATATTTAGTGTGACTTGCGAGTCGGAAACATGCGCAGAATCGTGTTCCTGATCAGGAGCACCCGCACACGCACTCAGTAATGCCGCCATGGCGAGAGGGACAAAGACATTCTTAGCTGTGAAGTGATGCACGGCTTTACTCACTCAACGTTTGGCAGAGCATAGCACCGCTTTCCTGTGGCTGCCAGACCGATTACTCAGGTCGCATGTGCGGAAACAGTAACACGTCACGAATTGACGGCGAGTTAGTGAGCAGCATTACCAAGCGATCAATACCGATACCCTCGCCCGCAGTCGGCGGCATCCCGTATTCCAGCGCTCGCACATAATCATGATCGTAGTGCATGGCCTCATCGTCACCGGCGTCCTTTTCAGCAACCTGAGCTCGGAATCGTTCAGCTTGATCTTCGGCGTCATTAAGTTCGCTAAAGCCATTGGCAATTTCACGACCTCCAACAAAGAATTCGAAACGGTCGGTGATAAAGGGGTCATTGTCGTTTCGACGTGCTAACGGTGATACTTCGGTTGGATAAGCAGTAACGAATGTAGGCTGTTCAAGACGATGTTCTGCAGTTGCCTCAAAGATCTCGATTTGAACCTTGCCCAAGCCCCAGGTCGGCTTCACATCAATACCGAGCGACTTCGCTACTTGAGAAGCACGCTCTAGGGAGTCGATATCGGCTATCACTAGCTTCGGGTTGTACTTAAGAATCGCTTCAACAACGGTCAACCGCTCGAAAGGCCGACTGAAATCCAGCGTCAAATCGCCATATTCCACAACAGACTTGCCTAAAACATGCTCAGTCACGTCTCGCAACATGGTCTCGGTGAGATCCATCGCATCACGATAATCCGCATAGGCCCAGTAGAATTCGATCATGGTAAATTCAGGATTGTGGCGAGTGGACAGACCCTCGTTACGAAAGTTTCTGTTGATCTCGTAAACTTTCTCAAAACCACCCACAGTTAAGCGCTTTAAATACAGCTCTGGGGCAATTCGGAGATACATGCCCATATCGAGAGCATTGTGATGCGTCACAAATGGCTTCGCGGCTGCACCTCCGGGAATGGGATGCAGCATGGGCGTTTCCACTTCCATGAAACCACGCTCATCAAGAAAACGACGGATGCGACTGACTACTGCGGAACGAACGCGAAACACCTCGCGACTCTCGGGATTAACAATGAGATCGACGTAGCGCTGCCGATAGCGCATCTCCTGATCGGCAAGCCCGTGATATTTATCCGGCAATGGTCGCAGCGCCTTGGTCAGCAGCTGCGCCTCTTCCATGTTGATGTATAGATCGCCTTTGCCACTTCGATGCAGCGGGCCGCGAGCCGCGACAATATCACCCAGATCCCAGCTCTTAATCATCTCAAGTGTGTCGGCATCCAAGACCTTGCGATTTATATAAAGCTGAATCTCGGACGTGTCGTCTTGGATTAACAAAAAGGCACCACGATTGCGGATGAGTCGCCCCGCCACCGCAAAAATTTCGTTACGCTCTTCAAGGACTTCCTTGGTCTCATCAACATAGCCGTTCTGCAGCTCACCAGCCTTGGCGGTTCGACGAAAATCATTCGGGAAGGCATTGCCGCGCTCACGCAAATGAGCGAGCTTCGCACGTCGCTCAGCAATTAGCTTGTTCTCATCGGGTGCTACGGTTTTATCAGCATCGGTCATAACGCTCTCCGTTAAAGCCCTTTCTTTAGTGAGGCTTCAATAAACATGTCTAAATCACCGTCGAGTACCGCTTGGGTGTTACGGTTTTCAACGCTTGTGCGCAGATCTTTAATACGCGAGTCATCCAGCACATAGGATCGAATTTGGCTGCCCCAGCCTATATCGGCTTTACTGTCTTCCATGGCCTGTTTCTCGGCATTGAGCTTAAGCATTTCCATTTCGTATAACTTGGCTCGCAACTGCTTCATTGCATTATCTTTGTTCTGGTGCTGGGAGCGCTCGGTTTGACAGCTCGACACAATCCCTGACGGTTCGTGGGTGATCCGTACTGCAGAATCCGTCGTGTTAACGTGCTGACCACCCGCGCCACTGGATCGATAAGTATCTATGCGTAAATCAGCTGGGTTGATATCGATCTCAATATTGTCGTCAATTTCAGGTGACACAAAAACCGAAGCGAAAGACGTATGACGGCGACCGCCGCTATCAAACGGTGATTTGCGAACCAAACGATGGACGCCAGTTTCCGTTCTTAGCCAACCGAAGGCGTATTCCCCTTCAAACAGGACAGTAGCACTCTTTAGACCCGCCACTTCTCCAGCGGATGCTTCGACTACCGTCGCTTTAAAACCTTTACTCTCGCCCCAGCGCAAATACATCCGCAGAAGCATTTCTGACCAATCCTGCGCTTCGGTACCACCTGATCCTGCCTGTACGTCCAGATAGGCGTTGTTAGGGTCCATCTCCCCAGAGAACATACGCCGAAATTCGAGCTTCTCGAGCTGTCCGATCAGTTGCGCAATATCCGCGGCAACCGCGTCAACAGTCTCTTGATCGTCCTCAGCAGCAGCCATTTCTAAAAGATCGCCCGCATCAGCGCCGCCAGCGTCGAGCACGTCAATGGTTTGAACCACATTTTCCAACGAGGCCCGCTCTCTTCCGAGTTCTTGAGCTCGAGCGGGGTCATCCCAAACCGTGGGCTCCGAGAGTTCTAATTCAACTTCAGCGAGTCGGTCTTTCCTAACAGCGTAGTCAAAGATACCCCCTAAGCACGTCAGTGCGCGCTCGGATATCTTTTAGCGATTGGATAAGCGGATTAATTTCGAGCATTTTGTCTCATTTCTTTGAAAATCGAGGGAGCGGAGTCTAGCTGACAGAGTGCGTCGCGGCTAGTTCTAGGCGCAGTTAGACCTCAGGCCACAGGCTGTCGATTATAAGTTGAAGTCGGCGTTCGCCACGATATTCGTTCACATCGAGCTTGTACACCGCGCCTATGCTTTTAATCGACTCGTCAGGCCACTGGTTTAAATCGACATTGAAGGCGATGGCATCGAAGGTAATCGCGTTTGCTTCCAATACTAATTTCAAATGTTTCTCACCGACGATCCGCTGACTGCGCACCTGAAAGACACCATCAAAGACAGGCTGCGGGAAGTGCTGACCCCAGGGTCCAGCAACAGCGAGGGCCTCAGCTACAGCGATACTCATATCGGCCGCTGCTAGCTCCCCATCGGTTTCGTGCACGGGCTCCGGCGCTTTATGGTGTAACGCTTCGGCAACGGCGTGATCAAAAGCGGCTCTAAACAGCTCAAGATCTCGACCTTCTATAGTCAAACCTGCCGCCATTGCGTGCCCGCCAAACTTCGAAACTAAATCTGGATTCGTGGTCGCAACTCGGTCGAGCACATCACGAAGATGCAGCCCTTCGATAGAGCGCCCCGATCCCTTCATCGTGCCATCGCCAGCATCGGCAAACACGATCGTAGGCCTGTGGTAACGCTCACGCAGGCGCGAAGCTAATATACCGACCACACCCTGATGAAAGCCTGAGTCATAAATACTCAGGCCAAAAGGTAGATCGCTATCTCCAAGCTCAAGGCTCTCAAGCTGCGCAAGCGCATCCTCTTGCATCGTCGCTTCGATATCGCGACGTTCGCGATTCAAGTCATGAAGCTTCTGTGCCAGAGGTCGAGCTTCTAAGCTACTCTCTGCCAGTAAACATTCGATGCCAATAGACATATCTTCGAGACGACCTGCAGCGTTTAGTCGTGGGCCCAGTACAAAGCCAAGATCCGTCGCTGTAATCGATGATGGATCGCGACCTGCCACCTCGAACAAGGCCTCTATTCCAGGTCTCGCTCGACCACTGCGCATGCGGGCAACACCCGCGGCAACTAAAATGCGGTTATTGCGATCGAGGGGCACTACATCGGCAACAGTGCCCAGTGCCACCAAGTCGAGAGCATCGCCCAAATTAGGCATCTCACGGCCGGTTTGCTCGAACCAGCCCCGATTTCGAAGCTCGGCGCGCAACGCGGTCAATACGTAAAACATTACGCCAACGCCAGCCAGCGATTTACTGGGAAAGGTACAGGCCGGCTGATTGGGGTTAACGATGACATCGGCCAAAGGAAGATCATTGCCAGGCAGGTGGTGGTCAGTGATCAATACACTGATACCGAGTCCTTGTGCCGTCGCCACCCCAGCATGGCTTGAAATACCGTTATCGACCGTAACGATAAGGTCTGGCTCGCGCTCGGCAGCGAGGGACACGATCTCCGGAGAAAGTCCGTAACCAAACTCGAATCGATTGGGCACCAAATAAGATACTTCGCTCAACCCCATTTGGCGCAATACTGATACGGCCAGCGCTGAACTCGTCGCACCATCGGCATCGAAGTCGCCCACGACGACAACTCGCGCTTCGCCCTCGATTGCATCAGCAAGAAGTTCGGCGGCCTCTCGAGCGCCTTTTAACTTTACGGGAGGAATCAACCCATTGAGCGCGAGATTCAGCTCATCGGGTGTTCGAATGCCTCTGTTAGCATACAGGCGCTTAAGCAAGGGTGGCAGCGACGAGCTCTCGAGCGCCGCGGTGACATCATTGGTTCGGTGCCGAATCGCTGCTCGCATCAGACGCTAACAGTCGCAGCCATATGCTGCTGAACCTTAGCGAGATCGTTGTCGAGAACACAGAAACGCTCGGGACGCTCAAATAAATCGACTAAATGCGCAGGTAACTTTGCCTTCTCAGAAACGCCGCTATTAGCAATAGCGTCCGGGAATTTAGCGGGATGCGCAGTGGCCAGTGTCACCATCGGGCTGCTTGCATCCACACGACAATCCCAAGCGGCACGTGTTCCAATTGCGCTATGAGGGTCGAGAAGATACTCATTATCTCGCCACACCCGAGCTATCTCAGCGCAGGTCTCATCGTCAGAAACACACTGACTAGCAAACAACCCGCGCGCCTCTGACATTGCCGATGCTGACAGCTCTATCTCCCCCGATTGGAATTGCTGCATGAGGTCAAACACCGCGTCGCCGCTACGGTCGTAAAGATCAAACATCAAGCGCTCAAAGTTAGAGGAAACCGTAATATCCATACTTGGTGATAGCGACTGCTCAAGCTGCAGCCGTGAATACTTGCCGGTCGTTAACAAGCGATGAAGAACGTCGTTCTTGTTAGTGGCAATAACTAAACGATCGATTGGCAAGCCCATACCACGGGCCAGATAGCCTGCGAATATGTCACCGAAATTACCCGTCGGCACCGAGAAATTGACTGCGCGATCAGGGCCGCCGAGGGCAAGCGCCGCATAAAAGTAATAAACGATCTGAGCCATAATGCGCGCCCAATTGATCGAGTTCACCGCGACCAATGACCGATTTTCGGGCAGGAAGGGTTCGGCGACAAAACTGGCTTTAACCATTGATTGGCAATCATCGAAGTTCCCTTTGATGGCCAGGTTATGAATATTGTCCCCTACGACTGTCGTCATCTGACGACGCTGCACCTCAGATACACGGTCATGTGGGTGCAAAATATAAATATCGATATTGCTGCACCGACGGCAGCCTTCTATCGCAGCGGATCCTGTGTCGCCGGAAGTCGCACCCATGATGACTACTTTTTGGTCGCGCTTTTGCAGGACGTAATCTAGCAAACGACCCAGTAATTGAAGCGCAAAATCTTTGAACGCAAGCGTCGGGCCATGGAATAACTCGAGAACCCACTGGTTATGTCCAAGCTGTACAAGTGGAGCTACCGCCTCATGCCGAAAAACCGCATAGGTGTCGTCGATCAACACTTTCAAATCATCCTCAGGAATACTGCCTTCAACGAATGGCTTTAGAATGACGAACGCTAACTCGTTATAGGGTAAACCTCGCATGGCTTTGATCTGGTCACGATCGAAGTGCGGCAAGTTATCGGGGACGTAAAGACCGCCATCTGATGCCAAACCAGCAAGCAAAACTTCTTCAAAGCTTAGTCGGGGCGCGCGGCCTCTTGTGCTTATGTAGCTAATCGGCACGTCTTAACTCTCCTCAAAATTTTCGACACGCAAAGCAACAACCTGCTCGCTTACCGTTTCTAATGCCTCAATGTCATTCAATGCGCTTTCGATACACTTGCCCGCAACGCGATCAGTAATAATCACCACATGAACGCGATCGGCCCCCGCTTTCGGCGGCCGCTGAATGAGTGACTCAATGCTGATGCCTTGGCCTCCAAGGAGTCGAGTAATTTCAGCCATAACCCCCGGCTTATCTTGTGCAAAGAACCGCAAATACCACGCACTTTCTACGTCACCCTTACTAATTCGCTGCGGGTCTTTCAACGCTTCTTGGGGCACACCTAGCGCGGGGATCGAGCAGCTTTGGCCACGACCCAACTCACGGCCTAGATCAACCAAATCCCCCCAAACAGCAGACGCTGTTGGCAATGATCCTGCTCCTGGGCCAATCAGAACAAGCTCACCAATAGCGTCGCCAGATACCATCACTGAATTGAGCACGCCATCGACATTGGCGATTTGCTTATTTGACGGAATAAGGGTGGGATGGACACGAAGATCGACACTATCACCGACCCGCCGAGCAATACCTAGATGCTTTATTCGATAGCCGAGTTCAGTGGCAAATTTCAGATCGTCAGGCGCGACACAATCAATGCCTTCTGTAAAAGGACCGTTAATATCGAGAGGCATACCAAAGGCAATCGCTGCGAGAATCACCAGTTTGTGCGCAGCATCAGTGCCATCTACATCGAATGTTGGATCGGCTTCTGCGTACCCAAGCGCTTGCGCTTGCGCTAACACGTCGTCGAAGGTTCGATCGGCATTCGCCATTTCGGTCAGGATGAAATTTCCAGTGCCATTGATAATGCCTGCCACGCTGTCAATCACATTACCGGCTAAAGACTCGCGCAACGTTTTAATAATCGGTATACCACCCGCTACAGCTGCTTCGAAACGAAGAGCAACGCCCGCCCGCTCGGCAAGGGTAATCAGTTCGTTACCGTGCTCAGCTAACAAGGCTTTGTTTGCGGTAACCACGTGCTTGCCGTTCGCTATTGCCGTTTCGACAAGCTCCTTCGCGACAGTCGTACCACCAATAAGCTCAACAAGAATGTCGACGTCAGGATCTCGAGCAACCGCAAAAATATCGCGACTGACTTTAAACGTCCGCGTATCGCAATCTGTATTATCGCGCCGTGCACCGATGTGACTGATTTCGAGCGATGCTACCGATCGATCATTGAGCAATGACTGACTGCGGTTAAATATATTAATGACGCCGCTCGCCACTGTGCCTAAACCACAGATGCCAATACGAACGGTATGCACTGTCATGATGCAATCTCCGCAGCAGGCGCGCCCTGCCGCAATACCTTCTTTATACCTCGAATGGCTTGGCGGGTGCGGTGCTCGTTCTCGATCAAACCAAACCGTACATAGCCCTCGCCGTACTCACCAAAGCCAATACCAGGGGAGACCGCGACATTGGCTTCTTGCAGCAATAACTTACTAAACTCTACCGATCCTAAATGACGGAAAGCCTCGGGAATTTGAGCCCAGACGAACATAGTTGCCTTCGGCGGCGTCACTGGCCATCCCGCCTCGTTGAGGCCAGCACACAGTACATCTCTGCGCCGTTTATACATTTCACACACATCGGTAACACACTGTTGATCGCCCTCAAGGGCCGCGATCGCAGCAACTTGGATCGGCGTAAAGATGCCGTAATCCAAATACGATTTGATCCGAGTCAGCGCGCCAATCAGCTCCTGATTACCCACGCAGAATCCGACGCGCCAACCGGGCATATTGTAACTTTTTGATAGGGTGTAAAACTCGACAGCGATGTCGCGCGCGCCTTTGACCTGCAGAATACTTGGCGCTACGTAGCCATCGAAACACAAATCTGCGTACGCCAAATCATGCACGACCCAAATACCTGCTTCCTTGGCTATAGCGACCACCTTCTCAAAAAAATCAAGCTCGACGCAGTGACCCGTAGGATTCGATGGGAAATTTAACACCAGCATTTTAGGCTTTGGGTACGTGTTGCGAATGGCCTGCTCGAGTTCGTCAAGAAAGGTATCTTCGTCCAGCATCGGAACATGGCGCAGATCAGCGCCCGATATCACAAACCCATAAGGATGAATTGGATAGGAGGGGTTGGGTACCAATATGGAGTCACCGGTACTCGTCGTAGCCAGCGCCAGGTGTGCCAAGCCTTCTTTTGAGCCCAGCGTCACAATCGCTTCTTTAGTGGGGTCGAGAGTCACATCGTAGCGGCGTTGATACCAATCACAAATGGCGCGGCGTAATCGCGGTATCCCTTTCGATTGTGAATAGCGATGGGTATCACCGCGCTGCACGGTCTCGACCAACTTATCGACAATATGCTGAGGCGTCGGCTGGTCGGGATTGCCCATGCCAAAATCGATAATATCTTCACCGCGTGCACGAGCCGCTGTTTTTAGCTCGCCAATAATATTGAAAACATAGGGAGGCAAGCGCTCTATGCGTTGAAAATTGTGGTTCACGTAATCGAACTCCAGTAAGAGGACATCTTGGTAATTCGCCAAGAGTTGGCCATTAGTTTAAACCCAGTACCTGTGCGATATCGGCCGCTGGCCGGTACCCTGGAATCATTTGCCCCCCGCTCGTCACTATAGCGGGCGTACCCCTAACACCAAGCTCCACACCCAATTGATATTGCGAGGCCACCGGCGATGTACCGCAGTCATCGATCGGCACCGATTCTCCAGCCTTAAATTTAGTCAACGTTTCCTGCTTGTTGTCTGCACACCACGCGGTTGCTAGCTGCTTTGCGCCTTCGGAGTCCAGACCACCGCGCGGGTACGCGAGATAGCGCACTTCAATACCGCGACTATTAAGATCAGCAACTTCACGGTGCAATTTCTGGCAGTAGAAACATGTCACGTCGGTGAAAACAGTAATGTAATCACGGACCTCGCCCTCGGGCGAGAACACAATCATTTCATCGATAGCAATATCGTCAACCAGACTCTTACGTTCAACCTCACGCTTTTGCTCAGCGAGGTTCACCAGCCCATTGTTACGTATGGCATATAAATCACCGACCACAAAATGCTCACCAGACTCGGTGGCATAAAGGACCAAGCCACTAGTGAGGGTAACCTCAAGCAAGCCACTTGCCTCAGTTTGGATGATTTCTGCAATTTCAACTGGCCCACCCGTGCTCGCTGACAGAGCCCCGATGATGCGTGCCTCTACCGCCGCGTAGGCATCAGCATTATCACTTTCTGCTCGACTGCCCCCCGCAAAGATGAGCATGATAACTGCGGCAAAAACGGAGACGCGGTATCGTGCGAAGTTTTTGCGCTCACAGTGTAAGAAACGGTTAAGCCGGTTCATGAATTCTCTCCGCTGCCTCTCGACATTATTTACCTCAGCCTCGAGGATGATGATTAGCATGCAATTCCTGCATGCGCTGTTTTGCCACGTGCGTGTATATCTGAGTTGTCGAAAGGTCACTGTGGCCTAACAACATTTGTACGACACGCAAATCGGCTCCGTGGTTCAATAAGTGCGTCGCAAACGCGTGCCGCAACGTGTGCGGAGAAAGGTGAACTTGGATGCCCGCACGCTCGGCATAGATTTTAATACGATACCAGAAGGTCTGGCGAGTCATAGCTGTGCCACGATTAGATGGAAACAGCACGTCCGATACTTTACCTCTACTCAATGCAACCCAAGGACCTGCCAGATAGCGCTGCAACCAATCTAACGCTTCCTCACCCATAGGGATGAGGCGCTCTTTACTCCCTTTTCCCAGAACGCGTACAACGCCCTGATTAAGGCTGACTTGGCTCACCTCAAGATTAGTCAGCTCTGAAACCCTTAGACCGCAGGCATAAAGTAGCTCTAGCATCGTTCTGTCGCGGAACTCGAGATCGCTTTCGAGGTCCGGCGCACTAAGTAATCGATCTACATCGGCTTCAGATAGGGATTTGGGTAAAGCGCGTCCTTGCCGTGGACTCTCTAAATGGAGCGATGGGTCACTCTCAATAAAACCCTCGCGTAATAACCATCGATAAAAGCTACGCGCACTGGACAAAAACCGCGCAGCGGATCGGGGTGATTGCCCCTCTCGCATTCGTTCACCCAGATAAGTCTGTAAATCGTGCGTCTCTGCTGTTAATAAAGTGTCCCGAGCTTGTCTCGATAACCAATCCTCAAATGAATTCAAGTCTCGGCGATAAGCCATAAGCGTGTTGTCACTGAGCCCACGCTCAAGCCAAAGACTGTCGATGAAGCGGGCAACGATTGGATCACTCATTCCCGCGTTCGCTCCAGAGCATCATCGTATTCCTCGGCTTAGGAACAAAAAACGCAGGCTGCCTGACTGGCACCTGCGTTTTGATAATTACTAATGACAGGCAGGCACAAACATCGCTTTCGCCCACCGCCATTGGAAAACCCTTAGCGAGAGAGCTTTTCCTTAATACGAGCCGCCTTACCGCTGAGTTCACGCAAGTAATACAACTTCGCCTGACGAACGTCACCACGACGCTTAACAGCGAGGCTATCGATCATTGGGCTGTAAGTTTGGAATGTACGCTCAACGCCTACACCGTGCGAAATTTTACGCAGTGTAAAGGCCGAGTTCAGGCCGCGATTACGCTTACCAATGCAAACCCCTTCGAAAGCCTGAAGACGCTCACGGTTACCTTCCTTTACTTTGACCTGCACGACTACGGTGTCGCCTGGTGCAAAATCAGGAATTTCCTTGTTCATCTGCTCTGCATTCAGCTCAGAAATAATTTTGTTGGTGTTCATGACACTCTCCAGTTACGCCTGACGCCCTTGGGCGCTCCCGCGACTCACGTCGCAATCCAAATTGACCAGCTAGGGCTCTATCGACAACCCTATCGGCCTGTATTCTTCTCGAGGCCCCACTTGCGAAGCAACTCGTTATCTTCCCGACTCAATGTTTCAGCAGTCATCAAGTCAGGCCGCCTGTCTATTGTACGCCGTAAAGCCTGAGCTTGGCGCCAACTGGCAATTTTCCCATGATCACCACTGAGCAGCACGTCCGGCACACGTTCACCCAAGTACTCCTCCGGTCGAGTGTAGTGAGGATGATCCAACATCCCCTCGACAAACGAATCTTCTGCTGCAGAATCCGCATGTCCTAACACACCGGGCAACCATCGCATGACGGCATCGATAACCAGCATTGCTGGCATTTCACCGCCACTAACCACGAAATCGCCTACCGACAATTCGAGGTCTACCGAGCGCTGAATAAATCGCTCGTCCATCCCTTCGTACCGCCCCGCCACCAAAATCAGCGACGAATGCGTTGATAATTCGCGAGCAACTCGGTCATTAAAAACCGTGCCCTGAGGCGTCAGCGCAATCACCATAGCCTCTGAGCCAACCTGCTGCTTTGCCTCGCTTAACGCTCGATCTAAAACAGCTGGCTGCATCACCATTCCTGGGCCGCCGCCGTAAGGCCGATCATCAACCGTGCCGTGTTTATCCGTCGCATAATCACGTGGGTTAACCAGAGACAAATCACACAGGCCTCGGCTAAATGCTCTTCCCGTTACACCCCAGTCAGTCAGGGCACTGAACATCTCGGGAAAAAGCGTTACCACACTCAAATGCCGTAAACGTGCCTCAGGCATCGATAAACCAGTTCACCTTGATAACACCAGCGATCAAATCCACACCAACCACCACATCATCGGGCAACCAAGGAATAAGATGTTCGCTGTCATCGACACTGTCTGCGGTTGGTTTGACAACTAAAACGTCATTGGAACCCGTTTCAAGAAGCTGCTTCACCGTACCCAGCAATACTTCTCGATCACCCTCAGTGCACCAGACCTGAAGCCCCACAAGATCGCGCCAATAATACTCGCCCTCTCCCGGTGGCGGTAGCTGAGACGCAGGACCGCTCAACATCCAACCGCGCAACGCCTCTGCGGCATTGCGATCGTCAACACCCTTTAACGCAGCAATAATGCCTTTGCCTTGGGTTTTGACCTTTAATACTTTAACGTTCTTTGCTTCAGCAGCGCCTGCCTTTGCGCCTGGCGACAAAATAATGTCATCAAGCTCTGTGAGCAGTGCGGGGTCTTCGAGGTAAGAGCGAATTTTCACCCATCCCTTAATACCGTGGACCCCAACGATGTCAGCCAAATGTAATTGCTCAGCCATACCGAGCACTCATTGGCTCACCAGCGCGTACTTACGCAGCTACGCTAGTTTCAGCAGCTGCTTGTGAAGCGGCATCCTTCATGAGCACCTCGACGCGCGGAGAAACCTGCGCACCTTTGGCTACCCAACGGCCAATAGCTTCACTATCGAGCTTTAAACGGACTTCTTGACCACGAGCAATCGGGTTAAAGAAGCCGACACGCTCGATAAAACGACCGTTACGAGAGTTGCGACGGTCTGCCACAGTAATGTGGTAGAACGGACGCTTCTTTGAGCCGCCGCGAGACAAACGAATAACTACCATGTTGTTGATTCCTCAATAAAAAATTGGCAGGCGACGGCACGTCTAGTCAACCGACCCGCAAATAAAGGAGGCGAAGAGTACATGAATCGTATCCAGAATAAAAGTGCTGGTTTTACCTATCGCCCGCCTGGAAAACCGCCCGGGGGCATGCCACCGCCTGGAGGCATCATGCCACCCAAGCCACGCATCATTTTCTGCATGCCGCCGCCCTTCATTTTCTTCATCATTTTCTGCATTTGCTTGTGTTGCTTTAGCAGACGATTGAGATCCTGAACCTGAGTTCCTGAACCCAATGTAATCCGGCGCTTGCGTGAGCCGGAGATCACATCGGGGTTACGCCGCTCTTTAAAAGTCATGGAGTCAATCATGGCCTCCATGCGAGCAAATTGCTTCAAATCAATATTCTGCTGTGCCATTTGTGCCATATTGCCCATGCCCGGGAGCTTGTCGAGCATATTCGTGATACCGCCCATATTGCGCATCTGCTGGAGTTGATCGCGAAAATCTTCGAGATCGAAACGTCCACCTTTTTGAACTTTTTTGGCGAGCTTCTGTGCTTTCTTCTTATCGACCGTGCGCTCTGCGTCTTCGATGAGCGAGAGCATATCGCCCATACCAAGGATACGCGATGCGAGTCGATCGGGATGGAAAGGGTCTAGAGCTTCAGTTTTCTCGCCCACACCGAGAAATTTAATGGGCTTGCCCGTGATCGCGCGCACTGACAACGCAGCACCACCGCGGGTGTCTGCATCTACCTTGGTCAGAATAACGCCCGTCAAAGGCAGCGTATCGCCGAAGGCTTTGGCGGTATTGGCGGCATCTTGGCCCGTCATAGCATCTACGACGAATAGTGTCTCCAGAGGATTGATGGCCGCGTGCAGCTCACGAATTTCATCCATCATGCCTTGATCGATCGCGAGCCGGCCTGCCGTATCCACTAACAACACATCACTAAAGCTTAGACGCGCCTGCTCCAGTGCACGGTTAACAATATCAATGGGGCGCTCATCTCCAGAACTTGGCTCGAAACGCGCGCCAACTTCCCCAGCAAGAGTTTCCAGCTGTTTGATTGCTGCGGGACGGTAAACGTCAGCGCTAACTACCGAGACTTTCTTCTTTTCACGCTCAATGAGATAGCGAGCCAGCTTGGCAACCGATGTCGTTTTACCGGCACCTTGTAAGCCGGCCACCATAATGACTACAGGAGGCTGTGATGCAAGATTAAGTGTCTCGTTTGCACTGCCCATCGTCTGTTGTAATTCACTTTGGACGATCTTTAGGAAGGCCTGCCCGGGAGAGAGACTTTGCGCCACTTCAGCACCCACCGCACGCTGCTTAACGGCGTCGGTGAATTGCTTGACCACAGGCAGCGCAACATCGGCTTCTAACAGCGCCATGCGTACTTCGCGCAGCGTATCTTTTATATTGTCCTCGGTAAGCCGAGACTTACCTGCCATGGTCTTTAAACTGGCGGAGAGGCGTTCACTTAGACCTTCAAACATGTGCGGTTCCCAGATAAGTGCTCAAACCCGCTTTTGCGGGATTACTGAATGCGATATAAGTGCGTAGTATACGTGGCTTGTGCCATAGACCCAATCATCGAAAGCGAGAAGCTGACCGTGAATGATACACCCCAACTCTTGCAAGCCGGATTAGCCATTATTTCTGCCCTGTTATATGTGGGAACAAGTGCGCGGCAGCTGCTTTTTCTTGACCGTGAAGGCTGCGCTCCTCGCGAAGCCAGCGTGATCTACCTTGCCGTCGGGGCCGTCGCAGCTCATGCCGCACTCAGCTGGCTCGAACTCTCAGATGGCACACTAAGCCTTGGGTTTTACAAGGTCGCCTCCTTTATTTTTCTTGTTATTTCCGTTTTGAGCTTGCTCGCCTTACTCCTAAGGCCATTACACATGATGATCATCGCCACGTTTCCTTTGGCGGCGTTGTCTGTACTTCTTAATGCGTTTGCACCTGCAACAGGCCGGCCGATGATTGGGCTAGAACCCGGCCTTATCGTCCACATTACCTTGTCACTCACGGCCTTTGGGATACTCACTATTGCCGTCGTACAAGCCGGCTTGGTATCTGCTCAAGCGCGAAAACTACGACAGCATCAAATCGGCGGATTTGTTCGTGTACTGCCCCCCTTAGACTTGATGGAAAAAATGTTTTTCGAGCTGTTAATAGCCGGCACGGTGGTACTGAGCGCAGCCGTCATCGCAGGCATCGTCTTCATCGATGACTTCTTTGCGCAACATCTTGTACACAAAACCGTATTAACGCTTATCGCCTGGAGCATTTTCGCCGCAACGCTTTTCGTCCACTGGCGTTCCGGCTGGCGGATTGGCACTGCAGTATCGTTAACATTTACAGGTTATACCTGCTTGGTAATCGGTTTTTTCGGATCAAAACTCGTGCTCGAATTACTTCTGTGAAAAACCGCATAAAACTTAGCTTAATAAGCGCTTGTCAGCGGCGGTATTTTTCTCCACCATCGGCACTCAACCCTAACTGTTTACTAAACCTTTGAACGACGCCCCGCTGGGACTCCTCTTTACTGCACTGCTTCTCTTGGTACTGTTCTCCGGATTTTTCTCGAGCTCAGAGACCAGCATGATGTCTCTCAATAGGTATCGCCTCAAACACCTGCGCAACCAAGGGCATAAAGGTGCACGACGGGCAAGCAAACTCCTAGAGCGTCCCGACCGACTCATCGGCCTGATCCTTATTGGCAACAATTTAGTCAATATTCTGGCGTCGGCCATTGCAACGGTTATTGCTATTAGACTCTATGGTGATGCGGGTATTGCTATCGCGACAGTGCTGCTGACGCTCGTTATTCTGATATTTGCCGAAATCACGCCAAAGACCATTGCGGCGCTGCATCCCGAACGGGTCGCATTTCCGTTTAGCTTCATCCTTCTGCCCCTATTACGCTTATTTCTACCAATGGTTATGGCGATTAACAGCGTTACCAATGGCATCCTCCAATTAATGGGTTTTAGAACTGAACAGCAAGAGGGCGAAGCGCTGTCTCAGGAGGAGTTACGCACCATTGTGACCGAGTCAGGGGCGATGATCCCTAGCCGACACCGGCGGATGCTCGTCAATATTCTTGATTTGGAGCAGGTCACGGTCAACGATATTATGGTTCCTCGTAATGAGGTCTATGGTATCGACCTCGATGACGACGACAGTGTGATCATGCAACAACTGCAGGAAAGTACGCACACACTCCTCCCCGTCTGGAATGAGGACATTAATGACATTCGAGGCGTACTACACATGCGCAACCTCAGTCGCGTGCTTACAGGCGACGGCTTATGCCGCAATGCGCTGCAGGAAGAAATGGATAAGCCTTATTTCATCCCTGAAAACACGCCGCTGCATACGCAACTTCTACAGTTCCAGCAAAAAAAGGTCCGCCTTGGCATCGTGGTTGACGAATACGGTGACGTCATGGGCTTAGTGGCACTGGAAGACATATTGGAAGAAATTGTCGGTGAATTCACGTCTAATCTTGCGGATGATAATGAAGAAATCAACACCATGACCGACGGCAGCACGCTGTGCTCCGGGACCGTCAGCATTCGCGACCTTAACAAGCAGCGAGGCTGGACGCTTCCTACAGATGGCCCTAAAACAATCAGCGGGCTCGCACTCGAAGCCCTTGAAGCGTTTCCAACAGGCAAAGTATCTGTGCGACTACCCGGCTACCTGCTGGAAGTCGAAGAGATTGAAGGCAACTTAATTAGCAAGGTTCGGATAAGCCCATTGGACATCGACTAAGTAAGCAGCCATTTTATTTCAATCGAATGGTTTGCTTGGTCGCACGACGTGCTTCACTCGCCCGCATTATTTCTCGCTTTTGCTCATTTGACGCCATAAACCAATCGGTAATTTCCTCACCGGTGCGATAGCATCCGAGGCACACATCATCTTCATCAAGAGCGCAAACGGCAACGCAGGGTGAACTAATGGACTCACTCGTCATCAGGCTGCTCCACTAGCTGCGCCGCAAAAAGAGCTGCGTTGCGCACATAATGCTTCGCTCCGCCGCGCATCGCAGTAATTTGCTCTTCGGTCAACGTCGCCTTCACCTTTGCCGGCGCACCGAGTACGAGTGAGTTGTCGGGTATTTGTGTACCACCTGTCACGAGCGCCCCCGCTCCAATAAGGCAGTTTTTACCCACGACTGCGCCATCGAGCACTACAGCATTGATACCAACGAGGGAACCTTCACCAATCGTACATCCGTGAACCATGGCGTTATGACCAACAGTGACGTCCGCGCCAATGATACAGGGGGTGCCTGGATCGGCGTGAAGCACCGCACCGTCTTGAATATTGGCGTTTTCACCGACTTCGATGTACTCGACATCCGCACGGATAACGGCAGAAAACCAGACACTTGAACCCGCTTTTAGTAAAACATCGCCGATTACCGCAGCGTTAGGTGCGATGAAATGACCATCACCCTCGGTGCGGACTCGTCTATCTCCGAGCGTATATTTCATAAAAATCTCCTCGTTATACGTGCCATGGCATCAGGGCTCCGGATGGGACTGCTGGGCGTAAAATTCATCGGCAAACGCATCCAGACGATCTTCCTCGATCGCATCACGAATAGCGCGCATATGATTCTGATAAAAGCGTAAATTGTGAATGGTGCAAAGTTGCGAACCGAGAATTTCGTTACATTTATCCAGATGGTGAAGATAGGCACGACTAAAATTTTGGCAGGTATAGCAATCGCAGCAACTATCTAGTGGCGCCGTGCTGGTCTTATGACGCGCGTTCCGCAATTTGATAACCCCACGGCTCGTGAACAAATGTCCGTTACGCGCGTTTCGTGTCGGCATAACGCAATCAAACATATCAATTCCACGACGCACACCTTCAAGCAGGTCAGCCGGTGTTCCGACACCCATAAGATAACGGGGTCGATCAGTAGGCAGTTGATCGGCTATCGTATCGAGAACATTCAGCATCTCATCTTTGGGCTCACCTACTGACAAACCTCCGATCGCGTAACCATCAAAGCCAATATTTGTGAGACCTTCGAGTGAGATTTGACGCAGATCGGGATACATACCACCCTGCACGATACCAAAAAGAGCTGCTGGATTATCGCCGTGTGCGGCTTTGCTACGCTCGGCCCAGCGTAAAGAAAGCTCCATCGACGCGGACGCCTCTTCGTGCGTGGCGGGATACGGCGTGCACTCGTCAAAGATCATGACAATATCGCTGCCCAGATCACGCTGTATTTGCATCGAAATCTCAGGGTCTAGAAACACCGAGTCACCGTTGACCGGCGACTGAAAGGTCACCCCTTCTTCAGCTACTTTCCGCAGCTTACCGAGACTAAAAACCTGAAAGCCACCTGAATCAGTAAGTATGGGGCCTTGCCACTGCATAAAATCGTGAAGATCGCCATGCTGTCGGATAATGTCAGTTCCGGGGCGCAGCCACAGATGAAAGGTGTTACCCAAGATGATGTGTGCCCCAATCTCTTCGATATCTCGAGGGAGCATACCTTTCACGGTGCCATAGGTACCTACCGGCATAAATGCTGGCGTCTCTACAACACCACGATCAAAAATGAGTCGACCGCGCCGCGCTTGACCGGCGGTGTTCTGTAGTTCAAATCTCACCAACGTTACCTCTGTCTCGGAGTGCTGCCGCCGTTGGCGTGATAAACATGGCATCGCCATAGCTGAAAAAACGGTAGCGGTTCTCTACCGCCTGACGATACGCACTGAGTATGTGTTCATGCCCAGCAAACGCAGCGACTAGCATAATCAGGGTCGACTCAGGCAAATGGAAGTTAGTGATCATCGCATCAACAACATGAAAGGTCTTCCCTGGATAGAGGAAAATATCGCTGTCACCGTGAAAAGGAGCAAGCTGACCCGTTTGCGCTGCTGTTTCCAGTGACCGTACCGCCGTTGTTCCCACGGCAACCACTCGCCCTCCTCTCTCTCGACAGGCTACTACTGCATCCACTACATCTTGGCCTACGTCGATAAACTCACTGTGCATGGTGTGGTCAGCAAGATCATCGACTCGCATCGGCTGAAACGTACCTGCAGCCACATGCAATGTCAGCTCTGCAAAGCGAATACCGCGAGCCGTTAAATCGGCCAGCAACTGTGCATCGAAATGCAGGCCCGCGGTTGGCGCTGCGACTGCGCCTTCTTTTTTTGCAAACAGCGTCTGATAGCGCTCGCGATCTTCGGGTGTATCTGCTCTCTCAATATAAGGTGGCAGCGGCATATGCCCGAAGTTATCAAGAATGGTAGACCAATCACCCAGTAATGGCTCGATAACAAAGAATGATTCTTGCCGACCGATAACACGCAGCGATAACTCACTGGGCTCGGAGTGCTCATCAGGTGCCACGAATAAGGTCGTGTTCGGCTTAGGGGATTTACTTGAACGAATTTGAGCGAGCGCAGAGCCATCGGCAAGCATTCTCTCTAATAATATTTCTACTCGCCCTCCGGTTTCCTTGACTGCGTAAACACGAGCAGCAAGCACACGCGTGTTATTGAAAACCAACAAGTCATCACCGTTAATCAGATCGAGAATATCCGTGAATTGACGATGTGAAATCGCGCCTGTCGCGCCGTTAAGTACCATGAGCCGAGACGAGGCTCGCTCAGGCAGTGGCGCTTGAGCTATCAGCTCAGAAGGCAATTCGAACGCAAAATCTTGACGCTGCATGGCCAAAACTCTCCAACTAGGATCGACAGTCGTAAAAAAGCCGGCAAGCGCCGGCTATTTTTTGCCGGTTACCCGGCCGCCCAAGCAGCTTACTCAGCTGCAACATCCTCTGATGCTTCAGATTCGGCTTCAGCAGCTTCTTCAGATTCGGCTTCAACAGCCGCTTCAGCGACTTCAGGCTCGGCTTCGGGTTCAGCGGCGGGTGAAGGTAAAGTAACCTTGATCAGGTCTTCTGCCAACAAGGCCTTAACCTTCTCTTCGCCGTTAACAGGCTTACCGTTTGCGTTTTGTACTGCGAAGCGGCCATCGCCACGCTTGAAAATTTTGTAATCGGATGTCTTCTTAACGAGTTGCATTGCCATGTCTTTTCTCCCCTTGAGATACTCAGAAAAGTACTGTCGGTCCCTACCGAAGCACTGAGTTCCGCGAAAGCTTACCTCATTTGTTGATTTGAATCAGCAAACTATTGCCGTCTGCGCCCGACTTGGTATACTCCGCCCCCTTCGATTCACTGCCGGAGTGGTGGAATTGGTAGACACGACGGATTCAAAATCCGTTGCCCTTAAAAGCGTGCCGGTTCAAGTCCGGCCTCCGGTACCAATATTCTTTATTACCCTTATCGCTGACTAACTTTCGGATCGGGTAACCCCAGTGCAGAAGCACGCACCTCGCTCAACGCAAAGTCGGTCCCCGCAATCTTAGTTGTGCGCCTTGTTAGTCTATTTTGAGAAGTTGCTTGCCAAGATTCTGCCCGGTATACAGCCGCTGTAGTGTGGCAGGAATATTGTCAAAGCCTTCCTGCAAATCGACTTGATAAACTAAGTCGCCCGATGAAACCCATCATGCCATTAACTCTTGAATAGCTTCCATTGCTCGTGGCATGTAATCCAAAATAACGAACCCTTCCATTCGCGCTCGGTTAATAGTTAGGTTTGACAAGTTCGAGGGGCCGGGCAATGGGGTGGTCGCGTTATAAGCAGATATGCTCCCACACACAACCACCCGAGCGCGTAGATTCATGTGATCTAAAGCCGCCTCGAGAATAGGGCCCCCTACATTGTCGAAAAATACGTCCCACTTGCCGGGGCAGTGGTGCGCAATTTGTGCATTAACATCCTCATTTTTATAGTCGATGACGGCATCGAATCCGGCGGTTTCTTTTAACCATTTGCACTTGTCTGGACCGCCCGCTATGCCTACGACACGACACCCTTTAATTTTTGCTATCTGGCCGACAAATGAGCCGGTAGAACCTGCAGCACCCGACACAAGAACAGTTTCACCTGTTTTGGGCTGACCAATATCAAGTAAGCCAAAATATGCAGTGAGCCCAGTAATCCCCAGGACAGACAGCATCATCTCGGGCGACACCCCAAATGGCAGCTTAATCAAACCCATTGGACCTTCTCCCGGAGCCGCAACGACATAATCTTGCCAACAGCCAGTCGTCTGCACCAAGTCGCCCACCGCATAGTCAGCGTGTTGCGAGTCAACTATCTGCCCAACAGAACCTGCGCGCATGGGCTCGCCAATAGCCACCGGCGGCAGATATGCCTGACGATCAACCATCCAGTTTCGCTGGGCGGGGTCAAAGGATAAGAACAGATTTTTTACCAGTACCTCACCGCTCTTGGGTACGGGAATCGGAGTTTCGGCATACTTAAAGTTATGTGATCCAACCATTCCAGTAGGTCGTTCAGCTAAAAGCCATTGGCGGTTTATTGTCACGGAAAGTCTCCCAGTGCTCTGTCAATGTGCGCTTCTCTTCCTTGTGAAGGCTCGCGATTACTCGCCCGTTTTTTTACCTGTTGTAGCGACCTAGCCATTCGTCAATTCGACGGTTTAACGTGCAGGCGCCACCGTGAGGCCTGCATAAAAAATACTCAGGCCTTATGTTTAAATTGCACCAAGAATCTTGCTGATATTCTTTCGGAACTTTTCACCAAAGGGCGGACGTGCGCCAATAATAGGCAACACATCGATCATAGTTTGGCTGTAGATAGCGCGCGCGT
>Ga0209137_1001366_pt1 | contig 23194 bp, 17 predicted proteins | sample SaaInl5LU_22_DNA_FD_184642 | JGI IMG/M metagenome (GOLD analysis project Ga0209137, IMG submission 184642) | Marine microbial communities from expanding oxygen minimum zones in the Saanich Inlet - ESP_105LU_22_DNA (SPAdes) (version 2) | ecosystem: Environmental > Aquatic > Marine > Intertidal...
TGGCATTTGTTGACGGGTGAAAAGCGTGAGTTGTACCGCCTTGCACGTCGTCAGTATTTTGCGGTCATGGAGGAAGGCTCGAGCTTTGATGAGCACGACTTTATACATACCGAAAACGTCATCTTGATCGACGAAAACAAGCGCATTCGCGGCTTTTACGACGGCACAGATGATCTACAAATGACCCAGCTCATCACTGACATCCAGGTCTTGCTCGACAACCACTAGTCCAGCTTTCCTGCCGGGGTGGTCGTTTCGGTCCTGTCCGCGGTGTCTTGAACAGGAGTGATGTTGAGGGTCTTCTCGAGTGTGGTGTCGTTGATTCGAATAGGGTTTACGCGAACTAGATTGCTGTCCGGAAGTTCGAATAACGCATTGAACCCGGTGTAATTGGTGTCAAGGGCAGGTACGAGGAATTGGTCCATGCCACGGTGGAAGTCCCACAAGCGAGCGGTACTATCCTGAGGATCTCGAACGAGTCCAGCGGTATGCTTTCCTACGACATTCCCGAGTTCAGAAACATAATAACGGGCGTATTTTACATTGTCAAAAAGACCAGGGCGGAAGGTTCTGTAGTCCTCTACGATGCCACTTTGGCGGATCTGCTCGGCTACCTTAATGCTTCCTTTTTTGTAGAAGCTGAGCGGCAATTCATTTTCATTGTATCGACGCTGCAAGTCGTTTTCAGAGATTTGTGCTAAGCTGTCTCGCCCTGCCAAGCGCTGCAGAACCACGCGATTGATCAGGTAGTTTACGTTGTTTGGCTTAAAGGTAAGTAGCGCCTCTTGTGTCTTTAGCGCAGTTTCGTACTCTTTGTAAATACGCCACTCAAGCTCTACGTTCTGTTCCGCAGTGAGTCTCCAAAAATCTTCTCCACGTTCGAATCTCAGTAGGTTGTCTTCCACTTGCTGGCGGGCTTTATAGTACTTTTCTCGCTCTATATTAATCACCGCAAGCATGTAGAAAGGCGTCTGCTTATCGTAGAGTTCACTTAATGTGAAATACGTGTCATAAGCTTCTGATTTACGGCCCAATTCATATTGGATTACCGCCTTAAATAGGAGGTATTTCTGGAAATTCTCACGAAACTCAAGACATTTGTCCAAATCGTCCAAAGCCTTATTCAGTTGGCCCAATTCATAATGCGCTTCCGCACGGAAATAATACAAATCCTCACTTTGCAGTCGCTTACTAATGGCCAAATCATAATGACCAATCGCTTGGCTGGCCTTGGGCGGATCTAATGCCATGAAAGCACGTCCTATGGTCATGTTGTCACGACCGCTCATCTTCTCTCCCTTTGGCGAGTATTCAATGATCTTATCATAGCTTTTTGTATTCCACAATCGGGCAATATAACTCTGTGCCATTACCTGCGTGCACATCAAGAGTGCCGCCCAAATCAGACTAATCTTTTTCATTTTCCGCTCTAATTTCTTCAGCTTTTGGCAGTGCAACCGGCTGGTTCACCTCCCAATGCGCTTTAAACTCAAATTTCTGTGGTATCAAAATTTCCTCCGCTTGACGATTCTCCTCGAACGATGAGGCATCCCAGGTGCCGTTAGAATTGGCATCGATAAAACCGTGCAATGTGTATTTCCCCGGTAAAAGTGTCCTAGCTGATAACGTGATGGTATCTGCAGAGGGTGCCCAAGTTTCCTTCGATATCCAACCGCTGCTATGTGCCAGCCAAACGACCCATTCTGCCGAGTGCGGCGGAACCTCAAAGCGAACCACAGCGACCTCTGATTCGACCATGGTGTCTAGTACTGCTTCTATGGAATCCACGGCTAAACTGTCCCAAACTGGTGCTTCGAAAGGTGCAGCAACAAAGGGAAGTTCAAAGGGCAAACTGTCCGAACGTGATGCCTGATTCTTCGAAAAGCCGAAAGGCTCTGTGGCATCCCAACTTCCGTTGAAATTGACATCTTCAAAAGCGATGACGTGAAAAGTGTCCACGGGCAAGTACGAGAAAGAAAATGTACCCTCTTTCGAAGGCGAAGTGTTAAACGTACCACAGAACGTACTGTCGAAAGGCAGCTCCAACAGGGCTACGGTGAGCTTTTCTAGAAGGCCAGCAGGAGCGCCAGCTATGTGCCCATCTAAGCGCAAACTGTCGATGTACGATCCAGTACTCCAAACCAGCTGTAGATGCTTGTGAGGGTTGCGTTCATTCAAATCTTGTACGGCATCTCCAAGGTCAATCCGGTAGGTTCTATTTGCTTCAAGCACCTGCGATTTGGACCAATTCAATTCCAGTCGTTTTCCCTTGATTTCAAAAGCCAATTCCTCCAATTCAGGAGTGCTTTTCATTTCACCACGGAGTTTCGGCGCTTCGATATATTCATCGAACACGAGCACGGCTTGATGACCACGAAAGTTGAGTGCACCTAGTTCCGGCGATCTTTCAAGTATCACCGGGGGCGTCTCGTCCTTAGCCCCACCTTGAGGTTGATTTTGAACGGCACAGCCCAGAAGCGCCAAGAAGGCGATAAAACGTACTGAATATTGCATATTTCAAAGTTGAGGATTTCTATCCATTTCAAAGATGTAGGCCACGCCTCAAGTTCGAATACTTATCAAAAGCCCCGTTTGTTTGACGAAAAGTCTCCTTCTCAATATACAAAGGAGTAAAACAGAAAGAAATTCTTACTTTGTCACTTCAACAAAATTGAAAAGCGTGAAAAAACTTTTACTCTCCTTCTTCCTCGCCTTTGCAGCCTTTACTGTACAAGCACAGACGTATTGTACACCTGCATACACCACAGGGTGTGCGGTTGGTGATGACATCGATGATGTCTTCATTGGAACTTTCCAAGACACCAACACTGGGTGTGCAACAAACCACTACATGGTTGCCACGGGCGACACAGTGGACATTTCACGTGGAGCATTTACTACGGTGAGCTTTACTTCAAACTACTCCACCCAGTGGTTTGCGATTTGGATTGACTTCAACGAGGATGGTGACTTTGACGATTCGAACGAGTTTATCTGGTCGTCTTCATCTAACTCTTGGGCAGGAAGTGTCGATAGTGTTTTACTACCGCCGACAGCGCCTTTAGGAGATTACCGCATGCGTATTCGTTCTAACTTCTCTGCGCGTATTCAACCAGGCGAGAGTTGCTCAGGCTTCACTTACGGCGAGGTTCACGATTACACCGCTCGCGTGACGGCAACATCCGGTTGTGCACTTCCGTATTTTACTGGAATCTCATCTACGGATAGCTCGGTTACTTTGAATTGGTTGACTAACGACACTAATTTCGTAGTTCAATATGGTGCTCCTGGATTTATCCCTGGTCAAGGAACCTCGGTTTCTGTTGCGGATACGACGGTGACGATCACCAACCTTTCACCAAATACGGCCTACGAATTTTATATTCAAACAGATTGTTCTGGAACAGGAACAGGATACAGCGCTAACGTAGGGCCATTCTATAAAAAGACCCTCTGTGTACCTGCCTCTACGCCAATCTTCGAAGGATTTGAAAACGATTCTTTAGGAAGCTTTAGCAATCCTAACGCTCCGTCGTGTTGGTTCTATACAGAAGACCCCTCAGCTGCAGGTTATGGATACCTTAATGCAGGTTCTATCTTTTCCATTTCCCCGAGAACAGGCACTCAGTTGTACTACTTGTACAATTCGTTCGATTCACTTCAAGAAATGTTAGTTAGTCCGGCAGTCTTAGGGCTAGATAGCGGTACCAAGCAGATTGAATTTTATGCAGCTTCAAATTCGAACAATGGTGGAGAGTTACTCGTAGGAACGCTGAGTGATCCAAACGATGCAAGTACCTTCGAAGTGATCGATTCTATTACGGTAACGGGTGGTGCAATTTGGAACAAATACACCTCGTACATCTACTCCTCTGCAGGTTACAATTTAAGCGATGGGCACATCGCCATAGCGAGCTCTAATACCAACACATTTTCAGCAGTATACATCGACGACATTACCATCGATAATGGTCCACAATGTTTACCTGTAATTTCGATCAGTGCAGGAACAGTAGACTTAGATTCGGCTGAAATTATATTTAATGCAACGGGTATCGCGAGCTATCTAGAGTACGGTCCTCCTGGGTTTGTACCTGCATTTGGACAAGGTACAGGGACTTTCGTAACCACTTCGGGATCCCCATACTGGTTGACAGGATTGGATTCTAACACTTCGTATGATGTGTACGTTTATCAGATGTGTGCGGATAGCTCGGTGAGTCCAGCTTTTGGTCCGGTGAGTATCAAAACACTTTCGTGTCCGGCAAGCCAGATGTGTTCTTTAGATCTTCAATTGGTCGATTCCTTTGGTGACGGTTGGAACGGAGCTGAAGTACAGGTGATCAATGCATCAGGAAATGTCGAATACACCTTTGGCTCAAACTTTACTACGGGTAGTTTATACACAGAGCCCATCATGCTTTGTTCAGGGGGCACCTATTCTATTGTGGTTTCAGAGCCTGGATTCTATGTGAATGAGATTGGCGTAAATATCATCAAAGGTGGGTCCATCATTGCGTCGTATGCGCCAGCTACAACGACGACCACAGGAACGGTGATGACCTCATTTGTTTCGAGCTGTAACACGCTGTGTCCGGACCCTTCTGACCTTGTAGCGACACCAAGTATGAATAGTGCTTCGTTTACCTTTAATACGAACGGTAATACGGGTACTTTCGATTATTTCTGGGGCCCGACAGGTTGGTCGCAAGGAACAGGTGCGGTAGCTGCGGGCTCGGGGAATACTTCTACAGCTGGAATGACAATTTCGGGATTAACACCTGGATCATGCTACGATGTGATTGTAATCGGAAATTGTGGTAATGACGGCGTTTCAGACACGTTAGGTCCACTTAATTTCTGTACGCCATTCTGTGATCCTGCAGACCAGTGTACGTACACTGCGATTCTAGAAGATTCTTTCGGTGACGGATGGAATGGAGCAGCACTTACCTACAGCGTTAATGGATTGCCAAGCGGTGAGTTCTTTACGTTTAATACAGGATCAACGGATACAGCTACCATCACGGTGTGTAGTGGTTCTTTTGTCGAGTTCTTTAACGGCCCTGCTGGGAGTTACCCTTCAGAGGTAAGCTACACGATCACCTCGGATTACAGCGGCTCTTCGGTAGCTTCTGTTTCTCAAGGAAATTATACCGCAGCCCAGTCTTCAGGTTCTGATTTGGCCAATTGTGTTCCAAGTATTTGTGCCGTACCGGCGAATTTGGCGGTGGCTTCAAAATCAGGTTCCACAGCAACCATCAGCTGGACCGGATCTGCGACGGGATACGTATACAAATTCCAAGAACAGGGCACCTCAAATGTCATCAGTGGTTTCGCCTCTGTGGCATCCGCAAATCTTGCAGGCCTGAGCTACTCTACGTACTATGATTTCTGGGCAGCTCAGATCTGTTCTTCAGGCGATACTTCAGCTTTCAACTACTTCGTCTTTGAATCAGATTCGTGTGCAGCTGTTGCCCCAGGGACTCCGAGCTCTACCGTTACAAATGTTACCTCGAACTATGCTGATGTAGACTTTAATTGGGCAACGGCATCTAACTACTCCAGCTTTGCATTGGACTTTGGTGATGGAAATTCTACCTCAGGTACAGCGTCTAGTGCTGCGCATCAATATGCGAGCAACGGTACGTTTAACGCAATGTTGACCCTATACGGTGACTGTGACACAGTAAGTCAATCCATCACCGTCTCTGTAGCTGGTATAGGTCTAGATGAGCACATCGGATTAGATGCACTGACGCTTTATCCGAACCCTACTTCGGGTCTAGTACATATCGATGCGACGGTAGATGGAGCTACGACACTACACGTTCGTGTGATGAATTATGTTGGGAGTACGCTCTTTGAAGATCACATAGACGTAAACACGGGTCGATTAGCAAAAACGTACGATTTAAGCACACAAGCAAGCGGTGCATACCTCATCGAAATTCAGACGGATCGTGGAATGATTCAAAAATCGATCATCGTCCGCCACTAGATTTCTAAAGCAAGCGCATGAAGAAGAAGGGGGGTAGTTCCCAATTCTTTTTGAAGCGCTTCGGCCGCATGCAGCATGGAGGACCCTGTGGTCACTGTGTCATCGATCAACACTACAAGCGCATCCTTCGGGATGCGCTTTTTTTGTACCGGACTCACCCGAAACGCATTCGATGTGTTGATCCATCGCTCGAAGGGGCCGAAGTTGATTTGGCTCTTGCGATGGCCGCTTTTTTGCAACACTGGAACAACCTTGACGCTAAGTGCGTACCGACGGAGTTCACGTGCACAGCCCACGGCGAGTTCCTGGCTTTGATTGTAGCCTCGTTTGAACTTGCGTCGCGCATGAATGGGCATGGGGCAGAGTACCATGGTGCGCGTTTGAAGCCCCTCTTTCCGCCAATTCGCAATAAGGTCTGGGGCAATAATGCGTTCACCTAGGGTGCGTGCTAGTGTCGGGTTCGCTCCATATTTTAGACTGTAGCAGAGGGTTTGCACGGGCTCTGTAAAAAAGAGCGAAGCGGAGAACGGGCTGTGAATGGTGGTACCTATGCGTGTTAGTTTTTCTTGGTCCAATTTCGATAGTCGGGGAAGCGAGGCGATACAGAATTGGCACAAGCTTTGCTCTAAAGGGAGCAGCAGCATATTGCATTGAAAGCAACGTGTCGGAAAAAACGGACGTGTTAAAAAACTTAGTGGCCTGATATTCATTATTTACGGCGATTGAGGTAGTTTCGTTATATATTAAGTTAGACAAGAAGGTTATGGGAGCGGAAGAGAAAAAAGGAAAATTTGGAATAGTGGTAGCAGTCCTTGCTGTAGGTGTCATCGCCTTAGGGGTATTGCTGTATTTGCGCAGTGAAGAGAACCACGCACTCGAAATGGAGAAGCAGTCTTTGACGATCGAATTGTCAGGGATGAAAGAAGATCTCTTGTTGCAGGTTGGCGAAAACGACAGCTTGAACGCCTATATTCAATATGAAACAGCACGTCTGAGCAGCGTGATTGACAGTATTAATGCTGTGAATGTTCAAAACAAAAAGTCATTAACAAACTACCGCTACCGCCTAAGCTCGATGAAGAAGCAAAATGCTGAATTGGTCGCGCGTTTGGACAGTACGAATGATGCCTATGCGATGCTTAAAATGCGTGAGCAAGCGGTGGCAGACAGTTTGAATGCGGCGATGGATGCGAATGCAAATCTAGCGGGTCAAAACAATGCCCTCAGTTCTACCGTGGAAAAAGGGAAGCGCTTGGTTATTGCGAGTGCAACGACACAATCGGTTCGTTTGACGAGTTCAGAAAAAGAGCGTAATACGCGCCGTGCAAAGCGTACGGACCGTATTAACGCATGCTTGACCCTAGCAAAGAATAGAATTGCAGATGCAGGAACACGTACGTTGTATGTGAAAATCCTAGACCCGAACGGAAAACCCGTTGATGCACCAGAGGAGAACATGGCAGTCGTTGGTGGTGAGCGCAGCGGTTATAACGGTGAGGCTCAGGTCGATTTCCAAGGTGATGCTATTGAGGTGTGTGTTGCTGCAAATAGAGCAGTGGATGCGCCAGTCGAATTGGCAGCAGGTATTTACACGATTGCAGTTTACACAGATTCATATTTGGTAGGCACGGTCGCATTAGAATTAAAATAAACCATGAAAAAACTACTCATTATCGCCCTAGCAGGGTTCCTTGGAACTTCTTGTGTGAGCACGAAAGTACATAAGACATTGCAAGAAAAGTACGACCTGCTTGCGAACGAAAGCGACCAGCTTCGTCAAAAGAACGAATCGCGAATTGCTGAGAACTCTGAGCTTCAGCGCACGCTCTCGGAAGCGCGCCAGAAAGTGTCGGTCTTGAAGCAGGACACGACCACTAAATTTGATCAGATGCGCGCATTGCAAACGAAATACGATCGTTTGTCCAAGCAGTACGACTATTTGCTTGATAATAATAACTCGCTGATCGCTGCGAGCGCTCGTGAGAACAAAACGCTCATGGATCAGCTCTCCACCATGCAGAGCCGACTTCAAGCAAAAGAAGACAGCTTGAACACGGAGCGTAGAATGCTCGAACGTGGGCAGCGCCGTGTGGACGAACTTGAGGGCATTATTCGCCGCAAGGACAGCACCGTGGCTTTTGTACGTCAGAAAGTAGCCGACGCATTGTTGGGCTTTAATGGCAAAGGGCTGACCGTGAACATGCGCGACGGCAAAGTATACGTGAGCTTGGAGAACAGCTTGCTTTTTGCGCCAGGTTCATGGAATGTGGCTGCTAATGGGCAGGTTGCCTTGGAAAACTTGGCCAAAGTACTTGCGGAGAATGAAGATATCAGCGTGCTTGTTGAAGGGCACACCGATAATGACCCGTACCGCGGACAGGGGCAAGTGAAGGACAACTGGGACCTCAGTGTGTTGCGTGCTACGAACGTGGTAAAAATCTTGACAGGGAGTTCGGGGTTATCGCCAGAGCGTATCACTGCTGCAGGTCGCGGAGAGTTTGTGCCATTAGTGGCAAATGACTCACCAGAGAACAAGGCCGTGAACCGTCGTACGGAGATTATTTTGACACCGGATTTAACGGAATTGGCCAACCTACTGGAAGGCGATAAATAAAGAAAGCGTTAGAACTGAGCTTGAACGAGCTCTTCAATCCTTTTAAGGCCCACTATGGCGATGTCGTAGTGGGCTTTTTCTATGGCGTGATGTCCACTGACATAGATGCGTTTAAACCCAAGTTTTTCTGCTTCGCGAATCCGTTGTTCCACCTTAGTAACCGGTCGAATTTCTCCAGTAAGTCCTACTTCAGCTGCGAAGCATACCTTGCCATGTATAGGCTCGTCTGCATTTGAGCTTAGGATAGCTGCAATCACCGCTAAATCTAGTGCTGGATCGTCTACACGCAAACCGCCAGTAATGTTTAAGAAGACGTCTTTCTGGCCCAGTCTAAAGCCACAGCGTTTTTCTAAAACTGCTAAAAGCATATTGAGGCGACGCGTATCGAAACCTGTGGTAGAACGCTGAGGTGTTCCGTACACGGCTGTAGAACAAAGAGCTTGCAGCTCGAGAAGCATGGGACGAACACCCTCAAGCATCACTGCTACAGCATTTCCGCTTAAGCCTTCGTGCTGCTTGGTGAGTAGAAGGTCGCTTGGATTCGCTACACCTTTAAGCCCTTGCTGCTCCATGGTGTAAATGCCGATTTCGTGGGTCGAACCAAAGCGGTTTTTGTGGGCCCGCAGTATACGGTAGAGTAGGTTAGGGTCTCCCTCGAATTGTAACACCACATCGACCATGTGCTCAAGGATTTTTGGTCCTGCGATGCTGCCTTCCTTATTGATATGCCCGATCAAAAGGACCGGTACTCCGGTTTCTTTCGCGTAGCGTATAAAGCTTGCTGCGCTCTCGCGAATCTGTGCGACGGAGCCAGGGGTGCTTTCCACGTGGGGTACATGAAGCGTTTGAATAGAATCTACAATAACGAGATTCGGTTTCATTTGCTTGAGGTGGTTGAAAATGACCTCAGATTTTGTTTCGCTGAGTAAGAAAAGTTCGCTTTGGGCAGGGCCGATGCGTTCTCCGCGCAGTTTGATTTGCGAAGGGCTTTCCTCACCGGAAATATAGGCTACAGTTCCGCTGAATTCGAGCGCCATCTGTAGTAAGAGCGTACTTTTTCCGATCCCTGGTTCACCACCTAAGAGTACGACAGATCCGGGGACAATTCCTCCTCCGAGCACACGGGCGAATTCGTCATCACGAATCGGATAGCGTTGAATGGTTTGCTGCACGACTTCTCGGATGTGTACGGGCTTTGAGGTGCCGGCTTCACCGCTCCAAGCGCGAGGATCGGGTTTAGACTTGGTTTGAACTTCTTCAACAAGCGTGTTCCACTCTTTACAGCCTTGGCACTGGCCCATCCACTTTGAATGTTCTGTGCCACATGAGTTACAGGTAAAGATGTTCTTGCTTTTTGCCATGGCTTTTTATTTCTTCCGTGCAATATACAGATACACCATTCCGATGGCGCCGGTTGCGATAAACATCAAGCTCTGTCCACTGTGGATGATGGTCGCAAATGCAGTTCCCAATTCTGGGGAGTAGCCTATGACTTCCAAAGCTTTTGACACCAAATAATGGTAGGCGCCAATTCCGCCCGGAACCGGTATCACAAACCCTAAGGCTGCTGCAACACTAATATAAAATGCTGCTCCAACGCCTAAATCACTTAAGCCTCCGACGATCTGGAATCCAACCACGATAGTGCCTACGTAACACGTCCAAATTCCGAAGCTGTAGAGCCAAAACAACCATTTGTGTTTCACTTTGCGTACACTTTTCAGTCCTTCCGACAAGCCTTCAACGAGTGCTAATATCTTTTGAACGAATCCCCATTGTTTCCATATGTCGCTGGTGTAGTACACGACTAAACTCAGTGCCAAACCTACCGCAGCTGCGGTGAGAAAGAAGAAGACATCAAAATCGGGTAGTGCAGCGCCGCTCTGTGTTAGGAACAAGGCTAGGTCATCGGCTTGCATAATGAAGGTGACCAAAACGACGATGCCAAACATCAAGGTGTCGATGACACGTTCGAGCACGACTGTCCCGAAGAGCTTGTCAAAAGGCACATCATCTGTTTTATTCAGCGCGGTACACCGCGCGACCTCACCTACTCTCGGGGTGACTAGATTGACCAGGTAGGAAAAGGAAACTGCGGCGATGGCGCGAGGTAGTGCAACTTCATAGCCGAGCGATTTTAATAATTGGACCCAGCGGGCGCTGCGAAGAATTATAGCAACAAAGCCAATCCCCAAGGCCAGTGCCAATCCCCCCTGATCTACACTTTGAATATTATTCCAAAGCTCGGTGGGATTTACATTCTTAAAGGTGAAGTAGAGCAAAAGTGTACCAATACCCAAAAAGAGCACATACTGTAGCGCTTTTTTGGTTCCGACTTTCACTACTTCAACAAATTAGTTTCTTCGTTCGGGAAGACGATTTTCGGTTGGAAATCTGCCGCTTCTTCAGGTGTCATTTGCGCATATGCTATGATGATCACGATATCTCCGCGTTGCACTCTGCGTGCTGCAGGTCCATTTAGGATCACTTCGCCCTTTCCTGGGGTTCCAGAAATGGTATACGTGTCAAAACGCTCGCCGTTATTTACGTTTACGATATAAACGCGTTCTCCAGGTACAATACCCGAAGCCGCCATGAGCTCATCGTCTAGGGTAATAGAACCCACATAATCCAAGTCAGCTCCTGTGACTTTGACGCGATGAATTTTACTTTTTACAACCTCTATTTGCATCCCGCAAAAGTAGATTAAAAAAGAGGATAGTTATCTATTAATCGGACTTTTCCGCACTGAACAGCGACAAAAACTCGGGCTGAGCCAGGGTGGTCGAAAGATTCGAGCGGAACGAGCGTTTTTGCATCGGCAATCTCGATGTATTCCGTTTGAAGACTAGGAACTTCGTTGATGTGAAGTGTCAGTGCTTCTAGGGCTGTACTCGGATCCTGCTTTGACCAATTCCCATTACAAATCCATGCACCAATCCGCGCATTAATTTGAGCCGCATCCAAGCGTTGTTCGGGGGTCAAACGTAAATTTCGACTGCTCTTCGCCAAGCCGTCATCTTCGCGCACGGTGGCTACGGCTTGTATCCTCAATGGCCAATTTTCCTGCTCCACCACGAAGCGAATAATGGCGAGTTGTTGGTAATCCTTTTCTCCGAAGTACGCGACATCGGGTTTGATCAATTCAAAAAACCGCGTCACCACAGTCGCCATGCCTTCGAAATGTCCTGGGCGTCCAGCGCCCTCCATGAATTGGCCTAAGGTGTTAAAATCAAACGATCTAGAAACCGGACCGTTGGGATATAGGTCAGACTGTATCGGCAAATACACGGCGTCCACCTCAAGCTCACGCAATGCGGCCAAATCTTCGTCAATCGTCGATGGATAATTCGCTAGATCATCGGCATTGTTGAACTGCGTCGGATTCACATAAATACTGACCAAAGTGGCGTCACATTCCTGGCGACTTTCTTCGACCAAAGCATAGTGTCCAGAGTGAAGCGCACCCATAGTAGGCACGAAACCAAGGGTCTGTTGCGCGTTCTCCTGCGTCCACAAATCCAATTCAGAAATAGTTCTTAAAACCTTCATAAATTTTTTCAAAGGGGCTCAAAACTAGGCTATTCTTTGATACAAAGGGTTTAAAATCGTATCTTTGCCACCTACTAAACACACACAATTCCTCTATGGAAAGCAAGAGAGTTCTATTCATCTCACAGGAAATTCACCCGTACTTACCGGAAAACACCATCTCAAGCTCAACGCTAGCATTGGCCAAAAAGACCAATGACAGTGGACACCAGGTGCGCGTATTTATGCCACGTTTTGGAGTGATCAATGAGCGTAGACACCAGCTTCACGAGGTGATCCGACTCAGCGGAATGAATGTTGTGATCAATGACATGGACATGCCACTCATCATTAAAGTGGCTTCTGTTCCGGGTGCGCGCATGCAGGTTTACTTCATCGACAACGAAGAATACTTCAAGCGCAAGTTTACGTACACTGATGCAGACGGTAAGTTGTTTGAAGACAACGACGAGCGCACATTGTTCTTTTCGAAAGGTGCGATCGATACTGTAGAAAAGCTCGGCTGGAAACCGGACGTGATTCACGTTCACGGTTGGATGTCAGCTTTAGTGCCGATGTATCTGAAGATATTCCAAAGTGAAAACCCAATTTTCAAGGATGCTAAAATCGTGTTCTCTGCGTACGACAATGGTTTTGAAGGTCCTTTAGGTCCAAATCTCAAAGCTGGTCTTGAGTTTGATGAAATCGATGCAGTACACACCGAAGGGTTGGAAGCACCTACTTGCGAGGACTTGCAAAAGTTAGCTGCGAAGTACGCTGATTTCGTCATTTTGGGCGAAGAAAATACAGAGCACGTAGCGCAATATTGTGAAGAGAATAACATTCCTGTAGTGGATGGCAAGAACTTTGCAGAAACGCCAGAAGAAGCTATCAAGATTTATGAATCCCTTCTTGCAACTACTGACGTTGAATAAATTGTTTAATCACCTCGCTGCTGCCTTTGTTGTACTCGCTGCATTCACCTCATGTGAAAAAAGCAATGGAACGATAGGTGCTGGGAAATTCACGAATGATCGTCCTGAACTGGGAGAGAAGTTGACATTCCCTGTAGTAAGCTACACCATTCCTTGGGATAGCATTTCTACGAAGAGCCCATCGAAAGTGGTTCTTGGAAATCTACAAGACCCTATTTTCGGCCGCACAGAGAGTGCTTTTGCTACACGTTTTTTACTGTCAAAAACATCTCCTGATTTCGGAGAGGGAACCGTTTGTGACTCTGTGAAGTTCCGCTTGGCCTACAGCGGCTATTATGGCATTCCTGGGGATTCGATTCACGTTCAGGTCAATGCACTCACAGAGTCTTTGATTGACACGGCGAGCTATTATTCGAACCACTCCACACCTCTGGGTGATGTAGTTGCAGATACCATAGTTGCCCTAGATCCATTTGCTCGTTTGTACAACGGTGTGGACTCTTTAGTCGGTTACTTGTCCTTCGATATGGATCCTGCGTATTTCCAATCGGTTCTTTTCGACCCATCTATGGCAGGTGCAGATTACCTCGCGGACAACGAAACGTTTGTAGAGGAAGTTCCAGGCTTACACTTTAGCGATATCGGTTCTGGTTCTAACATCGCCGGTTACTTCAACTTGAGTAATCCAGGTTCGATGATTGAATTGTACTACCACACCGGTGAAGACGATACTATACCGAAAGTATTCAACCTCACATTTGGCCAAAACTTTGGCGATCCTGTCGGGAGCTACAACAGCTATAATCACGACCATACCTCTGCTCAGTTCGACTTAGACATGATGGACACGGTGAACGGTGAAGTCTTGACCTATGTACAAGGCGGTAGTGGAGCTAGAACGGTGTTGTCTTTCCCGGGGCTAGATACTTTGATAGGAAAGAATTACAGCATTAACCGCGCGAGCTTGACTGCCGATGTACTTCAAGGAACGGTAGGTCCTTATACTTTACCGAGTTCTTTACTACTACTTCAAGATTTAGACTCTACGCAGCAGTTAGTTAAGGATTATTCTTCCTCTGTGAATGCAACAGGAGGTTCAGTAGTGCGCGCAGACATACGCGAGTACCGCTACACGTTTAATGTGACGCGCACCGTACACGATTTCGTGAACAAACGCGGTGAAGTTTTGCCTCTATTGATTATTCCATCTTCTTCGAGCGGAAACCTGCATCGAGCTGTATTAGGCGGCGGTATGCACCCAAGTATTCCGATGGAATTCAACGTGTATTATACCAAATCTGAGTAAGGCTTTTCTTACTTTAGTACATCAAACCATACCAAACCAACTTAACACCTTTCTCTTATGTGTGGAATTGTAGGATACATCGGCGACCGTAAAGCGTTTCCGATTCTCGTCAATGGGCTCAAGCGTCTAGAATACCGAGGATACGATAGTTCAGGAGTGGCATTAGCCCAAAACGGTACTATCGCAATGTATAAAAAGCAGGGTATGGTGAAGGAAATGGAGGCACACGCTGCTGCTCATGACATTTCTGGATCTACAGGTATCGCCCATACACGTTGGGCGACCCACGGTCAACCTTCGGACCATAATGCACACCCGCACATTTCAAATGACGGCAATCTCGTTCTAGTTCACAACGGTATTATCGAAAACTATCAGGCCCTTAAGGAGCTGCTGATTGAAAAAGGTTACGCGTTCCACAGTGAAACGGATACAGAAGTTCTCGTGAATTTCATCCAGTACGTAAAGTCAGAAGAAGATTGTGAATTAAGAAAAGCGGTACGCCTTGCGTTAACGCAAGTGATCGGAGCATACGCGATTTGTATTTACGACAAGGACGCTCCAGAGGAGATCGTTGTAGCAAAACTCGGTTCACCGCTCGTTATTGGACTTGGTAAGGATGAGAAATTCATCGGTTCTGATGCGACACCTTTCCTAGAGTACACTAAAGACGCAATCTATCTCGAGGATGGAGAGATGGCGTCGGTGAGCGCAAACGGCGATTTAGATATTCGTTTGATCGAGAGTGACGAAACGGTGGATGCTAAAATTCATCAGTTGCAGATGGATCTCGAAAGCATTGAGAAAGGGGGCTACGACTACTTCATGATGAAGGAAATCTTCGAGCAGCCTCGTGCCATTTACGATACTTTCCGTGGCCGATTATTGCCAGAGCAGGGCATGATTAAAATGTCCGGATTGGAAGAATATGCCGATCGTTTCCGCAATGCAGACCGTATCATTATTACGGCATGTGGAACTTCATGGCACAGTGCGCTTGTCGCAGAATACCTTTTTGAAGAATTTGCTCGTGTTCCTGTAGAGGTGGAGTACGGTTCGGAATTCCGTTACCGCAATCCGATCATTCGCAAGAACGACGTAGTCATTGCTATATCCCAAAGTGGGGAAACTGCAGATACATTAGCGGCGATCAAAATGGCGAAAGCTGCCGGTGCAATGGTCTTTGGAATTTGTAATGTTCCAGGATCTACGATTGCACGTGAAACTCATGCCGGTGCGTATACTCATGCCGGTCCAGAGATCGGTGTTGCTTCGACAAAGGCCTTCACTTCTCAGGTAACGGTCTTGACCATGATGGCCTTAGAGTTGGGTAAAATCCGCGGTGAATTCTCGACGTCAGAATATCGCGCTCTTCTGAATGAGTTAAGTATCATTCCAAAGAAAGTAGAGGAGACCCTAGAGTCTATCGATCTTATTGAAGAAATCGCCGCTCTTTACAAGGATGCATCGAACTGTTTGTACCTCGGTCGTGGAGTGAACTTCCCTATTGCCTTGGAAGGCGCATTGAAGCTTAAAGAGATCTCTTACATTCACGCAGAGGGCTATCCTGCCGCTGAGATGAAGCACGGACCGATCGCACTTATCGACGACAACATGCCTGTGATTGTGGTTGCTCCAAATAACGGACACTATGAGAAACTCGTGAGTAATGTTCAAGAAGTCAAAGCACGTAGTGGAAAGGTGATCGCTGTCGTAACCAAAGGAGATACTGAGATCTTGCAAAGTGCAGATCACGTGATTGAAATCCCTGAAACTTTGGAAGCGCTAACACCGCTATTAACTGTAATTCCATTGCAGCTGTTAAGCTACTTTATTGCGGTAATGCGCGGTTGTGATGTGGATCGTCCGCGTAACTTGGCAAAGTCAGTGACCGTGGAGTAGTAATTTTAAGAACACATAAAAAAAGCCCCGCATTGCGGGGCTTTTTTTATGCTCTAAAGTGTCTTGAAGGACTTATTTCTTAGCCTTCTTCTTAAATGTGTATGAGGCAGTGATCAGTGGGCTTTCTCCGAGTAGACTCATGTTCATACTGTTGTTTTGCCAAACGCCTTGGTTTTGGTAAAAGGAAAAACCGAGGCTAAGAGGTGCTTCAACGGAGACTATAAAATTGTCGTTTACGCGGTAGAGTGCACCGAAGTTGTAGCGTAGAGCAGGTGAGAAGCTTTGGTAATTTGTGCTGGTTGAATAGTAGGTGCCAATTTCCGGAGCAGTGATCAGGTAAAACTTATTGCCGATCTCACGACGAGTTTCGCGTCCGAAGTAGAAGCCTGTAGAGAAGCTCATGTAGAATTGGTCCTGGTACATGGATGCATTTAAAAAAGTGCGGTCGAATCTCACACGGTAGACTTTGTCAAAGCTTTTTCCCCATTTGAAAGAGGGACGTAGGTCTAAGGCAGGGCCGTAAAAGGCGCCCATGATTGCGGTGCTTTGTAAGCCGATTTCACGGTGCTGTGCTTTTGACTGAAAGGTTCCAAGCGAAAGGCATGCGACAAAAAGAACTTTTGTAAGGGATTTCATATTCAAGATTTTCTCGTGGTTAAGGTAACGGATTAATTCATAACTTTTTCCGAACTCCAATACACACTCAAACACAATACCAAACCCAATGGACAGAAGATCTTTTCTGAAGAAAACCGCTAGATTGGGACGGTGCACAAATGAAAGTAACCAACCTAGAATTAGCGAATCAGTGGGTCGGTAGAACCTACCGTGCTGGTTGGATGATATAATGAAGTACAATAGAATGAAGATGAGATGGATGACGGGGCTGTTTGCAGCCATTTTCGTGGCCTTAAGTGCCCCAGTAGTAGCACAGGAAAGTACATCGCCACTCGAGCAGGTGATGGATGGGTTGAATGCTCGAAATATCGGTCCTGCGGGTATGAGTGGACGTGTGACGTGCGTAACGGTACATCCTCATAAAGCCACGACCATTTTTGCAGGCTCGGCGAGCGGCGGTGTTTGGAAAAGCACAAATAATGGACAGAGTTGGACGCCTTTGTTCCAGAACGAGCGCGTGGCTTCTGTCGGTGCCATCGCAATAGACCCGAAGCACCCTGACATCATCTACGTGGGTACAGGAGAAGGCAATCCGAGGAATTCTCAAACGAGTGGTTACGGTCTATACAAGAGCTACGACGGTGGAGCGACTTGGGAGTGCTTAGGACTAGAGGATACCCGCACCATCCACCGTATTTTGATTAATCCAGAACAGACCGATGAGGTCTATGTAGGAGCGACAGGTTCGGCATGGGGCGATAGCCCGAGAGGTGTTTTCAAAACGACAGATGGAGGAAAGACTTGGGAAAACAGCTTGTATATCAATAAAAGAGCGGGTGCAGGAGATCTAGTTATGGATCCGAACAACCCGAAGAAATTGATTGTGAATATGTGGGAATACCGCAGAGAGCCTTGGTTCTTTAAAAGCGGCGGTTCCGAAAGTGGATTATACATTACCTATGACGGAGGTGAGTACTGGGACCGATTAGGTCAGGAAGAAGGTCTGCCGAAAGGTGAGCTGGGGAGAATAGGACTTGCGATAGCCCCATCAAATTCCAATGTGGTGTATGCCCTTGTGGAAACGGAGAAGAAAAACGGCGTGTACAAGAGTTTGGATGGAGGAAAGAATTGGTTCAAGGTTACGGAAAGTGAGCAGGCGGGTAATCGCCCGTTCTACTATGCGGATTTGCGTGTGGATCCTAAGAACGAGGACCGAGTATATAGTTTGTGGACGTATGTGACGCGCAGTGATGACGGCGGTAAAAATTGGAAGACGATTACCCCGTACAATCGCATTCACCCGGACCACCATGCCTTGTGGATTGACCCGGCGAACCCGGCACATTTGATTGAAGGGAATGATGGGGGGATGAATATTTCATACGACTATGGAGAGAGTTGGCATTTTGTTGAGAATCTTCCTTTAGCCCAATTTTACCACATCAACGTCGATAACCAAACCCCATACAATGTCTATGGAGGTATGCAAGACAATGGATCGTGGAAGGGACCTGCGTATAGTCTCACAGTCGATGGTATCAGAAACGAGGAATGGTCGGAGCTGTTCTTTGGAGACGGCTTTGATGTGGTTCCCGTTCCTGGTCGCACAGACGCAGTGTATGCCCAAAGTCAAGAAGGGAACGTTGCGCTCGTGAATACTACAACAGGGTACAGTGAGTTGATCAAGCCAGTGCACCCTGAGGGAGAGAAATTGCGTTTTCACTGGAATGCGCCGATCGCCTTAGATCCGCATAAACCAGAGACGACCTTGTATTTTGGGTCCCAATACGTGCACAAAAGCACAGACAACGGAAAGAATTGGACCATTATCAGTCCGGACCTAACTACGAATGATCCTGCGAAACAAAAGCAGCTGGAAAGCGGCGGGCTTACTTATGATGTGACCGGTGCTGAGAACCATACCTGTATCCTTGCTATCGCACCTAGTCCACTGGATGCTTCGGTGGTATGGTCGGGTAGTGATGACGGCAAACTCTATGTGACTCGCGATGGAGGACAGGAGTGGGTAGATCTATCGAAGAAGTTAAAAGGACTGCCAGAAGGGGCATGGATTCCACAAATTCGTGCGTCCAGTTACGATGCGGGTACAGCGTGGATTGTGGTGAACGATTATCGCAGAAATAATTGGTCCGCGTACCTATATAAAGTTGAGGACTTTGGAAAGAAGGTAACCCGAATCGTTGATGACAGCGATATTTTCGGCCCAGTATTGAGTGTATGGCAAGATCCAGTTCAGCCGAATTTACTTTTAGTGGGCGGCGAGTACGGGTTGTACTGCAGCGTTGATGGTGGTGACCAATTCACAAAATGGACCGATGAAATCCCAACCGTTCAGGTGATGGACATTGCTTTTGCCCAGCATGAAAAAGACATCGTGCTTGGGACCTTTGGCCGTGGCGCTTGGGTGATTGATGATATAGAACCGCTTCGTGTCTTGGCGAGTGGCGCGGACCTATCTCAACCTTATTTCTTTGAGCCGCCAGTGGCGTACCAGTGGGAAAGAAAACAAAGCCCAGGAGTACGCTTTGCAGGAAGCTCAACTTTTAGAGGAGAGAACCGTCGCTTTGGTGCTCGTCAAGCGGCCTATCTTCCAGAGGTAGAGAAGGACAACAAGAAGAAACTTCGCATCGATTACCAAAACGATGCTGGCGATACACTCTACACGCAGTATGTGAAGGTGAAAGAGGCTGGTGTAGTAAATTGGCGCTGGGCGATGTGGGAGAAAGGAACCTACTACCCTGAGTTTAAAGTGCGTGATGAGAAAAAGGAACAAACCGATAGAAGAGGTGCTCCCGTATTGCCGGGCGTCTACAAGGCGACCATGAATTGGGACGGTCACATCGCAAGCAGAACCATCGAGGTTCGTCAGGATTATCGCATGAAATCTTGGGTATCTGGCGATGATCTTTCCGCCCGTCATGATGCCTTTAAAAGCATCGAGGCTATAGAAGTACCGTTAGATAAAGCGGTTCAAGCACTTGCTCAAGCGCATGAAAACATCCAGCGATTAGAGGCATTGCTCAAGCGGGAACCCTATGCATCAGATACCGCCTTGACGGATACAGTGAAAGCTACCGCGAAGGCTTTAGAAGAAGTGCGTTTGAGTATTTTCGGAAAGAAAGAGACGAAGGGGTACTTCGAGCAACCAGAGGTCTGGTCGAACCAATGGGGTGGATCGCTGTGGCAATTGCTCAGCTCTTACCGCGCTTGGGAGAGCAACGAACAAGCACTGTATGCGCAGTTAAAAGAGCGTACGGAAGAAGCCACTGAAGCGGTATACACCTTCTTAGAAGAAGACTACAAAGCACTTTTGGCGTATTTGCAAGCGCATCCGGTGGACCTTATGGTTCCGACGGGCGTCGAGTAATTGGCTTACGAACTGCACATAAAAAAAGGCGCTCTGATTCAGGGCGCCTTTGTTATGAAGAGAAGTTTCTCTTTAGTAATCCGCGTATCTTATTGGATTAAGAACGGTTTGCGCAATGTCCCTGCTTGGAAGATGTAGTACCCAGCAGCAGCCTCAGTGTTGATGTTTCCTTGTGTACCGAGCTGTCCCTCCTGGATGAGACGGCCGTCCACGGAAAGAATCTTGTACGCTGTTCCGGTAGGTAGTCCTTCTACGGTAAATGTCCCATTCGAAGGATTAGGGTACAAAGCGATCTGCTCTGCAACCAAGTCTTCATTATCCAACGTGACGTTTAAAGCAAACTGGTCCAAGAACGCATTGTTACCACCACCGGAAATAAAGTCAATTTTAACCATAATCGGATCACCACCTGCATAATCGTTTAGGTTCGCGCTTCCGCTTCTCCAGTTTGATGCTGAGGTCGGGTTCCAAGCTGTCGCTTTGTTGATTGCAGCATACAACTGCGGCCCCAAGATCGTGCGTACAGAATTCCAAGTAGCCCCACAGTCATCACTAACACTGACGACAATTTTATCTGTTCCTGCTCCAGGACGACTCGCAACAGCATATTTAAATGTGAAATTCATTGCCGTTGCACGGTCCACAATAATCTTATCAGTGACCAATGCATCCGTGTTACTTGCTGTATTATTGAAGTTATCTAGCTTCACGCAGTAGTTCCCTTCAGATGAGTTGAAGCTGTTGCGCTGCCATCTAATCTGATCTCCATCGGGATTCTCTACATGCCAAGTTCCGTTGGGTACCGTATTGAATTCAAACCCTGATTTAAACGTATTGAACCAAGTGTAACCGCTATTTCTTCTCGAGCTTACAAATCCTGTTTGCAATAGAGAAGTCGTTCCGATCGCATTAGTCACCTCCAATTTCACGTCAAAATTTCCGGGTTTGCTGTACACAACGCTCGGATTTTTCACCGTTGAGCTAGATGGAGTACCGCCTTGGAAGGTCCACTTCCAAGAAGTTGCATTGCCAAACGTACTGGCATCTTCGAACTGAATGGTAGATCCTTCACAGAACACCGACTGACTTGCCTTGAACATTGCTTCTGGAGCACAAGGCAGCACAGCGCCGTCAGCAATACCGGTGTTCGTTTGGTTCGTTGCAGTAACGAGGTAGCCTCGACGGTTGCTTACATTTAAGTTGTTGCGCATGATGGCTTTCTGATCCTTGGTGAGCATGTTGGTACACACGTCATCAGCATAGTCCATGTAGTTCTCGATCTGATCGTTGAGGTCTGGGAAATCAACCGAACAGCTGTTTGAGGTAAGGTCGCACCCGAAATTGGCTTCAAGAGCAGGAGGAGTATCTGCACAATTATCACCTTGGAAACATCCACCTTTAAACGGGTGGTCCAAACCGAGGTAATGCCCCACTTCATGGGTTAAGGTGCGTCCACGGCTTACACCAGTACCGATCACACCCATGCGATCGTGCCGAACGACCAAGCCATCAAATGTAGTGCTCTGTCCAGGGTTCGGTTTGTACGCATATCCCAAAACGGTTCCTTGCGTTGCGCTGCTTAGGCTGATGCTGTTCACCACCCAAACGTTCATGTATTTGTTATTCGGCCAGCTGATAAGTCCCTTCACATTGTTGGACGCATTCACAGAAAGCGCACTTTGCGTACGTGTAATCCCAGTAGTACATTCCCCTTGTGGGTTCAATTTTGCCAACTGAAACTCAATCTCCATGTCCGCAGCGTCATCCTTAAAGATGGCTCGCGTAGAAGAAGTGTCCGCATTCAGGCGTCTGAAATCTTCATTCAGCACTCGCAGGGCATCATGAACCTGCTTATCAGAGATGTTGTCGTCTTGCGTGTCGTATATAATGTGTACAACTACAGGAATTTGGTAGACGGTACCTTCAGTTGCGTTATCTTTGTCGAAATCTATACTCTGAATGAACTCTGCTTCGGCGTTTTCATATTGAGGATAAAGGCGTTTTACTTCTTCTTCTAGGGCATCGTGTCCACATACTTGACCGATAGAACTGATTGAAAGTAAGGCAAATGCTGCCGTAAGGAGGTTTTTCGAGTAGTTTCGCATAGCCTGCAATTTCGGGATTTAATAGGTAAGAGACAACACAAAAACCGTGCAGAAATCAGAATGTCAACAATTTGTGCATAGATTTTTGGTTGTTAGGCAAATAAAGGTGTATTTTCGCAGCCCTTTTTGGGGATTGTGAGAACAATCACTTTAAACATATAAAACGCATTAGCGGTGAATACATTAAGTTACAAAACAGTATCAGCCAACGCGGCAACAGTTGAAAAAAACTGGGTAGTAGTAGACGCAGAAGGCCAAACTTTGGGTCGTCTTGCTTCAAAAGTTGCTTTGCTTCTTAGAGGTAAGCGCAAACCTAATTACACTCCTCACGTTGACTGTGGCGATAACGTGATTATCGTCAACGCAGACAAAGTTGTTTTGAGCGGTAATAAAATGACAGAGAAGACGTACGTATGGCACACAGGTTACCCTGGTGGTCAGCGCACAACCAACCCAGAGCAGATCATGGCGAAGTTCCCAGAGCGCGTTGTTGAGAAAGCTGTGAAAGGTATGCTTCCTAAAAATCGTCTAGGTGCAGAGTTGTTCCGCAACTTGCACGTGTACGCAGGACCTGAGCACAAGAACGAAGCTCAGAAGCCTACGGTCATCAACATTAATGAAATCAAATAAGTAATAATAAATGGCAAAGTTTCACGCAATTGGAAGACGTAAAACTTCTGTAGCCCGCGTTTATATGGACGAAGGTGCTGGTAGCATCACCGTGAATGGCAAGGACTATAAGGACTACTTCAACACTGCGCCGTTGCACTACAAGTTAGAGCAGCCGTTCTCTT